>WNFH01000328.1_pt1 | contig 29561 bp, 25 predicted proteins | sample 5400411 | NCBI WGS metagenome assembly WNFH01 (sample SAMN13153347, study PRJNA577476) | soil metagenome | isolation source: 200 cm saprolite under Douglas fir tree site 2 hole 3 | place: USA:California | collected 2015-04-18 | reverse complement strand
CCTCAGTCTTCTTCCCCTCGATGAAATCCACAGGTAATACTATTAAAGACGTTTGTATTAGTCCGAAGGAAATCTGATGGTATAGCTTATGAAAGTAGTTGTTACAGGCGGGAGCGGCCGGCTGGGACAACATGTCATCCGGGACCTCTTGGAGCACGGATATGATGTCTTAAGTCTGGATCGAGTCGTTCCCCAAACCAAGCTCTGCCCTTGCTGGATAGCTGATCTCAGGAGATCGGGAGATATCTACGAGGCTTTGAAAGGGGTCGGCGGGATTGTTCACCTGGGGGCCTATCAGGCGCCTAATCTCGCGTCGGATTCAGAGACCTTCACGAACAACGTCAGCGCATCCTACAATGTGCTCAAGGCGGCGACTGACAGGGGGGTCAAGCGCGTGGTCGTTGCCTCCAGTATCGCGGCGTATGGCTTTCTCTACGCGCCCCGGATCTGGACGCCGGACTACTTGCCGCTGGATGAGGAGCATCCGTGCCGGCCTCAAGACCCTTACGGGCTTTCCAAAGTCGTCGGAGAGCAAATCGGCGATTCCTTCGCGGCCGCGTTCGACGTGGTTGTTGTCAGCTTGCGTCTTGCGGGGATTAATTTTGACTTGTCTTATGAAAGCTTCCCAGACAGATGGAAGAATCCGGGAGCCCGCTTGGGGGGATTCTGGAGCTATATAGACGTTCGCGACGCCGCGACCGCATGCAGCCTGGCCATAGAAGAACCCAAGCTTACGGGGCACCGAATATTCAACGTCGCGGCCCCGGCCAGCACGATGAGAGAGCCAACTCGCGACCTGATCCAGCACTATCTTCCTCGACTACAAACAATCAAGCAGGGCCTCGAAGCCAACTGGAGCGGGCTGGATTCCAGCAAGGCTCAGAAGGAGTTGGGATTTGAGGCCCGACATGTCTGGGAAAAGTATGTCAGAACCTAGCGAGTGTGCTTTTGTAGGCCGGAGCCCTCAGCTCTCTGTGGGCGAATTTCCGCCGTTGGCTCGCTTCCCGAAACTTGACCCGCTCTGGAAATTTAGATAAGTTTAGCTGTGCCTTCGGTTATTTGAGATTAAGTGTCAGCGCAGGAGGAACGCATGGAATATCGTGATCTGAGAGAGTGGATTCGGGCCGCCGGAGAAGGAGAGGTGAGGACGCTTACCGGTTGCGACTGGAACCTTGAGATCGGCGCCATCACCGAGCTGGTGCACCACAAGGAAGACGGCCCGGCAGTGCTCTTCGACGACATCAAGGGCTACCCCAAGGGCTACCGTGTCTTGTCCAATTCGCTCAGCTCGCGCAAGCGGCTGGCGCTCACCCTAAACATTCCTCCCGGCGAGACTAAAATGGACTTCGTGCGGACCTGGCGAGAGAAGTACAAGCAGATCAAGCCGATTCCCGCCAAGGTCGTCAAGCAAGCACCGCTTTTGGAAAACGTTTATCGGGACAACGACGTCGACATTCTAAAATTTCCCACTCCCAAATGGCATGAGCACGACGGCGGCCGCTACATCGGCACCGGCAGCATCGACATCACCAAGGACCCGGACGAAAATTGGGTCAACTATGGAACCTACCGGGTCATGATTCACGACAAGGATACGGTCGGCTTCTATATCTCTCCGGGGAAGCATGGACGCATCCAGAGGGATAAATATTCCGGGACCGGGAGGCCGTGCAAAATAGCTATGTCCTTTGGCCACGATCCGCTGACTTTTTTGGCGGGGAGCATCGAGGTGCCCTACGGCGTTCCCGAGTACGAGTTCATCGGCGGCGTGCGCGGTGAGCCCTTCGAAGTTTTCGAGGGCGAGTACACGGGCCTACCGATTCCGGCGACTTCCGAGATCGCCATCGAAGGGGATGTGGTCTTCGATCAGCCCAGGACCGAGGGGCCCTTCGGCGAGTGGACCGGTTACTACGCGAGCGACGAGCGGCCCGAGCCGATCGTCAAAATCAAGCGAGTCTACCACCGCAACAACCCGATCATTCTCGGCTCTCCTCCAGGCAGACCGCCGGCAGAGCTTGGCTGGTATCGGTCATATTTACGATCCGCGCTGATCTGGGACGAGATGGAGAAGGCCGGCGTGCCGGACGTCAAGGGCGTCTGGCTCACGGTTTCGGGCGGAAGCCGGCTGATCCTGGTTGTGTCCATCAAGCAGCGCTACCCGGGCCATGCGCGTCAAGCCGCGCTCGTCGCCTCGCAATGCCACGCCGGCGCGTATCTCGGCCGCTATGTCCTCGTAGTGGACGAAGACATCGACCCGACGAATACCGACGATGTGATGTGGGCCATGGCAAGCCGCTCCGATCCCGTAGAAGACATCGAAATCCTCCGCCGCTGCTGGAGCGGACCGCTCGATCCCATCATTCATCCGAGCAAGAAGGGCTTCAACTCCCGCGCGATCATCGACGCCTGCCGGCCGTTTGAATGGATGAAGGACTTCCCCAAAGTCGCCGAGTCGAGCAAAGAGGTGCTGGACGCGACCGCGAAGAAGTGGGGCGGGCTGCTATTCGGCAGTAACGGTAGGGGTTAGTTCGACCTTTCGTCGCAAATATTTGCCCGCTGTAATCTGACAGCATCGTTTCTCTTCTGCACTGCGGGTGTGCGTCGGGCTAGCGGCTTCTATAGCGCGAGCGCCGTACGAGACTCGTAAGCTTCTTTGGATTTGCCAACAGTGGTCGGTCCTTTGCGAGTAGCTCCGCAACGCTCGACACCACAGCTCGGGCCCGAGTTGGTGACCGCCTAGTTCTGTGCCAAGGCTGGCGCTATGTCTGCTTGTTTGGCAGTCGTGCCATGGCCGCCCGCAATCGTTGCGCCCGTAACGCCGTATTTTCTCAGCGCCTCGCCCACAGCGACCGTGCCGGCAGTCCGTTCGACCGCACCGCGGGGCGATACAAGGTCCGTGACCCATACGATGTTGTCATTGACCACGTGGCCGATGATCATGCCTTGGGCGTGCGGGTTCGGAATGTTGTAGAGACGGATTTCCCCCACATCGTCCTTCAGCGTCATCTGGTCCTTGACCTCCACGATCTTCGCGGCCTTTGGCTTCTTCTGCAGCTCGTCGACGGCCACCGTGTGGGGAGCCCGCGCGACCTTCTCAAAATGCGCCTTGTCCGGGCTCGGCACGATCACCTCGGCACCCTCGGCGATGTAGGTCCGCGTGCCGCCGGTGTGGTCCATGTGGTGATGCGTCAGGACAAGATACCTGATCGGCTTGCCCGGATATTTGGCCTTCGCCGCGTCGATGACCCAGCGCGATAGCAGCTCGCCGTAGGGGGCATCGAAGATGACGAGGTGATCCTTCATCGCGACGATCAGGTTGTTGGCCCCGCCGCCCTGCACATGCTGCACGTTGGGCGCAAGCTCGACCAGCTTGAGGCCGCCTCCCGGCGGGTAAATGATCGAATCGCTGTCGAGGAACCGAGTGAGGAAGAGGCGGCGCAGGACCCATTGATAGGGCACGTTGCTCGTCGCCGGACCTTTGGCTGCCGATTTAACTGCATCCGGCGCGGCAAACGCGTCGGCCGCGATCATCGGATTCGTGGACACATCCTTGTAGGTGAGCTTCGCGACTTCGACGCCGTTGAGCTGGTAGGACAGCGCGTGCGCAACCTTGACGCCGCCGACCGCCTTCCAGTCGCCGAGAACCAGGTCGTAATTCGAATCGCCGTGGATGTTGTCGTCGTCGCGCGTGCGGATCGCCGCGGGCAGATGGGTCTTGGAGTCGAACAGGATCGTGAACGTCGTCCCGCCGTCATTGAACGACACCGCCGGCAGCGACTGCTTGCCGAGCTTCTGGTTGCCCATGGCGGCGACGCTCTTTGGCGCGTCCATCGCCTTGACGAGCAGCCACGGCGAGGCGCGCTCAAGCTCGCGCAGATGCGCCGCGACGCGGATGCCAGACATCGCCCGGCTGCCCTTCTCGTCGGTGACGTAGCCGAGCGTGGGCGACACGGTCTCGGTGAATTTCAGCTTCACCGGGGGGTCCGGGTATTTCTGGTCGCGGTCCCAATCGGAGCGCGCCATCCCGTTCGCGAGATCCCAAGTCACCGTGAACGTCGCATCGCCCAGGAAACGCGGCTCGCCGCCGGCCTTCTCTGATTGCTCCGGCTCCCAGAACTTGGCCTCGCCTTTGATGGCGAGCCCCTTCAATGCGCGCAAGGCATCGGCGCTGCCTTCCGCGGCGATCGCCTGTTTGACGAGATTGTTGGCGCCGTTTTGCGCCAACGACGGCTGCGTCTGGCTCATCGCCAAGAGCAGCGCGGCGGAGATCGACAAGGCATATTTCATTGCGGGTCCTCCCTGAATTTATAGTGACACACTCTACTTCTTGTCCGATTGTGCTGTCAAGGCGTCGGTCATTTTGACCTTGATGTCGCGATCATCACTATTGCGTGAATGATGGGAAGCTCCTTTTTAGGGTGAGTGACCGGGCACCCATAAACCGCCCTCGACAGGACCCTGACAAGCCACCTTTAAGTGGCTCAACGGGCCGCGGACGAGAGCGAACGAACCCGCCCCCATTTTCGGGCAGAGAGTATCCGATAACGAGCTATGATGTCAACGAAAAAAGGCCCGAGTCGACTCCCACCTGCCGCCTTTTAGACTCGTCGCCGCTTGCGCTTCAGGAGAGATTGTCACGACCCGCGAAGCACTCAATGTCTCCGGTGGTTGCTTAATGAATTAATCCATGGCCGCAAAATGTTTCGGAGGAAATGCCAAAATCCTATGGTAGACCCGCTACAAGCATGAATTGATTATGAGACCGGTTTGGATTAGGATTGACCAAACTGCATTCAAGGAGAGAAAATTCTCATGCGTCAACCTAAGCGTAGAATGATCCTCGCGACCGTGGCGATGTTAGCCTTGGTAGGGCTATCGCAGGTTGCTCTGGAAAGATATGTTGAGGCCCGTGCTGGCGGGGGCGGTTCCGGTGGATACCGGGGCTCCAGGACCTACCAGGCTCCAGCCAGACCCTCGCAGCCAGGCCCATCCCAACCAACAAGAGAAGCAAGTCCTCCGCCGCAACAGCCCGGCCCTCTTGCACCGCAGCCCGGCGGTTTTATGCGCGGTCTTGCCGGCGGGCTTCTGGGAGGATTTTTGGGTTCCCTGCTTTTCTCTAGCTTGGCGCAAGCCGGCTGGGGCGGGTTTGGCGGAAGCGGCGTCGGCCTTTTTGAGATCCTCCTTATTGCGGGCCTCGGATATTTCATCTACCGCAAGTTTCGTAGTCCCGCACTCGCGGCCGGTTATGGCACGACGCAATATCAAAATACCGGAGATTACATCACCAATAGTGCGCCACTCAGAGAGGACCTTGCGTTTAATGAGCCCGATTTTCGGGCCATTCTGATGATGGACCGAAGCTTTGATCCAAATCGGTTCCTTAAATCGGCCCAGGATCTCTTTTTCAAAGTACAAGGCGCTTGGAACCGTCAGGATGCGGCGGCCCTTGGCTCCCTCTGCATGTCGGAGTTGATGCAAACATGGCAGCAGGAATTGGCCAATCTCCGCAGTCGTGGGCAGAAAAACCGCATGGACAATATCGCCCTCCGCTCTAGCGAGATTACCGAGGCTTGGACTGAGACGGGGCAGGACTATATTACGGTTCGCCTCCAGGCCAACCTTTTGGACTATACAGTGGACGAAAAGAGCGGCGCAGTGGTTGGCGGTAGCGACTCGGAGCCGGTTGAGTTTGAAGAGTTCTGGACCTTCAGCCGCCCCGTCGGCCCCAATCCCTGGAAACTAGCGGCGGTGCAGCAAGCCTGACTCCCATCCCCAAAGGGAGATCAAAGTCGCCGATATTTTCGACTTGAGCTTCGTGCGCAGGGCGAACAGCGAACTAAAAGCGAGCGGCTGGAGGCCTTAGCGTCGAGAGCCGGCGCATCGCTTCTGAAAAAGCCTTTGGGGAAATGATTCTGTGCCTGAGGAAAGCCTGACAAGTCAAATAGGCATGACCCACTCCGCTGATTCCAGAGATCCGGGTGAGGAGACACGGTGCGAGCGATGGTGTGAGATCAAAGATGTGACGGGATCGGGAGACCCAGTCGAAGTTAGTGGAGCGTATATGGATAAGTCTGTGAGGGCTGTCAAGCGGAATTTAAGAGTCCGGCTCTCGCCTCAAGCCTTACGCCTGACGCCTTTTTCGATTCGTCGTCGCTTGCGGCTCAGGAAAAATCGTTGTGTTTGATTCCGGGCACCTGGGCAAGATCCAAGACCTGAGCCTCAGCCTTCTCTGGCTCTACGTTGACGTCAGAAAAGGTTCGCGTCCCCTTTTCTCTCCCGCCCCCTTTTCTCTCCCCAGGACAATAAGTCAAGACTCATGCCTGATCCCGCGTGCCCAATAGAAAGCGAGTGCCTCGATCAAACGCGCGATTGCAGTTCGTCCAATGGCACTTCGGACATTGGCACGAGCTTGTAGCGACGCATTTCGACGATCTTGATCTCATCGGGATGTGATCCAGAGGTGAATTCGATTAGTATTAGAGATTCGTCCTTTAACTCCTGAATTCCAACCGGCCTAAGAATAAGGTTGGGGTATCGTTCGTGCGCGAAATCGATGGCCTGCTGAATCTGAGTTTTCGAGAGATGGTCCTTCGCGCTCTTGGCTTCAATCGGCACGACGAACTGTTTCCCACCTGAATTCAAGCCGACGTATAAATCGTCAATCTCGACTTGGCCTTTGTCCTTGATCGATGTGCGAAGGTGGTTCTGCAGGTGGTAACAAGTAATCCCCAAAAAGATGTCGAGCATCCGATTGTATCGGATTTTGGCAAGGATTCCCTGTTCATCACTGCCCGCGTATTCCAAAACAATTTCAGGGGTGGCGTCAGGTAGGCACACACAATAGAGGTCGGTTTGAATCTTAACGATTGGCGACTCGGCAAGCTTGGCGAAAGCATATTTGCCCTTGCCTTTGCCGACGATCATCCAAGGTCCAAGCTTATCGACCGAATAGGGCAAGGGGCTGCGGCCTGAAGTGTACTGATACCGGACGTCAGCAACGTTCTTTTCCTTGTAGCCCGGCCGTCTTCAGGATGTCCGTTTTACCTAAACGCCACTTGGATAGACATAGTGCTCCGGAATTGTGAAGCGTTCACCTCGGAGAAGGCCACTCACACGAGCGCCACGATCTACCGGAAACGCTCCTAGCCTCTTCGTGTGATCTTCTACGGCCTCGAAGCTCAGAAACTCGCAGCGTGATATGAGCGATTGGAACGAAGGACGAAGCAGTTGAGCCTGTACCTTTTCCCTCCGATTTCTAACCGCAACAATATACAGCTCTGTCTGATTGTTGGGTTGCGCCAGCACCAAATCGTTGAGTCTCAAAAGCCCGCTATAGATTTGAGTGGTGGATTCGATTTCGAAGGCTTTACGAATGACGTTTTTCGTTAGCCAAAGCGTATCGATGTTCTGAACAATCCGACGAGTGTTTTCATCGAATCCAAAGTTCGGCAGCCTTTCCAGCGTGTGGCTCGAAAACGACTGCTTGTCATAGGACAGGTTTCTGTCATTCGGTGGTATCCAGACCGAACAGCCCTCAGCACGACCTAGTTGAATTAGTGCCCACTGTATCTTCGAATGTGTCCGATCAGGTTTAACTATCGTGGCGGTATCATTGTCGGTCTTCTCGGACTCTGTGCTTGTCCGTTTGGGAAACCTGTTTAGAACCTCGCTAACATTCAGTTTTGGGTGCTTTGTAGTCTGAAGGATGTAAGCGCCGTCTTCATAAAAGACATCGAGCTTGCGAGTCAGCACGCCATCTAACATCTTGATGACAACAGCCCGCGGCAGGACGAGAATCTTTTCTGCTGAACCGCAAACCAAAAGAACAAAGTCACCGAACTTCGTCTCAGGATAAGTGAAATCAGACCTGACAACGTCTTGAGAGAGGCCAAAAAAGTATTTATGCCCTCCAAGCAACTTGGAGTAGTTGATGGAGCAAGCGAAAGCTGAGCCGAATTTGAATATCCGGCTTTTGCCCACCAGCGTAGCCTTCCCGTAGCGGCTTTGAAGGTTGCCAACAACCTCTTGAACTATCAAAGGGGCATTCATCATTGCGTGCAGTTGAGTTCCAAAGCTTCACCGCATTCAAAGCACGTGTAGTGATCAGTGACTCCTTCGATAAGCCTAATGTAGTTCCGATTACCGTCAACCAGATGGGCTTCAGACTCCATCGCCTCAATGAAACGGTCTCGGTTGCCGCACGCTGGACAAACAAGTTTGTCCGGTGATGCAGCATTTGTTTTTGCTTGTTGAGTTTTCAGAGTATGATCCTCCTGCTGGTTACCGTTGCAGCGGTCGCTCGCTTAGAAACCCGGTCGGCAACAGTTTATCTTCGTCGTCGCTCAGTCGGTAGCCGTTCTTTTGTCCGGTCTCCGGTTCCCTCACCATCATTGCGTAAAACGACAGTGGAGGCAACCCGTGCCGAATCATTTGCTCTTCGGCTCCGGCTAGAATCCGCCGCAACAGGGACGACAGAAGATCAACGTCCAATGACCAGTTTGTTTTCACACGGGACACCAAAACGGCGAAAGGGTGCGCATCGCACCCCACGCTGCGAACGCCGCACTTCTTCGCCTCCACCAAGGTTGTGCCGGTTCCGCAAAATGGGTCACAGAGCAAATCCCGTCTGCGAATTCCGAACCGTTCAATGTACTGGCGCACTAAGTGAGGTGGATAAGACTGGACGAAACGATACCAATCGTGAATTGGCGTGTCGGTCTTCCGAATGACGTTGATACCTGTCTGATATTCCACAACCCACTTCTAGCACAAACGCTGTCGCAATGTTAACCTTTTCGGAAAGCTGATTGCGCTGGGAGTGACGTGAGCGGCGGAGATTTGGGGTCGGGCCTGAGTAATTGACTTATTCTTCTCGCCGATTCGCTCGCACTTGCAACCGCGGTCCAAAGCCGATTGCGAACCGAACCAGCTCAAGCTTTGGGATTTCGCCAAGCCCTGCCGCCATTCCAAAAAATCATTCAGCCGGACGGTGACTTGATGTTCGATCCAGGCACGCTTGGAAGTGGAGCCCCACGGGCACAGCCCGTCGCACCTACTCTCGTTCCCCGCCGGGGGCGGAATCCTGAGCGCGGGCCCACGGCCGAAGCCCATGGCCCGAGTCGAAGGGTCCAGACTCAGCCTGACCCTCATTACCTGCCCCTTGGCGAGGGCAGCGCGGTGAAAGCATGGCGAAAAACGTAATCCGCCACTTTGCGCCCCTGGGCGATGCCCTCCGTTTTGTCGAACGACCAGTGAATGCCGAGATAGATTCGGCTTTGGCCGTTTTCTTCTTCGGCTTGTGACAACGACTTGAAACTGCGCGGGATGAGCGGCCGAACATTCCCTTGATTGTCTCGAGTAACTCCGTTGAACTCGTCGGAAACGAATGTGAACCGGATACGGTCGGTTCGATAGAACTTACGCAGCGTCTCGAACATAGCGGCCCCGAATGTGGCATGCCCGGACGTATATGCCGGGAAGGGTGGCGTAAAGTCAGGGCCGATCTTGTTGCTGGCCGGCGCACCGAGCGGAGTCCAGAACATGTTTTCCGCTGTGTCGTCATTACCGTCGCCGGCGGCCTGGCGGATGCCGGTGATCGGGCGCCAAAACTCCTCTCTGTATTTCGTCGCCCAACACGTGAGCCCGGCGTCGGCCATCGCCACATTAACCAGCGCCAAGAGGCGCGCCAGCTCTACGGCATTCGAGCCCATTTGCTCGGCGATCTGCACCGTGATCTGGTTGTATAGCCGCGGCGGCGTGCCCAGGCCCGGCGTTCCGTCGTAGCCCCAATAGATGCCGATCTGGGTCTGCTCCGGGGTTCGCAGCGTCGGCGTCACCGACCCGCCGGAGGCGCCTTCGCAAGCAACGGGGTCATCTCCGCAGCCGCCGTAGTTCTTCACCTCGTCGAACGCGGCCGCGTACTCCGGGGCGTTCAGGGCAGGCGGAGGCGGAACCGGGAATTGATTGGCCGCCATAAGGACGAAGGGCGTAACCAACTCGCCCCAGCGAGAACCCAGAGCGATCGGAATCTGGCTGATCGGGTCTTGGCGCCACTTGCCCAGCCCGGGAGCGGGCATGTACTCGTCGCCATAGAGTTCCTCGTCATGCTGCGAGCCATCGTTGGCCCTGAGCGCAAGGATCGCGGCGGCCGCCTTTCGTCCAAGATCGATGCCGTTCGTCTTGGCGCGCCCGTCGTGAATCTTGTTCAAGTCTTCGGCGACCAGTGCGTCGAAGTTCATTGTCTGCGACGGGAAGAGCTCGACCAGCGTATCGTGCGCCGCCTGCGCAATGGCGGCATTCATGGAAGTATCTTTGGCTGCACGAGAAATTCCGGTGTAGCTCCGGTATCCGCCCTCGATCGCGTTGACCGCATCGAAGATCGCGATATGGACGATCGCAAACGCCCGGGCCGTTCGCAGGGGGCCGAGTTGCTCGGGGCCCTCGGGCGCCACGGGCACGTGGTCGAGCGCATTGGCGTTGAGGGCGATCTCGTTCCAGCGCCGCACCAAGCTTAGCTCGGGCCGCGGTCGATGACTCGGCCCTTCGCGGAGTTGCGGCGCGGCCTCGTAGCGTGGCCCCCACGCATCACGATGACCGCGGGAGAAACCTTGCGCCCAGACCGAGACGCCCATCAAGATGAAAATCCCGACTGTCGCTGCTAACAATTTATCATAGTGTTTCATGAACACAGATTTGCACAGATTTGGGGCGCGCCTGAATATTGACTTATTGACGAGGATTACCGTCACTTCTTCTTTGTTGATCTGTCTGTAGCTCCCCTCCTCCACGCCGGTTTATGTATCACGTTTCCGGAATTCCGGAAACGTGGATACAATCGGCTTGGCGTATCGCCCGGCCGTGGATTCCCGCTGCCGCGGGATGATGGAAGGAACTGGTGGAGGTTTTCTTTTTACAGCGCGATCGTTTCAATCCGCTGGATTTCTTCGGTGGAGAGTGTGAGCCGTTCGGCCTGGAGGTCTTCTTTCATATGTTGCCGGCTCGTGGTTCCGGTCAACGGGAGCATCCCGATTTGCATGGCAAACCGAAAGATGATCTGTGCGGAACCGGTACCTAACCGTTGGGCGATTGTGTGAATTTCCGGATCGGCAAGGACTTCTCTATTGGCGGTTAACAGCGAAAAGCCCTGATAGATGATGCCATTCGCTTGGCAAATCTCCCTAACCTCTTGGTCCCATCCGAGCGCGGCAAAACACCGGTTCTGCACCACCATGGGTTTATGACTCGCCTGTTCACACAGCTGTGTGAGTTGTCCGGCCGCGACATTGCTGATGCCGATCATTTTGGTTTTCCCCGATTGATAGAGCCCTTCCATGGCCGCCCACACCTCCCAATCCGATTCCACCAAGCCCCGCCGCGAAAAAGGTCCGTGTAGGACATAGGAGTCAACGTACGCAGTGCGTAGATGGGTCAACGAGCTGTCAAAGGACTGTCTTACTTGGGTGGTGAGATCAGCCGAGGCATCGTAGGGGGTTCGACCGCCCTGGCCTCCGACCGGGGTGAACTTGGTTTGGAGAAACAGGGTCTCTCGCTTGATGCCTTTCTTTTCGAGCGCCTGCAGGGCTTCACCCACCAGGGCTTCCTGGTAATGGATCAGTTGATTAGCCGTGTCGATGGCCGTGAAGCCTGACGCCACGGCTAATTGCACCAGTTGGGTAGTGGCCTCTTTTTTCCAAGCCGTACCATACATAAAAGAAGGAAGAGGAACCTGGTTATAGGCGGTCAAGGTCATGTTGTTTCCCCAACCCGAAACCTGCGCCGCTGCCACGCAACAGGCCGCGACCAAGAAGCGTCCGCTCGACCTTTGCATGATAAAGCTTCATCAACTGAGCCTTCACGAGATCACCTTCGATCACGCCAAGAGCATGCGCTATGGCTTGCAAGGTGGCCATCCCTTCCGGTCTATGTTGGGCGCGCAGATGAAACTTCGAGGTGTTCGGAGTGCTGATCTTCACCCTTGGCACGTCTTTCAATTCATGATGACGGGAATGAACTTTGCGCGCCTGCCGCCAGGTTCCGTCGGGAACAATCAGTTGAATAGGCGTCCGTTCTCGCGCCACAAGTTCATGATCCAATTCCACGGCATCGACGGAGGGGTAAAACAAAAAAGTCCGATACCGATAGGTCAGGAGATCTCTCAGGTAGAGCGGTTCTCTTGTTTCTCCCCGTACCCGCATCTCGCTATTTAGGAGCGCCCTTAGCGCGAGCCGGCCCGTGTTGCTGCTTCGCTTGAGTTCGTTCACGTGAACGACGAGACACACCCTGGTGTTCAAATCGAGCGTCGGTATCGAGTCGCAGATACAGAGAGCCCGAGTCAAATAACAAATCGGACATGAGTCTTTTGTTCTCATCGAGTCAGTTTAAGTTGCCTTTAGCACGATGTGCGCTGCTGACCTTTGGCTGACTCAGCGCTGCGAGTATGGAAATCCCGGCAGCAAGTCCGACGGTAGACATTCTTTATCCCGTCGTTCGAGTTGACGTCATACGTCGTTATCGCATACTCTCTGCCCGAATAAGCTCCGTGCTCGTGATCGCCCTTCGACGTTGCTCAGGGCCATGAGCCTGTCGAAAGGTGGCTCGTGCGCGGGCGGAAAACACGAAACACGGAGACGGTGGCTGTAGCTCAAAAACAAATTCCGATCACTGATCAAGGGGAGGTTATCATGAAACAAGCGCAAGTCCTATTTTGCTGCGCATCCGCTTTCGCCGGCGCGCTGGCCGTTGCGATCCTCACAGCATCGCCGTCGCCCGCCGCCGACATCATTGCCGAATGGGCGACGGTGAAGGCCCCGCCGGCGCCTGAGCTCAAGCCGGTCAGGTGATTGTTTGGGGTCACCTATGAAAAACGACGTCAAGGGTAAAGGCCTCCGTTGCGGTTCCGGTTTCTGTTTGAGTCTCTTTGGACTATTACTCAGTCACCTATACGTGCTCAGTGGCACACGATAACGTTGGAGACCGGCCGCGCAATCAGGCTTCTTGGATCTCTGGCGCGCCCTTAGGCAGTTACGAGGGAAGGTCCCAGAGGACCGTTGTCGGCTTGCCCTTTCGCAGGATCTCCAAGCGTAGCTGACCGGGCTTTTTGGCGCTTTTAAAAACGGATTCCAGATCGGCGGTTTTATTGATGGGCCGGTCGTTGATTTTGGTGATGATGTCGCCGCGCTGAATTCCCGCCTGGAATGCCGGGCTGCCGATTTCGACGTCGGCAACTAAGACTCCCTGCTTGGTTTGCAGATCGAACAGACTCGCCAGAGCCGGCGTCAGATCTTGGACGTGCAGTCCCAAAATCTTGGAACTGTCTTCCATCGCCTTTCCCGGGGAAGGCAGCACGGTCGCCTTGGCCAGGAGCTGCGGCGAGGCGTAGATGGGCGCTTTCATTCTGAGAGCGACGGCTATGGCGTCGCTCGGACGCGAGTCGATCTCAAATTCCTGCCCCTTGAGCGCCAGCGTGATCGTCGCGTAATAAGTATTGTTGCGCAGATCGGTAATGACGATCCGGTGCAGGCCCGCGCCAACCCCCTGGAGGATATTTCGGATGAGGTCGTGCGTATTGGGACGCGGAGTCGTTATGTTTTCCAGCTCGATAGCGATAGAGACCGCCTCTTCACTGCCGATCCAGATCGGGATAACTTTCTTCTCTTTGAGGCTTTCCAAGAGCACGACAGGTGTCGGTGTTTGAGCAGTGGGATCGAGCATCACCCTCCTCACCTTCATCTCGACCAGGCCGCCTTCCTGAGAGGCGTCAACACCAAGGGGAAGAAAACCAAAAATGGAGAGCGCAATAAGAATGAATTTCCTTTTCACAATAAACCTCCCTTCGCCCGTTCTGCCCTGAAGTATTCCAGCTCTTGGGTCATGAGGCCCCTCAAATTACTGGCAGGGTGGGATGTTGTCAACAGTCTAGCTATCTTGACCCGATCTCAAAGCGCCAGTATGCTGGTAAAAGATCGAGGATGAGATAGCTATGCAGCGTGTGACCGTCCGATTGGATTTCAACAAGATGATGGAGCGCACCTTGGGTTGAGGAATGGGGCTCAAGCTCGCGGATATTTACGGGCTGAGAAAAAGAACTGAGGAGATCCACTTGTGAGAATCATTCGTCTCCCCGAAGCCTGGGTCAGCCGCATCGCGGCCGGTGAGGTGGTCGAGCGGCCCGCCTCGGTAGTTAAGGAGTTGGTCGAAAACGCACTCGATGCCGGGGCGAAGGAAGTTTCGGTTTGGGTGGAGGGGAGTGGAACCTCCCTGATCCGCGTCGGTGATGACGGAGAAGGGATGGGTCCCGAAGATCTGTCTCTGGCTCTCGAGAGACATTCTACCAGCAAGCTGAAGGACGAAGCCGACATCTTTCGCATATCGACCCTGGGATTTCGCGGTGAAGCGCTCCCCAGCATCGCCTCCGTATCGAAACTGGAGATTGTTTCGCGCGCCCGGAATGAATCCGGCGGCTGTAGAATACGAGTGGAGGGAGGCAAGAAGGGGGAAACGACGGCGGCCGGTTGTCCCGTGGGAACGACCGTGGAGGTGCGGGAGCTTTTTTTCAACACGCCGGCGAGGCGCAAGTTTATGAAGTCTCCGGCAACCGAGCTGGGTCATATCTGCGACGTGATCAACCGCATGGCCCTCGCCAATGGCGAAGTCCATTTCCGTCTTTACCATATGGGGAAGATGCTGTGTGATTATGTTGGGACATCCGAGATTAGAGATCGTTTGCGACAGGTTCTTGGTGAGGAGGTGGCCGGGGGTATGGTGCCGTTTTCGCGGGCCAAGGGAAAAAACAAGATGTCAGGATTTCTCAGCTCAGCGCCGAATTCCTTCTCCAACACTCGCTATCTCATGACCTATGTGAATAAACGCTTCGTCCGGGATCGTATTCTCACCCACGCAGTTCTTCAGGGTTATGAGACGCTATTGATGAAGGGCCGTTACCCCGCAGTGGTTCTATTTCTTGGAATTCCCTATGAGGAGGTGGATGTCAACGTCCACCCGGCAAAATACGAAGTCCGGTTCCGCCGGCAATCCGAGGTGCACGATGGGGTGGTCGAAGCAGCGCGGGAAGGGCTGAAGGGCAAAGCCAAAGAGCCATCGCCCATGCCGTTTTATCGGGGCCGCCAAGAGCCGGTTTCCTTTGCGGTTCACGAACAACCGCTTCCCTATACGGCGCCGCTCCGCGACGCGAGTTTTAGATCCGTAAGTATGGAAGCTGTCGTGCAAGCGGCCGAAGAGAAAGTGACCGGGGAGGGTTTCTTTTCCGAGTTGGAGATTATCGGTCAAGTTCTCGGCTGCTATCTTGTTTGCGCGTCGCGTCGGGGGTTGCTGTTGATCGATCAGCATGCGGCCCACGAGCGCGTTGCCTTTGAGAAGATGCGCGCGCAGTTAAGGGATGGAGCGGTCGAAAGACAAAACCTTTTGCTCCCGGAGATGCTGGAGCTGCCGGTTTCCGAGGCGGCTCTCTTTGAGCAGAGGCTTGCCATTGTCGACAGGCTGGGTTTTACCGTAGAGCCGTTTGGTCCCAATACCTTTGCCATCAAGGCCGCGCCGGCGCTGCTTCCGGTCGGCAGTTACGGTGAGATCCTACGTGAAATGATCGCCGAGTTTGCCGAGGTAGGGGAATCCGGCGGACTGCGTCAGAGCTTGGAGGAAAGATTGGCGACAATCGCCTGCCATAGCGTGATCCGCGCGAACCGCCAACTGGAGAGAGAAGAGATTCGTGCATTGCTCAACGAGTTGGATCAGGTCGATTTCGCTACCCAGTGTCCCCACGGCCGTCCCGTGCTTCTGGAGTTCACGCAGGAGCAGCTAGAAAGAATGTTCAAGCGAGCGTGACTGCGTGAAGCCTACCCTCCTGACCGAGGATGATCTCTACCTCTTCAACGAGGGGAGCCATTTTCGGCTCTATCAAAAGCTCGGGGCCCACCCCGTAAGCACCCCCGGCGAGAGCGGAACCTATTTCTCCGTCTGGGCGCCCAGCGCTGAGCGAGTCTCAGTGATAGGGGATTTCAACGGTTGGGATAGAGCCGGCCACCCTCTCAGTCCGAGAGGCGAGTCCGGGATCTGGGAGGGCTTTGTCCCCGGAGTGGGCAAGGGCTGCATCTACAAGTATCACGTCGTCTCCCGTCACAACGGCTTTGGAGTGGATAAGGCAGACCCCTTTGCCTGTCACACCGAAGTGCCGCCCAAGACAGCTTCGGTCGTCTGGGATCTAGACTATCAATGGCAAGATCGGGAATGGATGGCGGGGCGCCGCAACCACAACCGCCTGGATCGTCCCATCTCGATCTATGAGATCCACCTCGGCTCCTGGAGACGCGCGCCGGAACAGGCCAATCGTTTTCTTTCGTACCGCGAAATAGCTCCCAGGTTGGCGGAATATGTCCGGCAGATGGGCTTCACCCATGTAGAATTTCTGCCGGTCATGGAGCATCCCTTCTACGGCTCTTGGGGCTATCAAATCACCGGATATTTCGCCCCGACGAGCCGGTATGGGACCCCGCAGGACTTGATGGCCCTCATCGACGTCCTGCACCAGAATGGTATCGGCGTCATCCTCGATTGGGTGCCCTCGCACTTTCCAACCGACGAGCACGGTCTCGGCTTCTTCGACGGCACGCATCTTTACGAGCATGAAGATCCGCGGCAAGGCATTCATCGCGAGTGGGACAGCTTCGTTTTTAACTATGGTCGGCATGAGGTTAGAAGTTTTCTCATCAGCAATGCCTTGTTCTGGATCGAACGGTACCACGCGGATGCTCTGCGCGTCGATGCGGTCGCGTCGATGCTCTACCTGGATTACGCTCGCAAAGAGGGCGAGTGGATACCCAACAGGCACGGAGGGCGAGAGAACCTGGAGGCGATCGAAACTCTCAGGCGGCTTAACGAAGAGCTCTACAGGAGCCACGGCGATATTCAAACGATTGCCGAGGAGTCCACATCATGGCCCATGGTTTCGCGGCCAACCTCTGTCGGGGGTCTGGGTTTCGGTTTGAAATGGGACATGGGCTGGATGCACGACACGCTGAAGTACATGGGGTTGGATCCCATCTTCAGGAAACACCATCACGATAAGCTGACCTTCCGTATGCTGTATGCCTTCCATGAGAATTTCGTCCTGCCTCTCTCCCACGACGAGGTCGTCTACGGCAAGCGCTCGCTGCTGGACAAGATGCCGGGAGACCATTGGCAGAAATTCGCCAACCTGAGGCTTTTGCTGGGCTACATGTACGCGCAGCCGGGAAAAAAGCTTCTCTTCATGGGAGGGGAATTCGGACAGTGGCGGGAATGGGTGCACGACGACAGCCTGGACTGGCACCTGATCGAATACCCGGCGCATAAGGGCGTGCAGCGCTGGGTCGAGGAGCTGAACCGGCTCTACAAGAGCGAAGCCTCGCTCTATGAGTTGGACTGTGAGCCGGGCGGCTTCGAATGGATCGATTGCAGCGACGCCGCGGCGGGCACTCTCAGCTTCATTCGTAGGGCGAAGTCTGCCGGCGAGATGGTGCTCGTCGTCTGCAACTTCACGCCGGTTCTGCGCCACCATTATAGAGTGGGCGTCCCGAGCGGAGGGTTCTGGAGGGAGCTTCTCAACAGTGATTCACAAGACTATGGAGGAAGCGGCCAGGGCAACATGGGAGGTGTGGAAGGGGCGTCGATGCCGCATCAGGATCGGCCCTATTCTCTCGATCTGACCTTGCCCCCGCTGGCGATAGTTTTCTTTAAGATCTAAAAGCATGCAGCGCTATATCTGCATTCATGGCCATTTCTATCAGCCTCCGCGCGAAGATCCCTGGCTGGGAGTTGTCGAGGAACAGGAGTCGGCCCATCCTTATCATGACTGGAACGAGAGAATTACCGCCGAGTGCTATGCGCCCAACGCCAGCTCTCCCATTCTGGACGGCAATGACCGGATCGTTCGAACAATAAACAACTACGCCAAGATCAGCTTTAATTTTGGCCCGACGCTACTCTCCTGGATGGATAGGCATAAGCCCGATGTGTACCGGGCCATTCTCGAGGCAGACCGACTGAGCCAGCAGCGGTTCTCCGGACACGGATCGGCCATAGCCCAAGTTTATAACCACATGATCATGCCCCTTGCCGGCAAACGGGACAAACAGACACAGGTGATCTGGGGAATCAAGGACTTCCAGAAACGATTTGAACGTTTTCCGGAAGGGATGTGGCTCCCGGAGACAGCCGTTGATCTTGAAACCCTCGAAACCCTGGCCGAGTCGAACATCAAGTTCACGATCCTCGCCCCACATCAGGTGCGAACGGTCAAGGAGATTGAACGTGGAGAGTGGCAGGATATGAGTGGCGGGCGGATAGATCCCACTATGGCCTATCTCTGCTACCTGCCGTCCGGACGATCCATCGCCATTTTCGTCTACGATGGACCGATCTCTCGGGACGTGGCCTTTGGAGAGCTCCTCAATAATGGCGCTCTCTTTGCTGAAAGACTGTTGGGGGCCTTCAGCAGCCAAAGGGATTGGCCCCAAATGGTTCACACCGCTACCGACGGTGAAACCTACGGCCACTACCGCCGGTTTGCCAACATGGCGCTCGCTTATGGTCTCTCCCTTATTGAGTCCGATGACTCGGTCACGCTTACCAATTACGGAGAATATCTGGAAAAAAATCCCCCGACCCGAGCAGTGCAAATTGTTGAGAACTCCTCGTGGAGTTGTGCTCACGGTATCGAACGCTGGCGGGATAACTGCGGCTGCCATTCCGGGATGCATTCGGGCTGGACCCAGAGCTGGAGAAAGCCATTGCGCGAGGCGATGGACTGGCTGGAGAATAGAATTGCCACGATCTATGACGAGGAGGCCGCAACCTATCTGCGAGATCCACGGGAGGCTCGGGATGCGTATATTGAGGTCCTGCTTGACCGCTCGATGAAGCATGCCGAGCGGTTTCTCCAAGCGCACGCCCGCAGGAAACTCACCCGTCGAGAGATAAGAAAGGTCTTAAAGCTCCTGGAGATGCAGAAATACGCCATGCTCACGTACACCAGTTGCGGCTGGTTCTTCGATGACATCTCAGGAATCGAAGCTGTCCAGGTCATGCGCTATGGCGCCAGAGCGATGGAACTGGCTGAAGAGGTGCGGGGGATCAAGCTTGAACCGGAATATGTCAGGATGCTGGAAAAGGCGCCGAGCAACCTGCATGAAAACGGCGCCAAGGTATACGATCGATCCGTCAGGCAAGTCCGAATCCAACTCTCGAGGGTTGAAGGGTTTAGAAACATTCTCTCGCGCTCCAAGAAACTTTCTCAGAGTCACGGCAAAGAAGCGATGCAGCAGAGAGGCAGCGGCATCCTGCTCCATATCACCTCCCTGCCGTCTCACTATGGGATCGGCGATCTTGGGCCATCGGCGCACCGCTTCGCTGATTTTCTCGCTGAAGCCCGGCAGTGCTACTGGCAGATTCTACCGTTGAACCCGACCGGCACGGCCTACGGGAACTCTCCTTACAGCAGTTATTCCGCCTTCGCCGGAAACCCTCTCCTCATCAGCCCGGACCTGCTGGCGCAGGATGGACTGCTTGAGCATGATGAGCTTGAAGAGCCTCCTCTTTTCCCTGAGAAAGGCGTCGATTATGAGGCTGTGACGCAATACAAAGCGCGGTTGCTCGATCGGGCCTATCAGCGGTATCGGAGTCGGCTCTCCGGCGACCGTGAATTTAAAAGCTTTTGCCGTGACAATGCCGAATGGTTGGAGGATTACAGCCTGTTCATGACTTTAAGGGCCTGCTTCCGCGAAATCGTCTGGAGTGAGTGGCCCGGCGAACTGAGAGACCGGAAAGAGGAGGCGATCGATCGATGGAAGATCCAATGCCCGGAGCAGATCGAAAAAGAGCAGTTCTTCCAATATCTATTTTATAAACAGTGGGCTGCCCTGAAGCGGTACTGCAGCAGCAAAAATATCTCTATTGTGGGCGACCTGCCCATCTACGTCAATTACGACAGCGCCGATGTCTGGGCCCACCCGGAGATCTTCAAGCTCGATGATGAGAGGCGGCCAACCGTCGTCGCCGGCGTTCCCCCGGACTATTTCAGCGCCACAGGCCAGCTCTGGGGAAATCCGGTCTACAGGTGGGATGCGCTGAAGGCCACGGAATACGCCTGGTGGATCAGACGCGTGAGCCACAACGTGAGGTGCTTTGATAAAGTGAGATTGGATCACTTCCGCGGATTTGTGGCCTGCTGGGAGATCTCGGCCGCTGAAACGACGGCGATTCACGGACAATGGGTAAAGGCGCCGGCCGACGATTTCTTTACCGCCTTGGTGAAATACTTTCCCGATCTTCCGATCTTTGCCGAGGATCTCGGCGTGATCACGGCCGACGTGCGTGAGATCATGGAGCGCTTTCGCTTCCCAGGGATGAAGGTCCTGCTCTTTGCATTTGGCAATGATCTTCCGGCCAACCCCTTCACCCCTCACAACTACGGCAGAAATTTTGTCGTATACACAGGCACGCACGACACCAACACGGCTAGAGGCTGGTTCAACAACGAGGCCAACTCCGGCGAGCGTGAGCGGCTGTCCGCCTATATCGGCAGAGAGGTTTCCGAGGAGCAGGTTCCTTGGGAGTTGATCCGGCTGGCGTCGATCTCTGTGGCGGATACGGCCATCGTTCCCATGCAAGATCTTTTAGGTCTGGGGGAAGAGGCGAGAATGAATCGCCCGGCGACAACTAAGGGGAATTGGGAGTGGCGACTTATGCCAGAACAGATCACGCCGTCGCTCGCCGCGCAGTTGGCCGAGCTGACTCGGTTGTACGGAAGGGCGCGGGCGCTAAATTGACTCCGCCTTTGCCGGACGCTATAGTCGATTTTAATAAGAGGAGGAGAGTGCGTGGAAGTCCTCGCGATGGTCATGGCTGGAGGCCGCGGGGAGCGGCTCTATCCCCTAACGCGGGACCGGGCGAAGCCGGCGGTTCCGTTTGCGGGTAAGTACCGGATCATCGACTTTGTTCTCTCCAACCTGGCCAACTCCGGGATCTATTCCATCTACGTTCTGACGCAATTCAAGTCCCAGTCTCTGATGGAGCACCTCCAAGAGGCCTGGCAGTTCAATTCCGTTCTCTCCGAGCATTTCGTTACTCCGGTTCCGGCTCAGATGCGCATGGGTGATGACTGGTATCGGGGAACGGCGGATGCCGTTTACCAGAACCTGCACTTGATTAAACGAGCTAACCCTCGGTTCGTCGCTGTCTTCGGCGCCGACCATATCTATAAGATGAACATCCGGCAAATGGTCGACTACCACAAAGACAAGGAGGCCGCCGTGACAGTGGCGACGATTCCTGTCCAGATCGAGAGCGCTGACAAGTTCGGTGTCGTGGGGGTGGACAATGAAATGCAAATTCTCGGCTTTGAAGAGAAGCCGAAGAAGCCGAAGTCCATGCCCGGAGACCCGGACTGGGCCCTGATCTCCATGGGGAACTATATGTTTGAGACGAAGACCCTTCTCGAGGCGCTGGAGAGCGACGCCTCGAATGTCCGGAGTAGCCATGACTTCGGTACAGACATCCTGCCTTATTTGGTGCGGGAAAGAAGGAAGGTTTACGCCTACGACTTCAGGAAAAATCGCATCCCGACTGCATTCAAAGGAGAGGAGCCGAGCTACTGGCGCGACGTCGGGACCATCGAGGCCTACTACGAGGCGAGTATGGACGTCAAAACGGTAGACCCTTCCCTTAACCTCTATAATCAGAGTTGGCCGGTTCGTGCGGTATCCTACAGCGACGCCCCCGCGAAGTTCGTCTTCGACGAAGAAGGACGGCGAGGCATGGCCCTAAATTCGGTCGTGGCTGAGGGAACCATTATCAGCGGGAGCCTGCTCAAAGACTCAGTGATCGGCCGGAACGTGCGGATACACAGTTACTGCGTGATCGAGGAGACGGTCATCATGAACCGCGTCGAAGTCGGGAGAGGGTGCCAGATCCGGCGGGCCATCATCGATAAGAACGTTTACATCCCCCCCGGGACAAAGATCGGCTACTCCGCCGATGAAGACCGGCAGCGTTACTTCGTGACCGACGCGGGGATCGTTGTCATCGCTCGGGAAGAACCGCGAACTATTGCGCTCTAGCCCTCGTGAGCCGCCGATAAAGGGCGAGATACTCAGCGGCGGATTTCTCCCACGACAAATCGCCGGCCATGGCATTGGCCATGAGTTGGCGCCAGGCTTTCTTCTGGGGATAAACGGAAAGCGCCCTCTTTACGGCGTTAAGAAGAGCGGCCCCGGAATAAGCGGCGAACTTAAATCCGTTTCCGGCTCCCGTCGAGGAGTTGTAATCTTCGATGGTATCATCCAGCCCGCCGGTTGCGCGCACGACGGGTATGGTTCCATAGGCGAGGCTGTACATCTGATTCAGGCCGGAAGGTTCGTACTTGGAAGGCATGAGAAAAATGTCGGCGCCGGCCTCGACCTTATGGGCCAGCGAGTTGTCGAAGCCGATCTTGGCCGCTAGTTTTTTGGGATATCTGGCGGCGAGCGAGGCCAACAGCTCCTGGTAACGCCGCTCTCCGGTTCCGAGGACGACAAGCTGCAGATCCAGTCTCATAAGCTCTTCCATGGCATCAGCTAAAATATCGAGGCCTTTTTGTTGGGCTAGACGCGCGACCAGTCCAGCCAAAGGGACTGAGGCTTCGGCCGGAAGGTTATATATTTGCTGCAGCTCCTTCTTGCAACTCTCTTTGCCGCTGAGATCCGTGGCGTCATAATTCTTCGCTAGATGAGGATCGATCTTCGGATTCCATTCGAGATAGTCGACCCCGTTCAAAATTCCATGGAGGTCCTTCCGCCGGTCACGGATGACTCCCTCAAGCCCGAAGCCATACTCCGGCTCCATAATCTCCGAGGCATATTTCTTACTGACCGTAGTCAAGGCGTCGGAAAAGAGAATGCCTCCTTTGAGCCAATTGATGTTGCCGTAGAATTCCAGATGCCGAGGGGTAAAGTATTGCCTGTCCAGATTTAACAGGGGCCAGAAGGAGGCCGCGAAGTTGCCCTGAAAGGCGAGGTTGTGGAGGGTGAGCAGAGTCTTTGAGCTAAGGATCTCCGGCCGCAGATCGGGCTGGATTTTCTTTAGGACCGGAATAAGGGCTGTCTGCCAGTCGTGACAATGGATGACGTCCCAAGGCCCGGTCCGCTCCGCCAGCTCGAGACTCGCCTTGCAGAAGAACGCAAATCTCTCGGCATTATCCGGGTAATCTCCCTGGGAAGTCCCGTAAAGCTCTTTTCGCAAAAAGTAGCGGTCGGACCGGATCAGGTAAACCAGCACCTCGCCGCCGATGCTTGTCTTTAAGATCCGTCCTCCGATCATAGCCTTCGCCATGGGGACCATTATTCGGATAGCGGTTTCTTCCAAGGGGGCTTGGCTTTCGAGAATGGCCTTGTAGGCGGGCAGAACCACAGCCACTTCTGTTCCAAGCCGAACCAGAATGCGAGAAAGGGCGCCGACAACATCTCCCAGCCCGCCGGTGCGAGCGAGGGGAAATGCCTCGGAAGCGATCATGAGAACCTTCATGGTTCTACCTATGACACTCTGTCGGGCGGGGGATGGAGGACGACTCTATTCCGGCATTTCGAGCAATGCCTGGGTCGCCTCCTCAGGCGTCACAGGGTTGATATAGAATCCTGTGCCCCACTCGAAACCTGCCACCTGGGTCAGCTTGGGCATGAGCTCGATGTGCCAGTGATAATGGCCGTTGTCGGGCTCCTGAAAGGGCATGGAATGGATGATGTAATTGAAGGGAGGATTGTTTAAGGCGCTGTTCAGTCGCACCAGCGTTTCCCGCAAGGAGCGAGAGAGATCGACATACTCCTGCTTTGACGCATGCTCAAAATAGGAGGAATGCTTTTTCGGCAGGATCCAGGTCTCAAAGGGAAAACGCGGAGCATAGGGGCAGATCACCACAAAATTCTCGTTTTGACTTACAACTCTGACCTTTTCCTCTATTTCCTGTCGCACGATGTCGCAATAAATGCAGCGCTCTTTGTACTTGTAGTACTCTTGTGCGCCGGCGAGCTCGTCGGTCACGGTGCGCGGAACAATGGGCAGCGCGATGAGTTGGGAATGGGTATGTTCCATCGAAGCGCCGGCCTCTGCTCCCTGATTCTTGAAAATCAGCACAGAGCGAAAGCGCTTGTCCTTTCTCAAGTCCAAGATCCGGTCTCTGTAAGCCCACAGCACCTCTTCAAACTGTTTTTCGCTCAGGAGGCCCATATTCAATTCATGATCGGGAGTTTCGATGATGACCTCATGAGCCCCCACACCATTCATAAGATCGTAGAGTCCTTCCCCGCGTCGATCCAATTCTCCCTCGATCATCAATGCCGGAAATTTGTTGGCCACGACCCTCAGTGTCCAGCCCGCATCGCCTTGGCTTGATCCGCCCGGCCGATAGGCCATGATCTCAGGCGGAGTCATTGCTTCATTTCCCTTACAGAAGGGACAGCGGGTGCTTTTGGGCTCGATCCTTCGGTGCTCAAAATGGGTAGGTCTCTTTGCCCTCTCGGTAGAGATGATAACCCACCGGCCAATTACAGGATCTTTTCTAAGCTGCGGCATAGGAATTTACCGATTAATCATTCGTGTGCTGGTGGCTTTGTGAAAGCTGATTATGGATAGACAATCTATGTGCGGTTGGCTGAGAATACATCATACCATTATCACAAAATCCGGCAAAAAATCAATCATGAATTGCCGCCATTCCATACTGAAATCAGGGGCTTTCTTTGCTAGCATGTGTTCTCATCTATGAAACCCAAGCTCGTTATCATCCTCGGCCCCACTGGGGTGGGTAAAAGCGAGGTCGCTATTGATGTCGCCTTGCAGGTTCAGGGGGAGATCATCAATGCCGACTCGCAGCTCGTTTACCGCCACATGGACATTGGCACTGCGAAGCCTCTGACCTCGGTAAGACAAAGAGTTCCCCATCACATCATTGATGTAGTGAATCCCGATGAAGAGTTTAACGCCGCTCTTTATCGGGAGTTTGCGTTAAAGGCTGTTCAAGAAATCGTTGCTCGGAAAAAAAAAGCGATCCTGTGCGGAGGGACAGGGCTCTACATCAGGGCCTTGACTCAAGGCCTGTTTGTCGGACCGTCGAAAGATGCACGGATTCGAGAGAGGCTGGAAGAGGAGGCTAAAGAAAAGGGACCCAGCTTCCTCTATGAGCGGCTTCGGCAGGTTGATCCCGAGGCTACCCCATCGATCCACCCCAACGACCGCTACCGGATCATCCGCGCCTTAGAGGTATTCGAATTGACGGGAAAAGGCATAAGTCATTGGCAGAAGGAGCATGGTTTTAAAGAAAGGGCATTCGAAACTCTAAAGATCGGACTCAATCGTGACCGGCAAGAGCTTTATGATCAGATCAATCGGCGCTGCGATGAGATGATCGGCAATGGTTTTGTCGAGGAGGTGAAGGGCCTCGTGGAAAGAGGATACGGCCTGGATCTCCCGCCTCTGCAGAGCGTCGGCTACCGCCAGATCGGCCTTTACCTCCGTGGCGAGGTCGGTCTTGATGAAGCGGTCGCTCTTATGAAGCGCGACACCCGCCATCTCGCCAAGCGCCAGCTCACATGGTTCCGCTCCGACAAAGGAATTCAATGGTTTCATCCGGAGAAAGAAAGGAATAGGATAATCGGCCTCGCAAGCGAGTTTTTGGTTGATTCCGGCATTTCGGTGTAGGTTTATGAAGAAACTGATTTCGGAATTCATCGGCACGTTCTGTCTCATTTTTGCAGGAACGGGCGCCATCATTGTCAATGACGTCAGCAACGGCACGGTCTCACACGTCGGCATCGCCGTCACTTTCGGGCTGATTGTCATGGCAATGATTTACGCGCTGGGTGATATTTCAGGCGCGCACCTGAACCCGGCGGTGACTTTCGGTTTTTTCGTAGCTCGGCGCCTGCCAGCCGGTTTAGTCTGGCCATACGTCGTGAGTCAGTGTCTGGGCGCCATTTTAGCCAGCCTGATTTTACGATTCTTGTTTCCATACCATGCGACGCTTGGGACTACGCTGCCCGCGGGCTCCAGCCTGCAATCCTTCGTTTTGGAATTCATCCTAAGTTGTATTCTGATGTTTGTTATTTTGAGCGTATCGACCGGAGAGAAGGAAAAGGGCATCACAGCGGGGATAGCCGTCGGGGCTACCGTTGGTTTGGAGGCTTTATTTGCCGGGCCCATCTGTGGCGCGTCCATGAACCCTGCGCGGTCATTGGGGCCGGCATTAGTTTCACTTCACCTCTCCAGCCTGTGGATTTATTTTGCCGCTCCCGTTTGCGGTGCATTGCTCGCGGTGTTTGGCTGCCGGTGCGTTCGTGAGCGGGATTGTTGCACGGTCGCGGGGGCTGAGAGTTGTCCTGTAGTGGGGGAAAGCCGATGAAAAAGAAAATCCTGTTCGTGTGTGTACACAATAGCGCGCGCAGCCAAATGACGGAGGCGCTGTTGAACCGGATGTGCGAAGCCGAGTTCGAAGCGGAAAGCGCCGGGTTGGAACCGGGGACGCTCAACCCGCTGGCTGTCGAGGTCATGCGGGAAATCGGGATCGACATTAGCGCTAAAGGGACGAGGGCGGTCTCCGACGTCATCGAATCCGGGCGAAGATTCGATTACGTTATCACCGTCTGTGATGAAAGTAGCGCGGAAAGTTGTCCCCTCTTTCCCGGTGCTGCGACCAGGCTTGACTGGAGTTTTCCGGACCCTTCAACATTTCAAGGAACCTGGGAAACAAAACTCAAACAGACAAGACAAGTGAGAGACGCGATCGAAGCAAAGATTGAAGATTTTTGCCAGTCAAGTTGTCGAGCCGTTGCCTAGCGGGGGTGTCATCCATCATAGCTGGGCTACACGGGAGGGGGCAGATGATGAATATTGATGATCTCTACGAGCCGGCCGTAAGCCGTAGAAGCATTCGCGGTTACGATAGGACCCGTGATGTTCCCGTTGAGATCGTTCGAAAGATCCTCGATTGTGCCCGATGGGCTCCCTCGGGCGGAAATGGTCAACCCTGGGAGTTCATAGTCATCCGGGATGAGAAGACGCGTAACCGGATTGCGGACATTTTCCTCAAACAGCAAGAACATAAAAGGGAAATGGAGATGGCCGTTCGCGGCGAGGCCAAGATGACCGGGGACGGCTTCAGACATGCGCCGGTCCATATCATCGTATTGGGCGATCCTCGAGTAAAGGAAACCTATCCCGTTAGAACGATGCTGGATAAGGCGGACTCCCACTTCTACACCGGTCTGGCCAACGCGACACTCCTGATTCATTTGGCGGCCAGCTCCCTGGGCCTCGCCTCTCAATACGTCAGCGATGCCGGCTCGCCCTACATGGAAACTATGCTCAAAGTTCTTCTCGGAGTTCCCGAACCGTTGAGGGTTTACCACCTGATTCCCCTCGGGTACGCGAGCCGTTCCATTCCTCCTCGACCGCGGAGAGAAATCGATGAGATGACCCACTATGAGAGTTACGACCTGAAAAAATTCCGGGACGATAAAGAGTTTCAAAAGTTTGTCATGACCGCAAGCCGGAGGGGAGCCTACGGAAAGAAGAGCTGGGTGGAAGACGACACGAATCGGTAGAACATATCCTTGTTCATTCTGAAACGCCGTCATCATGAGGTTATTGTTGTGCATGAGGATGTGTGGGTTTGTGTATGAGGTTCGAGCCAGGTCACTGTTAGTGCAGTCGCGGATGTGTTTCTATCTAAAGGGGGCTACAGATGTTTGAGGGAAAAGTGGTTATCGTTACGGGAGGAGCCAAGGGAATCGGACGGCATGCGGCGAAAACGTTCGCGCAGGAAAAGGCGAAGGTGGTCATAGCAGATGCCGACAAGGAGCGGCTGGAAAAAACTGCAGACGAGCTGGGTCGGCTGACGCAGACTGTACCGATCAGAGTCGACGTCCGGAGCGAAGAAGATGTAAAGAGGATGGTCAATCAGGTGGTGAACCGTTTCGGTCAGATCGATGTCTTGATCAACAACGCGGCGATCGTGCCGCATTTCGCCTGGGGGATTCCGCGCTGGCCTCGAATCGGGGATATGGAAAAGGAATTCTGGGACCGCGTCATACAGACCAACCTCGGCGGCACCTTTCTCTGCACAAAGCATGTCCTGCCCCATATGGAGGCGCGGCGATCTGGCCACATCATCAATCTCTACGGCGGGGGAGGCGTCAAGCCTGCCGGCGCCTGCGCCTACATGGTGACGAAAGAGGCGATACGAACTTTCACGCGCTACGTCGCGGAAGAAGTCAGGGATTCAAATGTCTGCGTGGTTATCTTTTCACCACGAGTGCCTATCGCCACGGAAGGCGCGCCGGACGAGGCGCTGAAGCGGCTGCCCGGACCGGAGATTTTGGGGAATGGGTTTGTTCTGGCTGCTCAGCTTCCGATGGAAAGTAGCGGCCAAATATTTGCCTTTCAAGAAGGGCGGCTTGTCGCTGAGGCGTAGCTCGTCACAAGGTGGATTTCACGGCCGGGCGTGAAAGCAAACGGTCTACCCATTGTTTAAGATTGGGCAGGCTGTCGTCGATGGTGACGCCGTAGCGCTGCTGGCGCGTGAAAAAGGGGATGTAAGTGATATCGGCGAGGGAGTAGTCGCCGATGAGATAGGGCCGGTCGGCCATCTGCCTATCCAGTGTTTTCAGGTGCTCTCTCAGTTTCTCTTTAGACTTTTCTACTTCAATTCCGTGCGCGACATCGCCGCCGGCCGCCTGCAGGCGAGTGTTGCAGAAGTCGATCCAGATCCTTGCCCGCGCTCTCAAGCCCAGATGTTTAGGCATGAGAGAGGGTTCTGGATATCTCTCATCCAGGTATTCACCAATAATCGCCGACTCGTAAACCACCACGTCCCCGTCCACTAGGACCGGCACCTTGCCGTAGGGGTTTTGTTCCCAAAGGTCTTTGGGCTTGTTTTTGAGATCGACCTCGATGAGATCGTAGGGAAGTTTTTTCTCCGCCAGGACAATCCTAGTCCTGTGAGCGTAGGGTCAGGTGTGGCACGAATAGAGTTTCATGTTCAGCTCCTCATGAGGGGTTTTTATCACCCTTAATTTATGTTCGCAACGTCATTTCCCCTTCTTGTCCAGTAGGTCCCTCAGGCTGTCGCCGACGAGATTCAATCCCAGCACGGTAATCATAATCGCGAGGCCAGGGTAGGTCGTCAGATGAGGCGCTACGAGGAGGAACTGTCTTCCTTCATTGAGCATGGAGCCCCAGGATGGAGTAGGGGGTTGGACGCCCAGCCCGAGAAAGCTCAGGCTGCCTTCGGCGATGATTGCCGCCGCCATGCCAAAAGTACATTGAATCAAGAGAGGGGGAAGGAGATTCGGCAGCATGTGAAGCACGATGACGCGCGCCGGACCGCCGCCGAGCGCCTGGGCGGCATGGATGAACTCTTTTTCTCTAAGGGCCAGGATCTCGCCGCGGACCAAGCGCGCATAGCTGGTCCAGCCGATCAGGCAAAGGGCCAGAATGACGTGGTCCAGTCCCGGACCTAAGACTGCGGTGAAGGCTATGGCCAAAAG
>WNFH01000669.1_pt1 | contig 29624 bp, 28 predicted proteins | sample 5400411 | NCBI WGS metagenome assembly WNFH01 (sample SAMN13153347, study PRJNA577476) | soil metagenome | isolation source: 200 cm saprolite under Douglas fir tree site 2 hole 3 | place: USA:California | collected 2015-04-18 | reverse complement strand
GTCCTCGACGACGAAGAGAAGGTGGTCGCGACCGGCCGCGTACGCCTCCTCTGCCTCGAGGCCGACCAGCAGCTCGCCGGTCAGCAGGTCACGACTCCTCTGCACCGAGGCTAGCTGGCGCGGAGCTTCAGCGGCCGGTCAGGTAGCTGAATATGATCTCGTCGATCAGCTGCTCGATGGGGGCCAGGTCGTCCGTGTAGACCTGGCCGTGGTAGGGCGACATCCGCAGCTTGCCCTGCTTCAGCGCGCTCCTCGCCGCATCGCCGGCGAGCGGTGCTGAGACCAGCCCGAGGTTGTGCGCGACGTCGTCCACCGTTATGCGCTCTGTCGATGCGAAGACGACGGTGTTCGTGTAGTTGGGATCGTCGAGCAGCATGACGCTCGGGAAAACCGCGGCCATCGTGCTCGCGAGCGCATCGACCAATCGGTAGTCGGTGGCCGTTCGTCCGACATTGACGGCGATAACGCCACCTGGATTGAGATGCGTCTTCACCTGCTGGAAGAACTCGCGCGTCGTGAGGTGGAACGGTATGTACGGCTGCCGGTATGCATCGAGCACAACCACGTCGTAATGCGCGGCCTGCGTGTCGAGCCAGTAGCGCGCGTCGGCGACGACCTCGTGCGCGCGCGCTTCGTCGAGGTGGAAGTAGCGGTGGCCGACCGCGAGTATCTCAGGGTCGATCTCGACGCCAGTGATATCGACCTGCTCGCCGAAGGCCAGGCGATACTGCCGCGCACCCGTGCCGGCGGCGAGGCCCAGGAACGCGACCGACCGTGGCGTCGCCGGCGCGGCCTGCGCCGGTCGGAACGAGTCGGCGAGCATCAGGTAGTCCCAATAACCGTGTGTGAGGTTGGTTGTGCTGTCGTACACGGAGTGGACGGCCTGGCCCTCGTTGAGGATCAGCTCGGTCGTGGTGGAGACCTGGACGACCTGGATGTAGTTGTAGGCCGACTCCTTCTCGTAGAGGAGCGTGCCCACCTCCGGCGGCTTGATGCCCGCGGGGAGGAAGATCCACGCGAGGAGCACGGCGACCGCAAACGACGCGTACAGCCGGCGCTTCGGCCACAGCGCGACCGCGGAGATGCCGACCAGGGCCAGCGCGAACGCTTCGATCGTAGGGCGAGTGCCGTACGTGGGGATGAACCAGAACACCGGTAGGAAGGTGCCCAGGATGCTGCCCACGGTGGACAGCGCGTACACCCGCCCGGCGGTGTTGCCGCCGGTGGCGACGTCCTTCAAGAGAAGACGGATGGCGAATGGGCTCACGCAGCCCAGGAGGGTGACCGGGACTGCGAACAGGAGCATGACCGCGAGCAGCGTTCCCGCCACCAGCCCCACGCTGAGGTCGCGAAATCCCTGCTGGGAAGCGAGGAGGATCGGGTACGCCACGATCGGAGTGGCGCCCACCCACAGCCCCGCCCAAGCTGTGATCTGGTAGAGGACGTCGTCGCGTGGGTGGCGGTCGGCGAGACGGCCGCCGATTACGTAGCCCGCGGACAGGTAGACGAGGATCAGGCCGATCAGCACGCCCCACACGTAGAGGCTCGTCCCGAAGTAGGGCGCGAGCAGACGAGAGGCGCCGAACTCGATGCCGAGCGACGCCATGCCGGACACGAAGACGAGCGGCAGCAGCAAACGTCGTGACAGAGTCGCGGAGGGCAAAGTGCCCTAGAGATTAGCTAAGGGGTTGTTCTGACGCCCATTTGCGAGTTTTCTCGTCCATCGGCACCGGCAGCTGCACCTTGACCTCTGCATACAGGTCACCGGGCTGGCCGCCCTTCGGGTCGGGCAGACCGAGCCCGCGCAACCTGATCTTCTTCCCGTTCTGTGTCTCCGGCGGAACCTTGAACTGCACCTGGCCGCCCTTGAGGGTCGGCGCCGCCACCTCACCGCCGCGTAGAGCGACGTTCAACGGGACGGGCACCGACACGCGCACGTCCTTGCCCTCGCGGGTGAAGACGGGATCGGGCGCGACCTGCACAGTCGCGCGCAGCCCGGGCACACGAAGGACGGTGCCCTCCTTGACTCCCGCCGGCACCTTGACCTCGACGCGCCGCCCGCCTGGCAGCTCAACCGTGCGGCTCGTGCCCCTGTAGACCTCGGGCAGGCTGACCGTGATCGGAGCTTCGACGTCCACGGGCGCCGGTCGGGTTCGCGTCCGCGAGGCGTTGCCGAAGATCGATCCGAAGATGTCTCCGAACGATCCCGCGTCCCCGAACATCTCCTCCATCTCCTCGGGGGTCACCGTCCGGTACTGCGTTTCCGCACCTCCCGGCTCAGGCCTGAAACCTCCCCCGGCGCTTCTGCGGCCGGCGCCCGGCTGCACGCCGGCCTGCTGCGCCGCCCGCCAGTCCGCGCCGAACTCGTCGTAGAGCTTCCGATTCTTCGCATCGGAGAGCACGTCGTGAGCCTCCGAGATCTCCTTGAACCGCGCCTCGGCCTGCTTGTCGCCCGCGTTCAGATCGGGGTGGTGCTTGCGCGCGAGCTTGCGAAAGGCAGACGTGATGTCCTTCTGCGTCGCCGTCCGCGGCACGCCCAGCACGTCGTAGTAGTCCTTGGTCTTGGCCATGTGTCTCAGGTATCTACCCGCTTCAGGAGGCCGATGAATCCCGGCCGCGACCGGTAACCGAGCCGCTCGTTTATGTGCAGCATCGGCGCGTTCTCGGAGTCGTTGTCCGTGTAGACGGCCGGCACGCCCAGCGCAACCGCCTGTGCCAGCGTCTGCAGCTTGACGGCCCGGGCGAGGCCGCGGCCGCGGTGGTCGGGGTGGCAGCACGTATAACCGGTCCACACGCGGCCACGGACCGGCGGAAAGCGCAGGTAGGACATGGCCACCGGGTCAGCGCCGCGGAGCGCGACCCACCAGCGGTCGTGTGGTCTGTCCGGCGACCTGAGCCTTTCGATGAAATTCTCGAACGCCTCCGGCAGGACCGGAAACGTGGTCGGAACGTCCTTCCTCGTCAGGGTGTCGAGGGCGTGCAGGGCCTCGAACTTTTTCGACGCCTGCCACGCGGGAATGGTCGTCAGCTCGTAGCCCGTGCGCGCAGCCTTCGCACGCTCCTGCTCGGCTTCGGCGACCAGCCGGTTGCCCTCGGTCTGGAGGTCGAGCTCCCATACCTTCTCGAGCCGGTCTCGCTGGTAGCCGAGGCGAGCCAGCGCGTCTAGCGCCTCAGGCTCGTCTTCCCCCGCATACCCCTCGAGCATGCGCGAGCCGGTCGCCACCGCCTGGTCGGTGGCCCATACCCAGAGAAAATCGAGCAGTTCCGTGTCCATGGCACCGCGATCAAGCGCAACGCCGACCTCGCAGTTGCGTTCCGGGTCCTGCTCCGGCGGCCCGTGCCACCAGTCGACGAACGCGATCGCACGGTCCCCAACCTCGGCGACGAACCGGCCTGTCGACCATCCCTTACGAGGATGCTCCCAGCGGTAGCGCGTGATGATCGGGTCCACTGGGATCTCGGGATAAGCCGCTGTCATGATGTCGGCGGCGAGCGCGGCATCGTCCAGCGTGGCGGGCCGCAGCGTTGGCTCTATCACACCCTGACTCTAAAGCTCAATGATTATTGGGACTATCGCGTCCCGGCTCACCTCCAGGATCCCCACCGACGGCGGCGCATACATCCGCATATGCCGCGCGACCTGGAGCCAGCACCACTCGAACCAACCTGGATTCCTTTCCAGCCGCTGCCTCGCCGTCCGCGGGTTCCACTGGTGGACTGCTCCGGGGTTGAACATCAGGACTCCGTCCAGAGTCTCGACGTGCGCCCTGTGCGTGTGGCCGAAAACGACCGCGTCCGCGCGTTTGATGCGCCGTCGCAGCGATCGAGGCAGGCTGGAGTGCGGGCGATAGGCGCCCAGGCTCAACGTCCAGAACAGAGTCTCCGGCTCCTCCAACCAGCGGCCGCGGTTGCCGTGGACGACGACGATGGTCCGGCCCTCGACAGTGAGCTCGCGGGTGAGCGGCCAGCCGGCCGCATCCCGATCGTGGTCCCCCCGCACGGCCGCGACCGGAGCGATGGCCTCGAGCGCCGCGATCGTCTGCTCGCCGTTCACATCCCCGGCATGGATGATGAGGTCGACGCCGCGGAGCGCCTCGAACAACCGATCCGGCAGGGAATCGAGGAACTCGGGGCAATGGGTGTCCGCGACGACCCCGATGCGGGCGGTCATGCCGGATCTAGCTTAATTCCGAAGCGGAACTGCTATTTTGACGCCGCCTCTTGACAAATTGGTAAGTCATGCTTTCTAATTTGGGCCATGAAAGACCTCCAACGCGAAATCGTCAACCAGGTGGCCAGCGGCAAGATCACTGCCGAAGAAGGCGCCGCTCGTCTCGAGTCCCTCGAATCGGTCGAGACCCCGAGCCAGGCAGGCACGGCCGAGCCCGCTCCCATAGGCGCCGCGTCCAGCGCGACGGGCCCGCGCCGTGTGCGCGTGGCCAGCGCGATCGGGAGCGCGGAGATCGTCGGCGACCCGAGCGTCGCCTACGCCGTCGCCGAAGGACCCCACAGTGCGCGGCAGGATGGCGACACCATGGTCATAGAGCAGGGCCCTCTCCACGAAACCGACCACTTCAGCTTCGGCCGCGGCGACCGCCGGATTTTCGTCAACGACTTCGGGCACCGGAAGCTCAAGGTGCGGATGAATCCCGACCTGGCGCTGACCGTCCAGGTCAACGCGGGCCAGCTGCGCATCGAGGGTGTGCATGGCGCCATCACGGGCGAGGTGCTTGCGGGCAGCTGCAGGATCTCGGACTTCGCGGCTCCCTTCGACCTCGCCATCCAGGCCGGCAACCTCTCCGCCAGCGGACGCCTCGAGCGCGGAGCGTCGAAGGTGCGCTGCGAGATGGGCAACGTCACCATCAACCTCGAGAAGGGCTCCAGCGTCAAGGTCTCCGCGCGCACGACGATGGGCAAGGTTGCCGTCGACAGCGGCAGCGGCGAGCCGGTAATTCTCGGGCAGTCGGGCAAGGACGTCACGGTCGGTTCGGGTGTAGCCAGCCTCGACATCGAGTGCACGATGGGCAACGTTCGAGTGTCCGCATGACGGTTACCACGGACCGAAACCGCAGGCCACCTCTCAACTGTCCGGTCTGTGACGAGCGGCTCGCTCTGACCCGGCTGAGCTGCCCCGCCTGCGACACTGAGCTGTCGGGTGGCTTCGCGACGTGCGAGTTCTGCGTCCTCTCGAACGAGGACCGCGAGGTGCTACGCGTCTTCCTCGCTTCGCGCGGAAACATGAAGGAGCTCGAACGCCACCTCGGAGTCAGCTACCCGACCGCACGGGCACGCTTCGACGCGCTGCTCGGCAAGATCGGCATCGACCGTCCCGCCGCCGCCCCCGCGCAGACGCGCGTGGAGTTGATGGAGCAGGTCGCTCGCGGGGAGATCGATATCGAAGAGGCGCTGAAGCGCCTCGAGTCAAATTGATAAATCGAGACGCTCAACCGCCTCGAGAGCAGCTGTAAGGGGGAGCTGATGATGAACCCGATGGATCCTTCGAACTACATGCCGGAAGAAGTCGCGCGGCATCTCGCGGAGCAGCGCCAGCTCATGCGCGAGGCCGACAGCGTGGTGCGCTACGCGCACTCTCGCAGTGGCTTGCTTGCCCGTTTCCTCCAGCGAATGGCCGACGGCATCGATCCGACCGGCGCCGGGCGCGCAGGGGCACTCTCCCGCGACTTCGTCGCGGGGACCCCAGCGGACGTCGCGACCCGCGCCGCTGAGAAGCCGCCCTACCTCCTCAATCCGGCGGCGGCGGCTCCGGCGTTGGCGGCCTGGGTTGAATCCGCGCCGGCATCGAGCGCCTTGACAGCGGCGGTCGCGAATAGGTGGGCGCGCGGGTTGTCCAGCTTCATGTCGATGTTCGCGAGCGAGAACCAGGCGCAGTAGGCCTGGCGCCCCGCATCGACCGCGACCGGCGGGCTCGACATCGCCGCGGTCGCCCATTTCACAGCCGTCGCAATGTCGTGGCCGCTGGACAGCGCGCGGAAAGCGCCCTGGGCTGCCGAGTGGCAGGCGGCTGCCTTGGCGCCGCCGCGCTTGGCCCAAGCGAACCATTCGGCGTAGGCCTTGTCGTCGGCGGTCGGCACCTGTCGCGTGATGTTGACGTCGACACGCTTCTGCTCGACCACCTGCCATGACGCGTGGGTGGCCGGCTGCTGCGCCGGAACAGCTGGAGACGTGGGCGGCGCGGGCGGCGCGGGCGGCGCCGGCGGCGTGGATGCGGCGGGAGCGGCGGGCGCAGCAGGCGAAGGAGCCGCCGCTGCCGCCGGTGGAACAGGCTGGGGAGCCGGCGCAGGCGGTTGGGGAGCAGGCGCCTGCGAACCGACACGGATCTGCGGCGCCCAGGTGGGCACCGGCACCGCCCCCGGCCAATCGGTGTCGAAGGGGGATTCGGCTGCAGCAGGAGCGGAAGTCTGCATCGGAGCTGCGGGCGCGGGCTCGACAGGCATCTCGGGCTGTACTGGCGCCGCAGGCGGAACCGGCGGCACGGGCGGGGGCTCAGGGCCGGCCGCCGCCGGCGGAGGCGCAGGCGCGGGTGCGGGCGGGGGCTCGGGGGCGGCCGCCATCGGCGGAGCCGCCGGGGCGGGTGTCAGAGTCTTGGGTGGTTCGGGCTTAAACCATGGCGCGGTCGCGTGCTTCGCCGGCGTTGGTTGGCTCGTTTCGGCGGGCGGCACCGTGTCAAGGGCGGCGGGCGGCACGGTGTCATGCCCAGCCGGATGCACGGTGTCATGCCCGGCCGGCGGAACCCTGTCATGCCCGGCGGGCGCGGTATCCGACGGTACGGTGTCGGACGGCGACCACACCGGCATCGCGCGCTCGGTGGGCGGTTCGGGCGGCCAGCCGTCCGGAACCGGCTGCGCCGGGGCGGGGGCGGGAGACGCCCCCCAGGCGCGCATCGTGGTCTCGGTCGGCGGTTCCGGCGGCCAGATGTCGCCTTCGCCTCGCACGGGCGGCGCCTTGGGCGGGGGCCACGCCGGGCTGATCGGCTCCGGGGCCGGGGTGCTCGGCTCCGGGGCCGGGGTGATCGGTTCTGCGGCCGCGGGAGCGGGCTCCTTGGCCGGCGCGGCGGCCTGAACCTCGGCTTCCTCTGGAGGCGAGGGGGCCGGTGGCTTGGTGACGGGCGGGGTCGTGATCATGTCCGGTTCCGCAGGCTCGGCTGCTGCCGACAGCTCGACCGCTTCCTCCGGCGCGGCCGGTTCGGGGATGGTCTCCGCCCATTTCGGCGCCTCCTTCGACATCGGCACCGCGGGTTTGGCGTCGGCGGCGACCTCCGGCTCCTCATCGGACACCGGCACCAATGGCTCGGAGACCGTCTTCGCCCAGTCCGGCGTCGGTTTCTGCATCGGAAGGGCGGCCGCCGGCCCCTCACCGTTGCCTTCGGCGGCCGGCTCGTTTTCGCTTGAGACCGGGGCCGTATTCGCCCATGCCGGCGCCGACTTCTGCATCGGCCGAGCGGGCTTCGGCTCGTCGGGCTCGGCGGGTTCCTCAGCCTCCACCTCGGTCACGCCCTTGGCAGACGCGGCGACTTCCGGCGGCGCGGCCGGCGCCACCTCGGGTTCGGGCAGGTCGGGCAGCATCGACTCCACCTCGTCCGGCGCGTCGGATGCGTCGGGCGAGCCGGCAGGTTCAGGCGTCGGAGGTTCTTTGTCGTCCACGGGGCCCAGTCGTGGTCAGTCTATCTTCGGCGCACCGAGTTGGAGACATGGTCGGCCATGCCTACCCTCACCTGACCGTCAGGCAAACACATTCGTCAGGGCGTCCTCGGCAACCGGGTCTGGCTGCTGCTCGGCCCAGTCGGCGGCATCGGAAGCCTCCTGGTCACACTCGGCCTGGATGCGGCCCGCATCCTCGGCCGCGATCCAGCCCCGCTCGATCAGCCACGAGCGGAAGCGCTCGATCGGGTCGTGCTCGGCGGCGTCCGCGATCTCCTCCTTGGTGCGGTACTTGAGCTGGTTGTCCTCCGACGTATGCGAGTTCATGCGCCAGATCTTGGCGTCGATCAAGGTCGGGCCCTCGCCCCGGCGCGCGCGCTCGACCGCCTCCCTGCACACCGCGTAGGCGGCCGGGACGTCAGTGCCGTCGACGGTCACGCCGACTATGCCGTAGCCACGGGCCCGATCGGCGACGTCCGGGTTCGCCATCTGCAGCCTGATCGGCACTGAGATCGCGTAGCCGTTGTTCTCGCAAACGAACACGACCGGCAGCTTGTGGGCGGCCGCGAAATTGACTCCCTCGTGAAAGTCCCCCTGGCTCGTGGCGCCGTCGCCGAACGTGCACAGGATGACGGCTCCGTCACCCGACAGCTTCGAGGCGTACGCGATGCCGGCAGCTTTTGGTATCCACGACGCCACGACCTGCGACACAGAGGCGATCTTCAGCCGCCGGTAGCTGTAGCAGCCGCCGGGGATGTTCCGCCCGGCGGAAAGTGGATCGCCGGCCTTGGCGAACACCGCAAGCATCCATTCCTTCATCGTCAGCCCGCGGACGATCGCGTTCGCCAACCCGCGGTAGTGCGGCACGAGCCAGTCATCGGGCCCGATCGCCGCGGTCGATGCCACCTGAATCCCCTCGTGGCCGCGGCTCGACCCCACGAACGGCGCACGTCCCTGCTTGACCAGGATGTGCATGCGGTCGTCCAGCGCCTTCGCCATGCACATCCAGCGGTGGAGCTGGAGGTAGTCCTCGTGGGTGGCGGTGTCGCGCCGGGTCGTAGTCGCCATCAGAGAGTGTCCCGTCCTCGAGATCCGAAGCATATTCGAGGCATCGGCGGCCGGAGCCAAGGATAGGGTGGCGCAGCTAGGAGCGCATTCCTCTGGGGCCCCCGCGCGAAGCGCGGGAGGATGCGCGGCGCCGGGCCCCTAGACGCAGGCTTCAGCGCCACTCTCGGGGCCCCCGCTGAATCGTCAGATTCCGCGGGGTGAAACGGCGCCCGGCCGCCTAGGAAGCGAAGATGCGAGGAGCTTCGGGGGCGGGACACTAAGTGCTGCCGGCAAGAGCCCGTGCAATGTCTACGACCTCTCCTGCGGTCAGGCCCAGCCGCCCCAGGTGCTCGTAGTAGCTGCGGTGAAATTCGGAGAAGTCGGCGTGCTCCGCGCGCTCCTCGCGCACACGCTTCACCTCACCCAGCACCCTGGCCACGAGCTCGGGCTCGGGTCGTATCCCGGCCTCACGCAGCGCGTGCTCGATGACCACCGCTCCGGAATGCTTGCCGTACACGTACTCGACCTTCGCGCCCATGTCAGCCGGCGGCAGGAACTGGTAGATCGCCGGGTGGATGAGCATGCCCGCGGTGTGGATGCCGGACTCGTGGGTGAACACGTTCAACCCTATGCCCGGCTCGGTCGGCTGCACCGGGATGCCGGTCACCCGCTCGAGGTGGCGCGCAAGCTCGCGCAGCTTCTCGTATTTGAAATGCGGGATCTCGATCCCGAATAGATAGCGCAGCTGCATCAGGACCTGGTGCATCGGCGCGTTGCCGGTGCGCTCGCCGATGCCATTGACGCTGGTCGTGAACACCTCGGCTCCGGAGCCGAGCGCCATCACGGTGTTCCACGCGCCCAGCCCGAGGTCGTTGTGGAAATGAACGACCAGCGGCGCATCCGGGGCAGCGGCCTTGATGCGCGGGATGTACTCTCGCACCGCGAAGGGTGAATAGCAGCCGACAGTGTCGGGCGTCGACGGCCGCGTGCCGCCCGCCCTCAATCCCTCGCGGTGGAGCTCCGCGATGTACTCGACGTCGGCCCGGCTGCCGTCCTCGCCTCCGAACTCGATCGACGTCGCGCCCTGCTCGCGCGCGTAACGGATGGCATCGCACATCATCCGGATGTTGGCTGCGCGATAGAACCAGATCGGAAGCTCGAGCCACTCCGACTCGGGCACGCCTTCGCGATGCAGCAGTGTCTTGCCGAGCTTGTACTTCACGTGCAGGTCGGAGGCCGACGTGAAGATGAAGTACGTGACCTCATCTCGCTTGTGTCCGAGCGAGTCGATCACGCGCATGGTAGCGTCGATGTCGCTCGTGGTCGAACGGGCCATGCACACGACCTCGAGGTCGGGCCTGAGCTCACCCCGCTTGCGGCCCTCGAGGACGAGCCTCAGCGTCTCCCGCTCGCTCTCGGAGACCGACGGGAAGCCAACGTCCATGACGTGGACCCCGATGTCGGACAGCATCCGGGCCAGCTCGTACTTGTCCTTCGGTGTGATCGCGACGCCGGGCATCTGCTCGCCGTCGCGCAACGTATCGTCGTAGACGCGAATCTTCTCTTCAGGCGGAAACACGAGGTCGTGCGCGAAGCGCTTGGGGTCGCGGGCGATCTCCTCGAGAGGCTCCTGGAGGTCAACTGGATTTCCGTCCACTAGGGGACGGCCACGCGACGCTCGGCCAGGCGCTTCCGCACCCACGGCACGAGGCCGCCCATGTGGAGCAGCTCGTTCATGAACTTGGGGAACGCCTCCGACCGGTACTCGTCGCCCTTCGTGAAGTTGCGGATCACGCCCTCTTCGAGGTCGACCTCGAGCTCGTCGCCATCCTCCACCGCCTCGGCCGCCTGCGGGGACTGGAGGATCGGGTAGCCCATGTTGATCGCGTTGCGGAAGAAGATGCGGGCATACGAGTCGGCGATCACGAGGGAAATGCCGGCGCCGCGGATCGCCACCGGCGCGATCTCCCGCGACGAGCCGCACCCGAAGTTCGAGCCCGCGACCAGGATGTCGCCGGGCCCCACCTGCGAGGCCCACGTGTCGCGGCCGGGCACCCCTTCCATCGCGTGCTTGCCGAGCTCCTTCTCGTCGAGCGAGTAGATCGCGTACTTCGCCGGGATGATCTGGTCGGTGTCGATGTTGGCCCCGAACTTCCAGGCCCGGCCGCGGATGACCTTTGGAAGCGTCACGCGATGCCTGCGGGCATTTTCTTGAGCACCTCGCCCGGATGCGTGATCACGCCCGTCACCGCGCTCGCCGCGGCCACCGCGGGGTTGGACAGGTAGACCAGCGCCTTCGGGTGGCCCATCCGCCCGGGGAAGTTCCGGTTGGTCGTGCTCAGGCAAACCTCGCCCTCGCCGAGGACTCCCATGTGGCCACCGAGGCAGGCTCCGCAAGTGGCCGTCGTCCAGGCCGCGCCCGCGGCGAGGAAGATCCTGATCAATCCTTCTCGCTCGGCCTGGATCGCGACCTGGTGCGACGAAGGCGTGATGATGAGCCGCACGCCATCGGCGACCTTGTGCCCGTCGAGCACCGCGGCGGCCCGGCGAAGGTCGGTGATGCGTGAGTTGGTGCAGGAACCGATGAACACCTGGTCGAGCCGCGTACCGGCGACCTCTGAAAGCGGCGCGTAGTTGTCGGGCGACATCGGCTTGGCGACGCCGAGCTCGACGGTCTCGGCGTCGAACTCGAAGACCTTCTCGTATTCGGCGTCCGGGTCGGACGAGACCGGCGTGTACAGCCGTTTGGCGCGCCCGTCGAGATACTCCCTCGTCACCTCGTCGAACTCCAGGATTCCGTTCTTGGCGCCCGCCTCGATCGCCATGTTGGTGATGGTCAGCCGCGCCTCCATGTCGATGTGCTTGAGCGTCTCCCCCACATGCTCCATCGCCTTCGACCTGGCGCCGTCGACCCCGATCTTGCCGATCACGTACAGGATGAGGTCCTTCGCCTCGACCCATTCCTTGAGGCGGTTGTGATAGACGAACTTCAACGTCTCGGGCACGCGGAACCACAGCTCGCCCAGGGCCAGCACGCACGCGAGGTCGGTGGAACCGATGCCGGTGGCGAAGTTGTTGAGGGCGCCGTACGTGCAGCTGTGCGAGTCGGCGCCGACCACCAGCTCGCCCGGGAGCACCAGCCCGTTCTCCGGCAGCACCGTGTGGCAGATGCCGCCCTGCCCCACCTCGAAGTACCACTTGACCCCCATCTGGTGAGAGAACTCGCGGGTCAGGCGGCCGAGGGTGGCGCTGGCGGCGTCCTTGGCCGGCTGGAAGTGGTCCTGGGTCACCGCCACCCGGTCCGGGTCCCAGATCTTGTCCGCTCCCATCTGCTCGCGCATGATCCGACCGGCCGGAGGGATGGTCAGGTCGTGGCCCATCGCGAAGTCGACCTTGGCGAGGATCAGGTCGCCCGGGCGCACGCTCTCACGTCCGGCTCCGCGAGCCAGGATCTTCTCCGTCATCGTCATGCCCATTTCTGGTTCCTAGTCCCTCAGCCGTTTGACGATCGCGTCACCGGCCTGCGACGTGGACAGGTCGCCGCCGATGTCGCGTGTGCACTCACGGGCGCGAATGGCTGATTCGACCGCACCCTCGATCGCGTCTGCCATGTCAGGAACCCCCAGGTGTTTCACCATCATAGCCGCGCTCAAAATCGCCCCCACCGGGTTCACGAGGCCCTGTCCCGCAATGTCCGGCGCCGTGCCGTGGACGGGCTCGAAAAGGCTGCGCCTCGTCTCGGGATTGATGTTCGCCGAGGGCGCGATGCCCATGCCGCCCACCAACTCCGCCGTGAGGTCGGAGAGGATGTCGCCGAACAGGTTGCCCGTGACGAGGACATCGAACTGGCTCGGGTCCTTGACAAGCTGCATCGCGCATGCGTCGACGAGGAGGTGCCGCGTCTTCATTCTCGGATGCGCGGCCGCGACCGACTTCCAGCGCTCCTGCCAGAGACCGCCCGCGAAGGTCATGGCGTTCGACTTGTCCACCATCACGACCTCACGTTTCGCGATCTTGAAGGCATGCTCGATGATCCGCGTCACCCCCACGTACGTGTTGATGTCCTCCTGGGTCGCGATCTCGTCTTGCGTGCCCTTCTTGAACCGACCGCCCATGCCTACGTAGAGGCCCTCGGTGTTCTCTCGGACGATCATCAGGTCGGCCCGGCGCCGATCCTCTCGGCGAAGCGGTGACAGGCGATCGTCATAGAGCCGAGCCGGGCGAAGGTTGACGTACAGGTCGAGCTCGAATCGCAGCCGCAGCAGCACGCCCGCGAGGTACTTCGGGTCGGAAACGCGCGGGTCCCCGACGGCGCCGAAGAGGATGGCGTCGGCCGCGGCCAGCTGCGTCCACACGTCGCCCGGGATGGCGATGCCGGTGCGAAGGTACGAGTCGGCGTTGACGTCGAACTCTTCGAACTCGAAGTCGGCGCCGGCCGCGCGCAGGACCTTGATGGCTTCCGGCACGACCTCCTTGCCCGCTCCGTCGCAGGGCAGGACGGCGATGTGTTTAGACATTGGATGAAGCTGCTTCCTTCTCGCGCAGCTTGTAGCGCTGGATCTTGCCGGTCACAGTTTTCGGCAGCTCGGGCACGAACTCGATCAGGTGTGGGTACTGGTATCGCTGGAGCCGTGACTTGCAGTGCTCCTGCAGTTCGGCGACGAGCGCGTCGCCGCCAACCCCACCTTTGGTGATCACGAACGCCTTGATCTTGGTGAAGCCCTCCACCTCGACGCCGACCACAGCGCTCTCCGCCACCGACTGGTGCTCCAGCAGCACCGATTCGATCTCGATCGGCGAGGCCCAAAGGCCGCTGACCTTGATCATGTCGTCGGAACGGCCCTCGTACCAGTAGAAGCCGTCCGCATCGACCCGATAGCGATCGCCGCTGAAGAACCATTCTCCAAGCACGGAGCGCTTCGTCTTCTCGTGCTGGGCCCAGTAGAGGGCGAGGGCGCTATCGCCTTTGACATAGAGGTCGCCGGCCTCGCCCTCGGGCACCGGTTTCCCCTGGTCGTCGAGGATCTTCAGCTCGTAGCCAGGGACCGGCTTGCCGCTCGACCCCGGCCGCACGTCGTCCAGGCGGTTGGAGCAGTAGATATGGAGCAGCTCGGTCGAGCCGACACCGTCCAGGATCGTCAGCCCGTAGGCGTCCTTCCAGCGCCGCCACACCTCCGCCGGCAGGGCCTCGGCTGCAGCGACGCAGTGGCGTATCGATGACAGGTCGCGGTCGCGAGAGCCGTCGAAGTTGAGGATCGCGTTGTAGAGGGTGGGAGCCGAGAAGAACAGAGTCGGGCGGCGCTTCTCGATCGTGTCCAGCACCGTTGCCGGAGTATTCCGTCCGGCGTGGAGGACGGTGCTCGCGCCCACCCAATAAGGAAGGGTGAGGTTGTTGCCGAAGCCATAGGCGTGGAAGAGGCCCGTGGTCGAGAAGGTCGTGTCGCGCTCGGTGATCCCCAGCACCTGCTCGCCATAGGTGACGCATGTGTACGGGATGTCGTGCTGGAGGTGGACCACAGCCTTCGGCTTTCCCGTCGAGCCCGAGCTGTACAGCCAGAACGCCATGTCGTCTCGGCGGGTCGGCGCCGGGTCGACCTCATCCTCGACGGCGATCTGGCCGGCGCGCAACAAACGGGGCGTGTCGGCGGCGCGATCGGCCGCTGCTTTCAGCTTCTCCTCGCTCGCGCCATCGACGACCACCACCCGGGCCAGCGAGTCCTCGATGAAATGGTCGTAGTCCTCGGAACGCTGGAGCAGGGGATTGACGGGGACCGGCACGGCGCCCAGACGAATCGCGCCGAGGAAGGCGGCCACCCAGCCGGGGCTGTCGTAAGCGACGATGAGGACGCGCTCCTCCCGGCGAACACCAAGGTCCGCGAGCGTTCGCACGGCCCCGCAGGCGAGCTGGAAGAGCTCGCGATAGGTGACATCGCCGCCCGCGGAGTGGATCGCCACCTTGCCCCCGCGACCGGCGTTCAGGTTCCGGTCGAGGAGGTCGACGGCAACGTTGTAGCGGTTGGGAAGCTCGAGCCCACCCATCTGCACGATGAGTGTAGTTTCGAGCGGTGGCGGATGATCGGCTCGTCCTCGTGTACGACGGCGAGTGCGAATTTTGAATTCGGTTGGCGCGCTGGGTCCAGCGCCACGATCGGGCGGGCCGCATCGACGTGCGGCCGAACCAGGAGCCGGGCCTGGCCGAGGGTCTGGGGATGAATCGCGAGGAGGTGGTCCGGGCGGCGTGGGCGGTGGAGCCCGGCGGGCGGAGGTTCGAGGGGGCGGCCGCGATCAACCGGACGTTGAGGGAGCTCGGCAGGGGCTGGGCGGTCCTCGCCGCGCTCTACCGTGTGCCTCCGCTGCGCCGGCTGCAGGACACCTACTACCGCAGGGTCGCCCGCCGGAGAGCCTGGTGGTGACGGACTGGGAAAAGTCCGGTGCTGCCCGCAGATCGCTCCACAGATCGCCACCGGTCAAGTGATGAATGTAGGTCGGTCCTGCCTTCGGATGGGGAAATGTCGCTAGTTAGCGATTTGGGCACCACAGGGCGTGCCCGCCACGGCGTCCGCAAGACCAACATGGGTCACGTTGGTCAGCCAAGGCTAGGCTCGACCACAAAGCAGTTACCCGACGCCATCGGGATCCGATCGTCGATAACAGGCGGCGGCCCGCGTGTCGCATGACAGCGATCCAGCCCTATCGTAAGGGGTCAACCGCTCTCGAGTAGTTGTCACCGATCGCTCCACTGATCAGGCGCCTTCAAGTGCGGTCCAAGAAGCGATCGCTAGCTCGCTCCTGGCTGGAGCAGTGGCTCCATTTCGGGGCGTGAACCTAAGACAATGAGCCCATGCCGAACCAGGTCTTCGAAGCGGCGCGCACAATCATGGCGGTACGTGAGTACCTGGACAAAGAGGTGCCGGAGGAAGCGATCAGACGGATCGTCGAGGCTGCTCACCTTACGGCGAGCGCTGCCAACCGCCAGCCCTGGCACTTCGTGCTGGTCCGCAAGCGCGAGGCACTCCGCAAGCTCGGGTCGCTGGTCCGGACGGGGCCGTACACAGCGAACGCCGCCGCAGCGGTAATCGTTGCTTATGAGAAGGACAGCAAGTCGGGCGTCTCCGACGCGAGCCGCGCCATCCAGTCGATGATGCTGGTGGGTTGGGGCGACGGCGTCGGCTCGAACTGGACGGGTCTCACAGGTCTGGAGAACGTGCGACAGGAGTTCGGGCTGCCCGACAGGTACGACGTTCTGGCCGTCATCCCGTTCGGTTATCCGAAACGAAAGGTGATCGGCAAGAAAAAGCGCAACCCGTTCGATCAGGTGGTGTCAGCGGAGCGCTTCGGCAGCCCCCTGGGGTAGACGCAGCCGCCTAACCGGAACACACAGTCCCCTTAGGGGGAAGCGTCAGATTGATCAGGTAAGCCTCCTCAGCTGCACGTGCGCACGAGCTCGAGCCGTAAGACGTATGACCGTTCCCCTCTCGAGTCAGCAGGACAGAGCCGGGTATCTGCCGGTTCACGGACTGCGCCCATGCGTAACGCGTGGCGGGGTCGTTTGTCCCGCCAACGAGCAAGATCGGCGGCACGTTGTGCACGGTGAGCGGCGGTGGGTTCTTTGGCGTCACCGGCCAGTACGCACAGAGGAGGGCCGAGTACTGGGCCGATGGGCCGAAGAGAGGGGATGCCTTTGACAGTGCCGGACCGAGCGCGTCATAGAACGCGATGTCCGTCGGCGGACGAGAGCCGTCGATACAGCCTGTGGCGTTATTGCCGCCGTTGATGAGGTTGGAGTAGGTGCCGTCAGGGTTCCGCCCGTCGGCAAAGTCTGCGAGCGCGAGGAGCAACCTTCCGTCCCCTGTGTCCAGTCCGGTGAGTGCCTGGTCCAGATAACGCCAGGAGCTCTGGTCGTATAGGGTGACGAGCACCCCTCTCAGAGCAAGGCCGCGGGTGAGCTGTCGGTTGCCCACCTTTAGGGGCGTCGCGTCAACACGCGCCATCGCGGCCTTGAGCTTTACTTCCGGATCGCCCGATCGAGCGTATGCACAACTCGACCGCGACCTACAGTCGGACAGGAACGCCTGGAGGTTTTCCTCGAAACCGGCGACCTGGCCAAACAGAGCGTCACTTCCAGAAAGAGCGGGATCGACAACGCCGTCCAATGACAGGGCGCGCACATGCGTGGGGAACAAGTGCGCGTACCACTGGCCGATGTAGGTTCCGTACGAGAACCCGAGGTAGGTGAGTTTGGAGTCCCCCACTGCCTCGCGAATCTTGTCCATGTCTCTCGCCGTGCTCGCCGAGTCCATGAACGGCAGGAGATCTCCGCTCCGGCGCTCGCAAGCGGCGTCGAAGTCCTTGATGGCCTGGATGAAGGCTTGCTTCTCCTGTGGGTCGTCGAGAACCGGATCGAGCGCGACTAACTCGTCTAATTGCGGACCCGAGGCGCAGGTGACCGGAGCACTGGAGTTGACGCCGCGCGGATCCCACGACACGAGGTCGAATCGAGCGGTCAGGTTGCTCAACAAGTTGATGGCGCCGCGCAGAAAATCAACTCCGGACCCACCCGGGCCGCCCGGATTGAGCAGCAGGGAGCCAATCCGGCGCAATTTATTTTTCGCCGGCTTACGGATGAGCGCGAGCGAGATCAGGCGCGTTGCAGGATTCGAGTAATCCAGAGGCACCTTCAACGTGCCGCACTGGAATCCACCGCCACAGTCATTCCAAGGGATCCTGGCCGCGGCATGAGGACTCGCGCTGTGCGATGCAATCGGTGAGGCCAAGGCGCACCCACTCAGCAGGATCACTCCCAGGACACTTGCGACCCGACCCTTCAGGGTTCCGAGTGTGACCACTACTGCCGGACGATCGCGGCCGCGCCCTTCCTCAACACGTACTTCTGGATCTTCCCCGTCGCCGTCTTCGGCAGCTCCTGGACGAACGTCACGCTGTGCGGCGCCTTGAAGTGCGCAAGCCGCTCGCGACACAGCTGGATCAGCTCCTCTTCCGTCGCCTCCGCACCCGCCTTCAGCACCACGTAGGCGTGCGGCGCCTCGCCCCACTTCTCGTGCGGCAAGCCGACGATCGCCGCCTCCTGGACGGACGGGTGCCGCAGCAGCACGCCCTCGACCTCGACCGACGAGATGTTCTCTCCCCCGCTGATGATCACGTCCTTGATCCGGTCGCGGATCTCGACGTATCCGTCCGGGTGCATCACGGCCGCGTCGCCCGTGTGGAACCAGCCGTCGCCCATCACCTTGTTGGTCGCGTCGGGGTCGTGATAGTAGCCCTCCATGATCACGTTGCCGCGAAAGACGATCTCGCCCAGCTCCTGGCCGTTCATGGCGACATCTTTGCCCGAGCTGTCGACGACACGCAGCTCGCCCGCCGTGATCAGCTCCACCCCGGTCCGGGCCTTGATGATGGCCCGGTCGACCGGCGCCAGGCGGCGGTGCTCAGGGCGGGGCTCGCAGATGGTCAGGAAAGGTGACGTCTCCGTCAACCCGTAGACCTGCGTCACCTCCCAGCCGAACTCGCCTTCCATCCGCTCGATGGTCGCCGCCGCCGGAGGCGCGCCCGCGGTGACGACGTTGACGCCACGCGGCACCTCGCCTCGCGACGTGGCCGGCGCGTTGGCGAGGGCGATCAGGACCGTCGGCGCGGCGCAGAGCCAGCGCACGTTCTCCTTGCGGATCAGCTCGAACACCCGCGCGGGTTCTACCTTTGGCAGGCAGACGTGGGTGCCACCGACAGCCGTCACGATCCAGACGAACGTCCATCCGTTGGCATGGAACATCGGCAGCGTCCACAGGTAGCGGTCGTCGACGCCGAGGTTCAGGTGGACGAGGGTGCCGACGACGTTCATCCACGCGTTGCGGTGGGTGATCATCACGCCCTTCGGCTTGGCGGTGGTTCCGCTCGTGTAGTTCAATGAGAGCAGGTCGCCCTCGGCGATCTCCGGGCGCCTGAACTCGGGCCCTGATGATGCGATGGAGCTCTCGTACTCGATCCAGCCCTTGCGGCCGCCGGCGCTGCCCAGGGCGACGAAATTCTCCACGCCCTCGAGCCGGCCGCGGACGCTGTCCACCGCCTCCATGTGGTCAGGGTGGACGCACAGCACCTTGGCCCCGGAGTGCGTGGTGATGTAAACGAAGTCCTCCGGCGTCAACCTGTAGTTGATCGGCACCAGCACCGCACCGATCTGCGGCACCGCATAGAACGACTCCAGCTGCTCGTGCGTGTTCGGCGCGATGTACGCCACCCGATCGCCCTTTTTCACGCCCAGGGCCTGGAGCGCCGACGACCAGCGGTCGCACCGGTCGAAGAACTGCTCGTAAGTCATCCGCAGGTCGCCATCGACGACACCCTCGCGATCTCCGTACAGCTTCCGAGCCCGCCGGGCGAACTCGAGCGGCGTCAACGGCGTTTCCATGGCTAGGGAATTATGAATTGAGCATCAGGGCGAAGTCCGCGGTTCGGATGCCCCCGACGAAAGCCCGGTGCGCCTGCGGCTCGAGCTCGACCGCCCGCTCGTACACGAATGCGTACACGTTCTCGAGAGTCCAGTCGCCGTAGCCCTGGATGCGCAGGCCGTAGCGCAGACCCTGGTCCTTTCGCCCACGCTCGAGCAGGTCGAGCGCCCGCGCGTAGATCGCCTTGAGGATCTCGAGCTGCATCGAGAGCTCGGCGATCGTCTTGGGGTCGCCCTCCGCCTCGACCAGCTGGTCGATCTGGGCTTCGAGGTCGGCGATCTCCTTCTGGTAGTCGTTCACCGTCACGACCCTCGTGACAAGTCTACCGGCCCGAACTAGTGGATCAGGTAGTTCGAGGCGACCGCGGCCGCGATCAGGATCGCGATGATGTTGACGACTTTGATCATGGGGTTGATGGCCGGCCCCGCGGTGTCCTTGTTGGGGTCTCCGACCGTGTCGCCGGTCACCGCCGCCTTGTGCGCCTCAGAGCCCTTGCCGCCCAGGTGCCCCTCTTCGATGTACTTCTTCGCGTTGTCCCAGGCCGCACCGCCGCTGGTCATCATGATGGCCAGGAAAAGGCCGGTGACGATAGCGCCGAGCAGCATCCCGCCGAGCGCCTTCGGGCCCAATATGAACCCGACCGCCAGCGGCGCCACCACCGGGATGATGCCGGGCAGGATCATCTCCCGCTGGGCGGCGGCGGTCACGATCCGCACCGCGGTCCCATAGTCGGGCTTGGCGGTGCCTTCCATGATCCCCTTGATCTCGCGGAACTGGCGGCGGACCTCCTCCACGACCAGCCCACCTGCACGTCCGACGGCCAGCATCGCCAGCGATCCGAACAGGAACGGCAGGATGCCGCCGAAGAACAGGCCGACGATGACCAGTGGGTCGGACAGCTCGAACGTCGTCGAGTGGCCGGCGCGCGCGAGCTCCTGCGTGTACGAGGAGAAGAGCACGAGCGCGGCCAGTCCAGCTGAGCCGATCGCGTAGCCCTTCGTCACAGCCTTGGTTGTGTTGCCGACGGCGTCGAGCGGATCCGTCACGCCTCGTACCTCGTCAGGCAGGTCAGCCATCTCGGCGATACCGCCGGCGTTGTCGGTGATGGGCCCGTACGAGTCGATGGCGACGATGATCCCGGTCATCGACAGCATCGCCACCGCTGCGATCGCGATGCCGTAGAGGCCCGCAAGGTCGTAGCTGATGAGGATGCCGATGCCGATGACAGTTACGGGCAGCGCGGTCGCCATCATCCCGATCGCCTGGCCCGCGATGATGTTGGTCGCGTGGCCGGTGACAGAGGCCTTCGCGATGAGGTGCACGGGCCAGTACGCGGTCTCCGTGAAGAACTCTGTGATGGCGACGATCAGAACCGTGATCACGACCCCGACGAGCCCCGCGAAGAACAGGTTGTTGGGATCGCCGACTCCGCCGCCTGCCTGAAGGTACCCGTTGACTCGCATGTACTGCGTGACGAAGTAGAAGCCGACCACGGCGACCGCCACGGCCACGAGCAGGCCGGCGTAGAGCGCGCCCATGATCCACCGCGGGTTGAACACGCGCACGAAGAACGTGCCGACGATCGAGCCCACCACGCTCACCGCGCCAAGCAGCAGCGGGTAGATGACCCACGCGATCTGACCCTTGAAAAGCAGCGAGCCCAGCAGCATCGCCGCGATCATCGTCACGGCGTAGGTCTCGAACAGGTCGGCCGCCATGCCTGCGCAGTCGCCGACGTTGTCGCCCACGTTGTCGGCGATCACCGCCGGGTTGCGCGGGTCGTCCTCGGGGATGCCTGCTTCCACCTTGCCGACGAGGTCGGCCCCGACATCCGCCGCCTTGGTGTAGATCCCACCGCCCAGCCGGGCGAACACCGATACCAGGCTCGCCCCGAACGCCAGGCCGACCAGCGCGTCAGGGTCCTTGAAGATGTAGTAGGCGGCCGAGACGCCCAGCAGCCCGAGGCCCACCACCATGAACCCGGTCACCGCGCCGCCGCGGAAGGCGACCTGCAGCGCCTTGTTCAAGCCTCCCCGCGCCGCCTCGGCGGTGCGCACATTCGCGCGCACGGCGATGTTCATCCCTACGTACCCCGCTCCGGCCGACAGCACCGCGCCAACGATGTAGAGCGCCGCGGTGGTCCAGTTGATCGCGACCCCGATGACGATCGCGATCAGCACCCCGATGATCGCGATCACGGTGTACTGGCGGTTGAGGTAGGCGGACGCGCCTTCCTGGATGGCGGCAGCGATCTCCCGCATGCGCGCATTGCCCGTCGGCATCCGCAGGACGAGGAAGATGAGGACCACCGCGAACAGGACCGCGGCTATGCCCCCGGCCACCCCATAGAGAACTAGATTCGGATCCACCTTCCCCTCCACGCTGACGACAACGACAAAAGCGACGCGGAGCGAAAGGGTATACGAACCATCAACTGAACACGCGCCGGCGCCACCAGACCATCACGCCGCCGAACACCATGAGGCCCGGCATCAGCACCGTCGTGATGAAAATCAAGATGCTCTGGTCCTGCTGCGTGAGGGCGAGTGGAAGCGATCGGGAGGCCTTGGGCGGGATGGAGATCAGGGAGTCCTGCTCGGCCAGCCACTGGAACGAGCCCAGCGCGAGCTCGAGGTTGGCGTCGTTGTTGTTGGGGGGCAGGGTCCGGTTCTCAGCGAAGCCGGCCGTGCCCACCACCACGATCCGAGCGCGCTTGGCGCCCGCGGGCTTCTCGAGCGCCTCCATGACGTTGAAGGGACCTGAGGCGTCGCCCGCTTTGCGCGCGAGGTCCTGCACCGAGCGAGGTTGGGCGATGGCATAGGACGTGCTCGAAGAAGTCGCGATGGGAGGCGGAAAGAACGACACCCGGCCCTGGATGTCGGCCGTCATCGGGGAGCGCCCGTAGCCGGTCACGGCCAGGATCGTCGCGTCGGCGCTCGAGCGCCGCGAGGGGTCGGTTTCGATGACCAGCGCGCCCGAAAAGCCAAACCCGAAAGGCTTGAGCACCGCGTTGAGCGACTCGGTGCTCTTGGCGTCTTTCGCCCAGGGCTCGGCGGCGATGAGGAGCTTTCCGCCGGCGGCCAGGTAATCGCCGACCGCCTTCACGCTCTCCGCGGGCAGCTCGGTCGTGGGATCCACGATCGCGAGCTCGTCGCAGTCGTTCGGGATGGAGGGCGCCTGCGAGATGAGCAAGTTGCGCGTCGCGAAGTTGTTCTTGGCGAGGACGTCGGCGACGGTGGAGTACCCGGCGCCCTGGTTGACATCCTTGAGGCCGCGCTCGCCGTCGCCGATGGCCCAGCACACGAGGGGCACGCGATCCGATTCGAGCTTCAGCAGCGCAGCAGTGAAGTCGACCTCGTTCTGCGAGGCCTGCGTGAGCAGCTCTGTCTTGCCCTTGTAGTCGAGGACGACAGTGTTCGCCTCCCTGATCGCGTACTTCTTGACGTCGGTGATGTCGGCATCCACGTCCTCCCTGCGGTATTTGACGTGCGAGCTCTGGGCGGCGTAGAGGCTGATCAGTGCCTCGGCCTCGGTCTGTCCGTTGCCCGACCCGGCGCGGAAGAGTCCGATCACCTGGAGGTCGGCTGCCAGATGCTTGGCCGCAAGGACGGATTGCGGGGCGAGGGTGTTGAGCCCGCCGCGCGTGAGGTCGATCGCCTGCGTCGACTTCGAGGCGAGCACGTTGGCCACCACCAGCAAGGCCAGCACCACCACGGTGATGACGGCGCTCAACGAGCCCGCGCCGGCGCGCCGCCTCCATCGGGTCATCGCCATCGCCGCGACTCCAGCACGCGCGTCGTCAGGAAGAGCGCGCCGGCGGCCAGGGTCAAGAAGTAAACCGTGTCGCGCAGCGTCACCTGGCCGAGGCTGAAGGACTGGTAGCGCCAGTAGCCGGCGACATAGTCAAAGAACAGGCTCAGCGGCGGCCTGGTGAAGAGCCCGAGAAGGAACGCCGTGTACCACATGGCGAGCAGGGTGATGAGCGAGACGAAGTAGGCGATGACCTGGTTCTTCGTCAGGCTCGACGCCAGGACGCCGATCGCGATCGCAGCCCCACCGACGACCACCATGCCGACGTAGGTCGCGGCGATAAGGCCGAAATCGAGGGCGCCGACCGAAATGGAAAGGCCACCGAGCGAGATCGTGTTCTTGTCAGGCACGTAGATGGCCAGCAGGACTACGTAGACGATGGTCGTGGCGATGAGCAGCAGGTAGAACACGAAAGCGCCGAGCCACTTCCCTACCGCGAGCTCCCAGTCGCGGACGGGTGATGTCAGCAGCAGCTCCAGCGTCCCCTGGCTGCGCTCTTCGGCGATCAGGCGCATGGTCAGCACCGGGACGAGGATCAGGGTCAGGAAACCGGTGATCACGCCGAAGACGCCGTTCATCGTCGCCACCTGGCCTTCGAGCACGGTGCCGATGAAGCCGAAGCCGGAGACCAGGAACGTGAAGATGGCGGCGACTACCCACCCGACCGGCGACACAAAAAGGGCGCCCAGCTCGCGGCGGGCGATGGCCGCGACGTTGAGGAGGCCCGTGCGCCACACCACCGCATGGACGGCGTCGGCGACGCCCGGCGGGGAGGCCTCGACCGGCGCCGTCCTGCGCACCGGCCGTGCGCGTGGTTCGTCCCTGGTGGCGGGGCCCCGGGTCGCGCGGGCCGCTGGCAGCGTCCCAGTCCTGACGGGAACGCCCCGCGCCCGCTGCGCGACCTGCTTGCGGACCTTGGCGCGGGCGCGCCGCCGTGAGGACTTGCTCATTCTTCTTCGGTCGCCTCTGTCTCGACTTCGACCATCTCATCTGTGGTCAGGCTTAGGAACACGTCCTCGAGGGTGAGCTTGCGAGCCTGCACCTCTCGCACCCCGAAGCCGGCCTCGACCGCGGCGCGCGTGAGCTCTTCGCGTAGGCCGGGGCTGCTGCCGCGCACGACCGCGCTCCAGAGGCCGTCGCCGGCCGCGGTGACAGTCACCTCATCGACGCCTTCGACCGCGAGCAGCTTCGACTCGATCTCATCGGCGCCACCCTCTCCGCGGACCAGCATCTCGATCTCCTGGCCGTGCCGGCGCCCGAAGCGTTCGGTCAGGCGCTCCGGCGTGTCGTCGGCGACGAGCCGGCCCTGGTTGATGATCAGGACCCGCTCGCATGTCGCCGCGACCTCGGGCAGGATGTGGCTCGACAGGATGACCGTGTGCTCCTGCCCGAGCTGCTTGATGAGGTTGCGGGTCTCACGGGTCTGCGCCGGGTCGAGCCCGGCCGTCGGCTCGTCGAGGATCAGGACCTGGGGGTCGTGGACGATCGCCTGGGCCAGGCCGACTCGCTGGCGAAGGCCCTTCGAAAGCCTGCCGATGATCTCCGCACGCCTGTCCTCCAACCCGCAGACGTCGATTGCCTTCTCCACGAGCGCGCGGCGTTTCGACGGCGGCACGCCTCGCAGCCGGCACATGAGGTCGAGAAACCCCGCGACGCGCATCTCGTTGTAGAGCGGGGCCGTCTCGGGCAGGTAGCCGATGCGCCTGCGCACTTCGAGGGAGTGGCTGAAGACGTCGTAGCCGTCGACGCTCGCTTGGCCCGCGGACATGCCGAGGAAGCCGGCGAGGATCCGCATCGTGGTCGATTTCCCAGCGCCGTTGGGACCCAGGAAACCGAGCACCTGGCCTTTGGGCACCGAGAAGGTCACGTCCTGGATCGCAGGGCGCTCGTCGTAGAACTTGGTGAGCCCCTGAACCTCGATCAACGATCAGGAATTGTAGGGAGGCCCGCCGGCGGTCCTCGGCGAGAGATTCGGTGACCAGGTGGCTCAGATGCAAGGAGCCGACGAGCACCGCAGCGCGCGCATCCCGTAGATGCGTAAGCGAGGAGCGCAGGAGGCGACGCCGCAGATGGGCCGCATGGGCGCCGAAGATCCGTCGAGGAGCCGCTGGGCGGGTCTCCAAACCTAGTAGGTCAGATCGAAGCGGTCCAGGCCGCCGCTCGCGGACGACCACTCCGTTTGCACGCCGCTCACCCGCGCGTGACTCGGGCCGCGCCTCGCCGCTTCGAGCAGTCGTTCCAGGTCGTTTCTCGGACCCTCGGCGACGAACTCGACCGAGCCGTCGTCACGATTTCGGACCCAGCCTCGGAGCCCGAGCGAGTGCGCCTCGCGCACGAGAAAGAAACGGAAGCCGACTCCCTGCACATCGCCACGCACCAAGCCGTGCAAGCGCTCCACTCGCGTGAGGCTATATGTTGCCGTCATGCCGGCTTCGAGCATCGTCGCCATCGGTGACGAGTTGGTGGGCGGTTTCACGCTCGATTCCAACTCGCACTGGCTCGCCGGGCGGCTGCGGCTGCTCGGTTATCCCGTCAAGCGCATGACCGCGATCCGCGATCGCCCGCAGGAGATCGTCGAGCAGCTCAGGCGTGAGCTCGCAGACGTCGAGGTCACCGATGTGTTCGTGAGCGGCGGTCTCGGACCGACGCCCGACGATCGCACTTTCGCTTCGGTGGCCGGCGCGCTCGGTCGCGAGCTGGTGATCTGGGAGGAGACGCGCGCGCGCATCGAGCGCCGGGTGCGGCGCATGCACGAGGCCGGGCTGCTCGAATCACCCGATGTCACCGAGGGCAACCTGCGGATGGCGCGCATCCCCGCCAATCCGGTACAGGTGTTCAAGAACAAGCGCGGCATGGCGCCGGGCGTTCTTTACGAGGCCGAGGGCAAGCGCATCTTCGTGCTGCCCGGGGTGCCGCTGGAGCTGAAGAGCATCTTCACCGAGGAGCTCGAGCCGCAGCTCCTTTCTGCCGGCTCGGCGGCGACGGTCCGCGAGCTGCGCTTCATGTTCGCCGTCGAGGCGCGCTTCTATCCGCTTATGAGAGAGCTCGAGGAGAAGTTCCCCGATGTGTCGGTGGGCTCGTATCCGAACTTCGAGACCAAGGAGCTGGTCATCCGCTGCCTGGGCAGCGACCCTAAACGAGTCGATGAGGTGATCGAGGTCGTCCGCCGCCGGAGCGCCCAGCTGGGCATGACCGGAGAAGTCCGTTGACGCCCCAGGTCATCTGCATCCCAGGCAGTGTGGCGCCGGCAGCGCAGAGGTACGGTCCGCTGAAAGCCAACCTGGACGGTCGTGCCGAGCTGCACATGAAAGACCTCGAGGTTTATCGAGGCGACTCACCACCGCCCGATTACTCGGTCGACATGGAGATCGAAGCCCTCGAGCGCTTCGCCGACGCTTTGGGTCTCAACCGCTTCAATCTCGTCGGCTATTCAGGCGGGGGCTTCATAGCCCTTGCCTTTGCCGGCATTCGGCCCGAGCGCCTCCTGAGCCTGGCGGTGTTCGAGCCGGCGATGGTTCCCGGCTCGATGACGCCGGAAGAGCAGGCGATGGCCGACACGCTCAGCACCCAACTCGATGGGCTTCACGGTGCGCAATTCATGTCCGCCTTCGTGAGGTTGCAGCTCAAAGCCGGCGTCCAACCGCCACCCCCGCCGCCGCCCGCACCGGGGATGGAGAAACGGCCGGCCGGCATCGCCGCCATGATGCGGGCATTTCTCGCGTTCCCATTCGATAGGGATCGATTCCGCGAGTGCGGTTTCCCCGTGTACTTGGGTTACGGCGACCTCACCGACGAAATCGAGGCCGCCAAGGTCGCGATCCTGGCCAGTCTTTTTGCCGACGTTCGGATCCAGCGCTTCGCTGAGGTCCACCACTTCGTACCCCCGGAGCGCATTTACAGCCCTGCCCACGCTCGGGCGCTGGAGGAGCTGTGGGCGCGCGGGTCAGCTTCGGAGCTTGCGCTCCAGTAGAGACCGCTCGGCCGGGTTCTGGCAGAGGTCCAGCGCACGGCGGCGCGCCTCGCGGGCCAGCGCGTGTTCACCGAGCTGGTCCAGCAGCTCCGCGCGCGTGGCGTGGAAAAGGTGGTAGCCGCTCAGCGCGATCGCGAGGTCGTTGACCTCCCCCAGGGCAACCTTCGGTCCGGCAAAGTGGCCGAGCGCCACTGCGCGATTGAGGCGGATCACCGGGCTGTCCGCCATCCGCAACAGGGCGTCATATAGGACGACGATCTGGTGCCAATCCGTTTCCTCCCATGACCGAGCCTCGGAATGCAGCGCCGCGATGGCGGCCTGGATCTGGTAGGGCCCCGGCGCCCTCATCGCCCCTGCACGATCGAGCAGCGCGATGCCCTCCGCGATCGCCGGCCGGTCCCACAGGCTGCGGTCCTGGTCCGGCAGCAGCACCATCTCGCCAGCGGCGTCGAACCGGGCCGCGGACCGGGCCAGGTTCAGCATCATTAGCGCCTGCAGGCCGAGCACCTCAGCCTGGTCGGGCATGAGGGTCGTCACCAGGCGCGTCAGCCAGAGTGCGTCGTCCGCCAGGTCGCGACGCATCGCAACCTGCGCGCCGCGACTGAGGTAGCCCTCGTTGAACATCAGGTAGAGCACCGACAGGACCCCGTCCAGCCGTCCCGCCAGCTCGCTTCCCTCGGGCACCCGGTACGGAATGTGCGCATCGACGATCTTTCTCTTGGCGCGCACGATGCGCTGCGCCACCGTCGCCTCCGCAGTGAGAAAAGCGCTTGCCACCTCGGCGGTTGTGAACCCGGCTACCGCCCGCAACGTCAGCGCCACCTGCGCCTCCTGCGAGAGGGCGGGATGGCAGCACGTGAAGATCAGCCGCAGGCGGTCATCCGCCTCGGCGGGATCAGAGCGCAAGTCCGAGCCCTCCAGCAGCGCGAGCTTCTCGCGATATCTCTTGTCCCGGCGAAGGATGTCGATAGCACGACGCCGCGCCGTGGTCATCAGCCACGCCCCAGGCTTGTCGGGAATGCCCTGTTCCGGCCATTTCTCGAGCGCCGCCAGCAGGCTGTCCTGGACGACTTCCTCCGCGAGGTCGAAGTCGCCGAGCGCGCGAACCAAAGCCGCAGTCAGGCGACCGGCTTCCTCGCGGAAGACGGCCGCCACTGCTACTTCGGTGGCGGTACGCGTCCGTTCAGCCGTTCGCGGGGGCGTCCGAGAGCCGTCTGGTTTCAGCTTGCTCAATGTCGGCCGAGTGATCCACCACCGGCCGCACCTCGACCGCGCCGGCCGGCCATCCCTTGGCCATGGCGAGCGCCTCGTCGAGATCTTTGACCTCGACGATCGCGAAACCGCCGATGATCTCCTTGGCCTCGATGTACGGACCGTCGGTGACGATGGCCTTGCCATTCTTGATGCGAACGGTCGTCGAGCTGCTCGGCCCCTGGAGCTCCTCGCCCCCGACGATCCGGCCGGCCCTGCTGTGCTCTTCGAACCATTTGCCAGACGCCTCGTAGGCGGCCTCGCGCTCCTCTTTTGACATGTTCTCCCACGCTCCCTGGTCTTCGCTGCTACCCACGAACATCAGCACGTACTTCATTTCGAATCTCCAATCAAGGCGGTCCCTTCGCCGCTTCATTCATACGACGAACGGGTGGTGCGCGAAATCGACATCGTCAGGATCCGGTGAATTCGGGCTCCTGCTTCGAAAGGAAGCTCAAGATCCCTATGGCCGCGTCATCGCTCAGCGCAGCGCGGGCGAAGTTGCGCGCTTCGATCTCCAGCGCCTCGTCCAGCGGGAGGTCGTAGCCGCGCCGCACGGCGTCCTTGATCATCGCGATGGCAAACGTCGCCGCCTTCGCGAGTTTGGCCGCCCGCGCGGCAACAGCTGCGTTGAGCTCCTCGGGCGCGACCGCCTGGTCCACCCACCCCACCGCCTCCGCCTCCTTCGCCGACAGCCGGGCGGACTCGATGATGTATCGGAGCGCCCGCGCCTTGCCGATCAAGCGGGGCAGTCGCTGCGTCCCGCCGGCGCCGGGGATGATCCCGAGCGAGGATTCGGTCTGCCCGATCTTCGAGCGGCCGTCCTCGACCATGATCCTGAAGTCGCAGCAGAGGGTGAGCTCGCTTCCGCCGCCGAGCGCGTGCCCGTTGATGGCGGCGATCACCGGTTTGGCGTCAGGTGAGCTGCGGTCGATGCCGGCCAGCGAGGCCAGGTCGGCGCCGACGCTGAAGTACTTCTCGTACTCGGACGCGAGCACGACGACTCGCACCGAAGGGTCCTCACCGAGCTCGTTGAACGCGGTAGCAAGCTCCGACATGAGGTCCTCGGCGATCGAGTTGTTTCCTTTGCGGTGCATGACAACGCGCGCGATCGCGCCGTCGCGCCGAACGTCGGCGAGCTCACCCACGGCTACGCCGTGAAGAGGGGAATGCCGCCCGCGACCTCGATCACGGCGCCAGTGATATAACCCGCCTCATTCGAGCAGAGGAAGGCGATCGTGTTTGCGATGTCCTCTGGCTGCCCGAATCGCTTGAAGACGGTCCGTGCCCGGAACCTGTCGTACATGGGGTTGGTCTGCGCGGCCGCCTTGCCCGCCTCGCTCTCGATGATGCCCGGCGCGATCGCGTTGGAGGTGATGTTGTGGCGACCACCTTCCAGCGCGGCCGTCTTGGCGAGGCCGATCA
>WNFH01000326.1_pt1 | contig 29630 bp, 29 predicted proteins | sample 5400411 | NCBI WGS metagenome assembly WNFH01 (sample SAMN13153347, study PRJNA577476) | soil metagenome | isolation source: 200 cm saprolite under Douglas fir tree site 2 hole 3 | place: USA:California | collected 2015-04-18 | reverse complement strand
TGATGCCCCGGGTGCGTACTTTGATGATCCCAGATTGTGGCCTTGACTTCGACTCGCGCTTCTCCATGACCTCGGATTCAGAATAGATCGTCTCGCCGACGAAGAGCGGATTCGGGAGCTTGATCTCATCCCATCCCAGAGCAAAGCCGTTCTCGCTCACATCGGCGACGCCCATGCCCGCCACGATGGCCAGGGTCAAGGCGCTGTTCACCAGGCATTTGCCGAACTCCGTGCGCTTGGCGTACTCGTTGTTGAAATGGATCTGGTTGGTGTTGTTGGTGAGCAGCGTGAACCAGATGTTGTCGGCCTCTGTAATGGTTCGCCCCAAGCGGCAGCGGTAAATATCTCCAACCTGAAAGTCCTCAAAGAAGCGGCCTTCCCAGCCCGGCTTCACTGCCATAGTATTACCCCCCTCTTTTTGCAATTAGTCGGTGGCGTTATATACTACGCCGTAATTATAGGAGGCAACCATGGATTTCAACCCGACCGAAGGGCAGCTCCAGATCCGAGAGGAGATCCGCCGGGTATGCCGTGAGTTTCCGGATGCCTACTGGCGCGAGGTGGATAAGAAGGGGGCCTATCCGGAAGCTTTCGTCCGCAAGCTCACCGAGCTTGGCTGGCTCGCGGCGCCCATCCCGGAAGAGTACGGAGGGACCGGTCTCGGCATCACCGAGGCAAGCATCATCCTCGAGGAGATCAACCGCTCGGGAGGGAGCGCCACGGCTTGCCACGCGCAGATGTACACGATGGGGACGCTGCTCAGGCACGGCAGCGACGAACAAAAGAAACGCTACCTTCCCAAAATCGCCGGCGGCGCGCTCCGCCTTCAGGCCTTCGCCGTCACAGAGCCCAACGCCGGCTCGGAAACCACGCGGATTCAAACCACTGCGGTTCGCAAGGGCGATAAGTATATTGTCCAGGGCCAGAAGATTTTCATCTCGCGCGTTCTTGAATCGGATTTGATGCTGCTGCTCGCGCGGACGACGCCGTATGATGAGTTGGAGGACAAGACCCGGGGCCTCTCGGTTTTTATCGTTGATCTGCGCGAAGCCAAGGGAAGAATAGAGGTCAAGCCTCTCGATATCATGATCAACCACCACACCAACGCCGTTTTCTTTGACGGTCTTGAGGTTCCGGTGGAGAACCTGATCGGCGAAGAGGGGATGGGCTTCCGCTACATTATCGACGGCTGGAATGCGGAAAGAATCCTCGTCGCTGCGCAGGCGATCGGCGATGGCCGCTGGTTTGTCGAGCGTGCATCGAAGTATGCCAGCGAGCGCGTCGTCTTCGGACGGCCCATCGGCGCCAATCAGGGAATTCAGTTCCCGATTGCTCAGGCCCACGCTCGCATCGAGGCCGCGGATCTCGTCCGTTTTCAGGCGGCGACGAAGTTCGATCGTAAAGAGCGCTGCGGCGCGGAGGCGAACATGGCGAAGTTTTTGGCCTCGGAGGCGGCCTGGGAAGCGGCGAATGCCTGTCTCACGACTCACGGAGGCTACGGCTTCGCCGTCGATTACGACGTGGAAAGAAAATTTCGCGAGACAAGGCTTCTCATGATTGCGCCGATCAGCAACAATCTCGTGCTGGCCTATCTGGCACAGCATGTCCTCGGAATGCCCAAGTCCTATTAGGAATTTTAGATTTTGGATCACTACTGTCCGGTTAATTTTCGAATAAATTCAGTTGCTTACTAGAATCATGGAGTTCAGGAACGTCCTCACAGTTGGAAAACAGGTTTAAGATCGATACTTTTTCGAAAAGGGTAACGCTGAGAATTTGCAAAATGGTGTAGAGACTTTGCTTTAGGCCAAGCTTCTTTTTGATGATAGCGATAAGCACGTAAACGGCCACGGCAATCCAGACTTGAGTCTTGACGCTGTTGGATGAAGTGCCAAAGAAGCGTTTGATTCGTAAGTGTTGCTTGATCCATTTGAAGAACAGTTCGATTTGCCATCGATAACGATATAGCGCCGCTACCGTCAATGGAGCGATGGAGAAGTTGTTGGTTAAAAAGACCAGGGATTGATCGGTCTGTGCTGAGTAGTAACTGACTCGTCGTAGGGGAACGGGATAGAGTTTTCGACTGAGCGGTCCGGTAAGCATCACGGTCTGGTCGCTTCTTAGACCGCTTAAGCGATCCACGGGCTGAGAGGAGCGGCGACGGCACTGGAAGTTTTCCTTGGCGCGCACCACAAAGAAGGCCGGGGCTTGGTGCACAGCATAGAGACGGGCGAAATCGATGTAGGCTCGGTCCATGACCATAAACGAACCGGGTTCGGGGATCACAACATCGAGGAGATGAATGTCGTGAACTTTGGCGTGAGTAATGTCGATAAAGACGGGAATCGAGCTGTGGACTTCCATCAGGGTGTGCAGCTTGATGGCTCCCTTGGCCCTCTTGTATTGGGCCCAGGGAAAAAGCGACAGGCACAGATCGATGGTGGTTGCGTCCAGAGCGTAAACGGTAGCATCGAGATCGACTGCCAGCTCGGTATCGGCATACAGGGGACGGGCGATATCGATCAGAGTGTGAGCCAAGTCGGCATAGATTCTCCAGTCGCGCCGTTCGTTGGCATCGGCCAGGGTGGAGCGTCTGATGGGTGCTCTGAAGCCGCAGTGATACAGTTTGCTCGGTTGCGCCCCCAGGCAAGCCTCGATATCGCGCAGGCTGTGCCGATAGGTCAGTTGGGCAAAAGCCATGGCCAGAAATTGCTCCCAACACGACAGTCGTCGAACGCTTCGGTTGCCATCGTATCTTTGCACGCAGCGGCGGAATTCGTCGTGAGAGATAAACTCCAGGATCTGGGCAAAAACAGTTTGTCCTTGGTTCACGGCTACTCTCCTTCAACAGGGGTTGGCAGAGAATAGGCCATGAAACCTCAGGAGCAAATTTCAAATCGTAGAAACTCATTTTTGCCTGTTTATGCTTTGTCTTTCTAAAGTTACGGGCCTTTAACAAGAGTCGAACCGGACAGTAGTGATTTTGGATTTTAGATTTTCGATTTAGCATGACGGCTCTGTAAATGACCTCATCAATCGAAAATCAAAAGTTGGCAATCTAAAATTTTTTGACAAAGCCGGAGCCCCAGAGCGAGAGAAAGAATAGCGACACGACCACGAGCGGCGCTGCGACAAACAGTGCGGAGATCCCGGTGAAAGAGGCGATCAGCCCGCCCACGGTCGGCCCCAAGATGTTTCCGACGTCCTGGGCGGCGTTATAGATTCCCGACACGACGCCTCTGTTGACCCGGGTCTCGTCGACGTCCTCGACCATGCTGATGGCGTTGGAGACGATGACGATCGCGCGCATGAAGCCGGCAAAGACGAAAACGACGACCAGCGGAACGAAGTGATGGAACAACGGCACAAGCATTATGAAGACCGATTGGAGAGGCAGGCCGGTGTGCGAAAGTGTCTTGTGCCCCAACCGTTTGACCACGGGCCCGCTTAGCGGGCGGGTGATTGCGTTGCACAGGGAGTAGATTCCCCGGATGGCGCCTACTTCCGTCAGAGTGAGGCCCACCGCCAATCCGTAGAGCGGAAAGAAATTGCTCCCGATTTGATGAAGCATATTCAAGAACAGCGCGACCACCACCATGGCGGCTATTTTCGGCTCCCAAGCGTTCCTCATCGATTTGAAAAAGGATCGGCTTGCGCTGGTTTTGCTCTCGGCGTCTCTCTGTATTTGCAGGGGCGTTTTTCCCACGAGAAACAGTAGAAAGAGGCACAGCAAGCCCAAGAGAGCGGCGAACTTGAAACTGGCGATGTAGCCCAGCTTGTCCGCGATGTATCCCGCGGCAAAACCTCCAGCCGAGTAGCCGGTGGCCAGAGAGCCAGCGTAATAACCCATCGCATGATGACGCTTTTCGCCGGGCGGCAGCAGGTCGACAAAGAAAGCCAGGTAGATCGTCGTGGCTATGCCGAAGGCAAACCCGTTCAGGGCTTGAACGAGGGCGAAGTGAATCGGCTCGAGCACGAAAATGTAAAGGAAGGAACTGAGGGTTACGGCTGACAGCGACGCCAGCATCAATGCGCGCGCGCGGTGAGCCTTGTAGATCAGGCCTGAAGGAAGGCGCGCCGCCAGGGCAAAGACGGGGGCTACGGAGATGAGTGAGCCGATGGCAGAGATCGGAAAGTGAAGATCGTCCAAAAAAGGGGGAATCACAAGCGAGGCCGCAGTCTGCTGCGCGGTCATCGCCATGATCGGAAGGCAGAGCTTGAGCGTGGCGGTTTTCATCGTTCCGTCTAATTAACTTTCATCTTTGATTAAAATCAACCCTGCACAGGCCGTTGAAAAAGACCCATCCTTTGTTAGTGAAAAAGGATGAAGGCTGAAAACGGAAAGCGGAAAGGAAGAGAAATATGCGTTGGTGCCGAAATCACGTATTTCCGACATTCAGCTTTCATAATTCCGCTTTCATCCTTTAAGTAAGCGCGCCTTGCATTTGAGATCTTTTTGACCGGTCTGAGGACAGGGGTTTAACAACCCGTAGCGCTATAGACATTCTCTCCGCTTTTCGATAATGACTCTGCTGACCGAGGTTGTCGATGGAGCTTAAACGTTCGTGGATGTTTGTGCCGGGACACCGGCAGCGCATGATCGAAAAGGCATTGGGACTGAATGCCGATGCGATCATGCTGGACATCGAGGACGGGGTGGCGCCGAACGAAAAAGATACGGCGCGAAAATTCATCGCTGAAGGGTTGGGGAGAGAGCGGACGCCTAATTCCCCGACACGCTTCGTGCGCATCAACTCCATCGGCCACGCGCGGATGGATGTGGACCTAGACGCAGTTGTCCGTCCGGGATTGGCCGGGCTGGTTCTGCCGAAAGTCGAGACCAAAGAGGAAGTGCTGAAAGTAGAGAGAAGCTTGGCCCGGCGGGAATCTAAAGCAAAAATTAAAGTCGGACGGATTAAGCTGCTGATTGCAATCGAAAGCCCGAAAGGTCTGTTGAACGCTCCGGCAATTGCCGCTTGTTCGTCCAGAGTGGTGGGCTTGATGTTCGGGGCCGAGGACTTCGGCCGTGAAATGGGTCTGCCGACGCGGCGCGAGGGAGAGGCGCAGGAGATGCTCTACGCCCGTTCGGCGATGGTCATCGCCGCCGCCTCGGCCCATGTTCAGGCGGTGGACGGCGTGTGGGTCGATCTCAAAGACACGGAGGGGCTATGGGCTTTTGCCCAGCAATCAAGGCGGCTGGGTTTCAGCGGCATGTCGCTGATTCATCCCTCGCAGATCGATCCCATCAACAGCGTCTTTAGCCCCACGCCGGAGGAGATCGATTACGCGGAGAAAGTGATCGGCGCGTTCGAAGAAGCGAACGCGAAGGGGGATGGTTCCATCGCCTTCGGTGGACAGCTCATCGATCGGCCGATCGTCGAACGCGCCCGCCGCACGATCGAGATGGCGAAGCTGTTGGGAATCAGGGCATACGGGAAGGAGGCGGGATCATGAAACGTTTCATTACTGGTTGTCTATCTCTATGGGTGGTTCTGCTGCCAGCTCTTGCGGCGGCGCAAGTCAAGATGAATATGAAGCAGATCGCGGACGGGGTTTACTTCATGGAGAACTCGCGCGGTTCGAGCAACTCCACATTCTTTATCACCGACGAAGGCGTGCTCGTTTTCGACTTTGATATCAACACGGCCGACCAGACTTTGGCTGCGATCCGCAGGCTCACGGACAAAAAAGTGAAGTACCTGATCTCCTCTCACTCCGCCAGCGACCATGCGAGCGGCGCCTGGCATTTCCGGGAGGACAAGCCGGTCTATATCGCCACGAAGAACCAAGTGAGGGACTTGCTCATGCAAGAGGCGAGGGAGTTCGAGGAACGTAAAAACTCTAACGAGCCCAACGCTGCCGGCTATAAAGGGAAACAATTGGTCCGGCCCGACCTCGGCTTTGATGGATCCATGACGCTCTACTTTGGCGGGCTCACGTTCCAGATCACTGCCGAAGGAGTCGGCCATAGCAGCGGCGACCTCACGGTCTATATTCCGCAGCGCCGGATTTATCTGATGGGAGATCTCCTGGACACCGAGGTCCATCCCGGCCAAGGGGAGTCCGCCGGGGTTTTTTATTCTTACGTGAAAGGGTGGCTTGAGATACTGGATAAGATCATGGCGCGGAACTTGCCGGTGGGCACTTATTTGCCGGGTCACGGCCCCGTGCATATCGGAAGAGGCGTCAAGGATCTCGAAGAGCAGAAGCGCTATTTCGTCGTGATGCGGGATGAGGTGGCCAAGATGATTCAGGCGGGAAAAACCGTCGAGCAGGTTCAGAAAGAATTCGTGATACCGCAGGAGTTTGCTCATTACGGAAGAAAGGACAGGTTGCCCAACTTTCTCCGGGTTTTTTACAACCAGATGATTGAGAAGGGCTCCTGAGTTGACATCGTCACGGATCGGAGGACGACGGCGAAAATGAAGATCACGAAAGTCCGCGCGGTGCCCCACACGGCTCACAACACGCTCACCGGCTGGAAGATCTCGACCGGCGGGAGCGACACGCACAGCCTGATCTTCGTACGGATCGACACTGACAAAGGGATCTTCGGCGTAGGAGTCGCCAGCCCCGGGCAGATTTTCATCAGCGGAGACACACAGGCTCATTGTCTCGAGATGATCAATGGCGTGTTCGCCCCGGCGATCGTCGGCGCCGACCCGTTCGATGTCGAAGTGATCATTCACACGCTCGATGTGGCCGCGAGAGGCGTCGAGCGCGCCAAGGCGGGGATCGACCTCGCGCTTTACGATTTGTTGGGCAAGGCCTTGGGAGTCCCCGCCAACAAGCTCTTCGGCGGCGCAGTGCGCGAGCGCGTGCGCGTGACGCGGCTCATGGGAATGTACGAGCCCAAGGATATGGCGGAGAAATCGCTGGCGCTGGTGAGAAAAGGCTACACCGCGCTGAAGCTCAAGGTCGGGACGACGCTGCGGGAGGATGTCGAGCGCGTGCAGCGGACACGAGAGGCGGTCGGTCCGGAGGTGACGATCACGATCGACTTCAACATGCACTGCACGCCCAAAGAGGCGATCGAGCGAATCGAGAAAATGGATCCCTACGACGTTGCGATCGTGGAACAGCCAGTCAAAGATACCGATCTGCGCGGGATGGCTCTGGTCAGGAAGAATGTCCGGCCGCTGATCCTGGCCGACGAGAGCGTGCGCAGCGCGATTGATGCGCTGCGCGTCATCGAGAACGAGGCCGCAGACGTACTCAGTCTCAAGATTCCCAAGATGGGAGGGATCTTCAAGGTGCGAAAGGTCGCGGCGCTGTGCGAGGCGGCGGGCGTGGGCTATCTCGTCGGCACGGCTCCGGGCAGCCGGATGCTCGACGCCGCCAACGTTCACCTCGCTGTGAGCTTGCGAGACCTCACACTCCCATGCGAGATCGGCGAATTTGAGCGGATGGGAAACGATCCCTGCCGAGGACTGGAGATCACGGACGGCTACTCGACGCCGCCGGCGCGGCCGGGAATCGGAGTCGAAGTCGATCTCGCGAAGCTCGGTTTGACAGATTAGGATCCTAAGGAGGATAGAGGCATGATCGTTGATGCCGATGGTCATTTCTTCGAGACCGAAGAGATTTTTGAAAAATACATGGAGCCGGAGCTACGCAAATATCGCCCACGGCTGATCGCCGATGATGAAGGACACAACTTCTGGGTCGCAGACGGATCCACTCGCTACCGCCGCCCGAGCATTCCAGGCGCGTTCAGTCCAGGCACAGCTGCCCCGCCAGGCGGAAAGGTGGCGCAGCACCGCCGAGCCTCGGTGGGTAGTCAGACGCTGTCGAATGTCAAGGAAAGACTGGAGGACTTGGAGAAAGAGGGCATCGATGTCCAGTACCTCTACCCAAGTTTTTTGCTCCATATAAATTCCTGGGAAGATGGAGTCCTGGGGAATGGAGTCTGCCATGCTTACAACATCTGGCTGGCGAAGGCCTGCGCCCAGGCACCGGATCGTTTGAAGGGGGTGGGGCTGGTGTGTCTGCGCGATCCTGAGGGAGCAGCGCGCGAGGTCAAGCTCATCAAGGAGCTCGGCTTGGCCGCAGTGATGATCAACGGGACAGTCGGGACCAAGGCGTTGGACCATGCCGATCATGCGCCGTTTTTCGCCGAGGCCGACCGATTGCGGCTGCCGATCGCCGTACACTTCAGCTTCGATTCCATCGGGCTGAGAAAAGTCTTTCCTCACCTGTTTCCCTTTCGGGTGTTGGGAGGAATTTTGCCGCTCATGGCCGGCTTCACGAGCGTGATCTGCTGTGGGATGCTGGAGCGCTATCCCAACCTGCGCTTCGCCTTTCTCGAAGGCGGCTGCAATTGGGTCGCGGCCCACGTCGAGCGCATGGATGAGCATTTCGAGAGCCCGCGCTACCACGCGCGCCAGCTCATCAGTCGCGCGCCGACCGAGTATCTGAATTCGGGCAGGATCTTTTTCGGCTGCGAGGGCAACGAGTCTTTCTTGAGCCGCGTGGTAGAAGAGATCGGCGAGGACAAGCTCCTCTACTCATCGGACTACCCTCACGCGGACCGCACCGAAGGGACCGCGCGCATGCTTCAGGAGCGCAGCGATCTCTCGGCTTCCGCGAAGAAGAAGATCATGGAGGAAAACGCGCGGCACTTTTATAGCCTCTAAGGCGAGGGAAAAAATGAGAGTCCTGCTTGCAGTCGTTTTGATTCTCCTGAATTTTGGGCCCGCCGCGTGGGCGCAGAAAAAGCCTGCCTCGCTGCGGGAGCTGGCCGCCTATGCGGGCGCGGACCGTGAGCGGATTTTGCTTGCGGGCGCCAAAAGCGAGGGCAAAGTCGTTTGGTACACCTCTCTGGCCGGCAGCTCGTATAAGGAGCTTGCCAAGGGCTTCGAGCAAAAATATCCGGGCGTCAAGGTGGAAGCCTATCGCGGGACGAGCGGAGATTTGATGGCCAAGATTATGGCGGAGGCCCAGGCGAGGCGCTTTTTGGTCGATGCGGTCGAGACCACGCTGCCTCTCTTGAGGGTCATGCGCGAAGGCAAGATGATGACTCCTTATACAACGCCTTACGCGGGCAAATTCCCGGCCGGCGCCAAGGAACGGGCGGATAAGACGCTCTTCTTCTGGGTGATCGATCGCGAGACTTACATGGGCGTCGGATATAACACGAATCTTATTCCACCTTCCGCGGTTCCTAAAAGTTACGCCGATCTGTTGAAGCCGGAGCTGAAGGGTAAAATGGCATTCGTCACCAGCGATACCGGCCCCCGGACCATCGCGGCCATGCTTAAAGTCAAAGGCGAGGAGTTCGTCAAAAAACTCAAGACTCAGGACGTTGCGCTCCACGCGATCTCCGGCCGGGCGATGGCCGACCTGATTGTCTCCGGCGAAGTGGCTCTCTCTCCGACGATCTTTCGCGACCACGCCTTGGAAGCCAAGGCCAAGGGCGCGCCGATCGATTGGGTCTCAATGGAAGTTACGCCCACCAACGCCGGCGGCGTGGCCGTAGTTTCCCAGCCTTCCCATCCCCACGCATCGCTTCTGTTGGCGGATTTTCTTCTCGGTTCTGAGGCGGAGAAAATTTTGGAAGAGCTGGAATATGGAAGCCCGCTCAGAGAGGTCGGCTTCAAAAAATGGTACCCGGAAAGCGGTCTCGCGACGGCGCAGTACGATAAAGAGAGTACGAGGTGGGACAAGCTGCTGCGCGAGATCGGCAGGAAATGATAAGGATGAGGGCGGAAGGATGAAAGCGGAAACGTATCCTTCATCTGCCATCCTTCATCCTTTAAGGTTAATGGATGGAACCCGCTGGTTGTTCGTTGTCGTCGCGCTGATACTCGTCTACCTGGTCATTCCACCCCTTTTCTATATCATCCATACGAGTCTCGTGAGCGGCGGACCCGCCGAAGAGGCCGTCTTTACCCTGGAGCATTTCGCCAACATCTTCGCCTCGCTCTCCGAAATCCGGACGCTGCTCTTTAATTCTCTGCTCTTCTCGGTCGGGAGCGCGGGGATTGCGCTGCTCGTGGGGACATTGCAGGCCTGGCTCGCCGAGCGGACCAACGCGCCGTTTCGCACCGTCGCTTACGTCTCGGCCTACCTTTCGTTCGGAATTCCCGGGATCGTCAAGGTCATCGGCTGGATACTGCTGCTCGGTCCCAAGGCCGGCATCATCAACGTCGCCGCTGCTGCCTGGACCGGCGCGCCTTTGTTTAATTTGTTCTCGCTCCAGGGAATGATTCTGGTTGAGTCTTTTCTCTGGATGCCGGTGGTCTTCTTGCTCATGGCCACGCCTTTTTATTCGATGGACCCTTCGCTGGAGGAGTCGGCGACGGTTTTCGGCGGCGGCCATTGGCAGGTGTTCAAGCGGGTGACGCTGCCCCTGGCGCTGCCGAGCTTGCTGTCAGTTTTGATTCTGACGTTTGTGCGCTCCCTGGAGGCCTTCGAGATCCCGGCTCTGATCGGCATCCCGGCGGGCGTCGACGTGCTGACTACATTAATCTTCACGCAGATCCGCAGAGGCTTCCTGCCCAAATACGGCGAGGCCAGCGCCTATTCACTTCTTCTGATGCTGCTTGTGCTCGCTACGTTGATTCCCTACTACCGGATCACGCGCCACACGTACAAATTCACGACGGTGACCGGCAAAGGTTTCCGGCCGCATCGAATCGATCTCGGCCGCTGGCGCTGGCTCGGCGGGGTTGTCTTGCTCTTCCTTTTGCTGGTCCAGATCCTGCCGCTGAGCGGGCTGGTGTGGGCCTCCTTCCTGCCCTACTTCGCACAGCCCTCCGCGAAGGCGCTCAAGATGCTATGGCTCGGCAACTACGTGAGCGCGTTCAGAGACGGCGCTCTTGTCGGCTCCATCGTCAACAGCCTTACAGTCAGCGCGACGTCAGCCAGCGCGACCGTGCTTATCACGCTGGCCGCGGTTTGGCTTCTGGTGCGAACGAATATCCGCAGCCGTTGGGTGCTCGACCAATTGGCGATGATCCCGCTTGTGTTTCCCGGCATCGTGATGGGCGTGGCGATACTCAAAATGTATTTGGCGCTGCCGGTGCCGATCTACGGTACGATTTGGATTCTGGTTTTTGCTTTCGTGGCGCGCTACCTGCCCTATGGGATGCGCTTCGGTCATGCCGGGTTGCTTCCCATTCACCGCGAGCTGGAGGAGAGCGCGCTCATGAGCGGCGCGAATCGCTTGCAAGCCGCGCGTGACGTCGTTATCCCATTGATGGTGCCGGCGCTTCTGGCCGGATGGATCTATATCTTTCTCGTCACGATCAGGGAGCTGTCCGTGGCGCTGCTGCTCTATAGTCCGGGCTCGCAGGTCATATCGGTCAAGATCTGGGAGCTTTGGGAGAACGGCCACGTGGGCGAGCTGGCCGCCTTCAGCTTGGTGATTACCTGCGGAACGGTTCTGCTCGCCGTAGTTTTCCAAAGGTTGGCTGAGCGCTGTGGCCTGCAGATTTGATGGGGGGTTGACCGCTGGAGGCTTGGCGGGAGTTGTCCAACAATAGGCAAGCTCCACCCCGGTATTTTTCCCCGTGGAAGTCTGGGCAGACTTGGAGTTCGCTTAAAGAGAGTCAGCGATTGTCCGGGAACTTACCCTCTACGTGCGTGGCATCAATCCGCCCACGCCGACAGTAATCCGCGAGGCGGAGATCGTTCCATCCGGAGACTGGGTCGCTTGTATTGCCACACCCACGCCGGCTTTAAGCATCTCCCTATCCGCCGGGACGCGTTTTACGATAGGAACATCCGGCGGGACGAATACCTTAACCTCTCCATCCTTATACTTTAGAGTCAGTATCGATCCCTTCACGTCCTGCACCGCGACCTGCTCCACTTTCTCGATATTGGCGTTGGTCATAGTGCTGTTGGGACCGGCGGTCCATGGTCTATGCCCTTCGCCGGTGCCGCGTTGGTCCTCAGAAAAAATGTGGACTTCGACTGCGCGAATCGTCCCGTCGGGCTGTTTTTGCGCGCCTGTTCCAATATACATTCCCGGGGTAATGTCGGAGAGCTTAACTGCGACCTCTCCTCTGATCGTCGCCGCGTCCGCGACTTTGACCCGGACCTCACCGCCTGCTGCCGCGACTATCAATTCTTGGTTTTTAAAAGAGGTAATTTTTCCCCCGATGGTGACAGGTTTTCCTGTCGGACTCACTTGAGCCTCCAGGAGGGAAGGTCCCATGAAAACAATGACAGCCACAAACAGCCAAAGAACAATCCCGCGTGAAAATTTCATCGCTTGTTCCTCCAAGCTCCATATATTCCAGTCTTGCACTTGGCGCAAGACCGGGTAGTCAAGCTTCAGGTTTGTTCCGTTTGCCGGAAATGGAATTCATCGCTGTTAACTCCTTAAACACAAGTGTGATAGAGTACATTCCAACTATGCAGAACTTAGATCGGATTCGTCATTTCACCGCGGCCAATCCGGGCTACATGACGCTGGATGGAACCAACCAGTATCTGCTGGGCAGGGATGAAATCACGGTTATCGATGTGGCCCTTTCTTCAAAAGAGAACATCGATGGAATTATGGAGCAAGCCGAGGCGATGGGCGGGAAGAAGATCGAGAAGATCCTTCTAACCCACATCCACAAAGATCATTCGGGAGGGGTGTTGGCATTGAAAAAGCGCAGCGGCGCAAAGCTGGGAATATGCCGTTTGCGCTCTGGCTATGTCGGCGAGGAGGATTTTACGTACGGCGACGGGGATGAAATTCCCTATGACGGCGGAAAGCTCAAGGTGGTTCACACGCCGGGCCACGAGTCCGGCCATTGCTGCTTCTACGAGCCCGAGCCGCAGCTTCTCTTCACCGGCGATCACATCCTGGGTCGAGGGACGACGGTGATCCCGCCGCCGGACGGGGACATGGCGCTGTATCTGCGCTCGCTGGAAAAACTGCTCGATTTGAAGATTCGCTCTTTGCTCCCGGGCCACGGGCCGGCGATCCACGATCCTTACGGGAAGATCAAAGAGTATATCGACCATAGACTGACGCGCGAGCAGGAAGTTCTTCGGCTTCTAAAGGAAGGATGCAACAGCATTCCGTCCATAGCGGCCAAAATTTACGCCGATGTTCCCGCGCCGCTCAGGTCCGCGGGCCAGCTTTCGGTGGAGGCGCATCTGCTCAAGTTGATCCAAGAGGGACGGGTATCGAGGGAAGGGGAGCGCTACTTCGTTAAATAAGACCGGCGAGTTCGTTCCGCCAGGTCCCAAGGGGCCCGGATCACTTCGGTTCCGGTTTCTAACTCTTTCCAGAGACGTTCGGCGATCTCTACCGACTTGGGCGGCGCGACGCCATCCAGGAAGAAGACGAATTCGTCTTTGATTTGAAGAAGGAGGAGCGGACCACGCTCAGATGCGGCTACCAGGGTGTCCGGTGCGGATGCTTTCTGGAAAACCACTCCATAGCGCCTCTCGAGCGCTCTTTGATAGCTCCCGTGGAACTCTCTAGCGCTTTTTCGATTCTCCCAAGCTGTGACCCAACCCAGAACCAATCCGTCCCTCTCCTGAAAAGCCAGGAGCGTATCGCCTCTCCACCCGGCGCTGGAATGCGTAGCCTCCTTGTCTGAAAGAAAACGGCCTAAGAGAATCTGAGTCAGAAGCTCGCCGACGGTTTCATCGAAGATCTTCCTGCCGCTGAATTCGCGGAGCAGCGTCCAGGGGACGATTCGCAGCGGATCCTCCCTCTTGGCGTAGTACTTTTCCGGGTGAAGGATCTGATGGGTGGAAAGAGGGGGGTTCAAGAATAGATTGTTGACTCCCTCCCAGCCCATAAGGGAGTATGCCCACAGAACGAATTGGCTCCCTTGGAGATAGTGGAAGGTCTCCGTTCGGCGCAGCAGTTCGGGGAAACGGGCAAGCTCTTTGTCGATCTCGACCTCTAGTCCTTGAAGGGTTTTGATGCCTTCAATAAGCTTCTCTTTGCCCGGTTGCCCCGTGAGATGGGAAAGGCCGACAAGGAGCGCGTCGCCTTTGGACACCGCGCGCAAGGCCAGACTCCCGTCCAACGTGCCGCGGTCCTTGAGTCTCCGCTGCCAATGGAAGTTTTGCTCTTGGAGGGCATGAACCAGCGCATGCACCAACAGGAGTTGGGTTATCGTCTCGTCTGTAAGACTCCAAGGAGAACGCAGCAAGGCCGCGCCGGCCCTCGGCCGTCCTTGCTGAAGATAGATTTTTTCTCTCCGAGGATCGTACGAAGCGCCTCTCGTGAAGCGCCGCAGTTCTTCAAAGACTTTGGGCAAGTCCGTGCCTTGCGGCAGGAGCCCCAGACGTTCGTAGACTCGATAAACTTGAAGAAAATTCTCGCTCGCGGGCTCTTCCAGGAAAGACTTTTCAAGCAGGGATGAGATCTCTTCGATCTCTTTGGTTTCGAGAGAAATTTCTTGCTGCAATGCGAGCCCTCGGATGCGGGAGACTCTCTGCTTGAGTTCTTCGAAAGGAACGGAAGGGGGCGGGGTCAAGGCCAGCCGACGATGGGTTTCCGCGCAGCCGGAGAAGAGAAATAAAAAAGTCAAAAACCACAACCTCCAAGACCGCCCGCAATCCGCCATTTACTTCTCCATGATGATAATGGGGAATCCTTTCCCTGCGAGCTGCTGCGCGAGACGTTCCGCTTCGCCGCGGTCTGAGAATGTTCCCAACTGAACCCGATAATAAGTTGTGTCCTTGACCGAGAGGGGAACAATCGTGACTTCGGGTATCTGAGGATAACTCCGGGTCAATTGGTCCTTCATTTTTTGAGCGTTGCCCAGCTCAGAAAAAGAGCCGGCCTGGAGCGTGTAATCCAGGCTCGACCGTATGGTCGAGATTTTGTAAGGGCCGCTGTCGATCACTTCGACCCGCACGGGAATCGTTCCGGGGCCGATCATGCCGAGGAGTTGCGCCGAGGCGTATGAGAGATCGATGATTCTTCCTTTGGCGAAAGGGCCGCGGTCGTTGATGGTGACCTCTATCGTTCTTCCGTTCTGAAGATCGGTGACCATCACCCTTGTGCCTAGGGGCAAGGTTTGATGAGCCGCGGTCAGCTCATGCTGATCATAGATCAGCCCGCTCGCTGTCGGTCGGCCTTGAAATCCCGGTCCATACCAAGAAGCAATGCCGGTCTGGCTGGCTCCGCCTGTTGTCGGTGGGGGAGTGGGCACTTTGACATTCGTTAGAGGTAAAGAGCAGGCGGTCAAGGAGAAGAGGAAGAGAAGGATTGCCGGGAATAATCTACACACAATGCGCGCCCATAAATCGAAAAAGACAGGGGGTAAGGGGATTCTCTGGATCATTAAAGGTGGCAGTATACAGGAATAGAATGCGAGACAAAAGGCTCTTCTCTGAAGTAAGGCTCGTGATATAGGATAGATAGCTCTGTGCAACTCAACTCTCCGTGAGTTAAGATCGCCAGAGACTTCGCAGGAGGATCAAATGAATGAAAAAAAATTAGCGGTTGCGATCATAGCCTCGATCCTGACTTTAACTGAGATTGGAACGCAACCAAAGCCTTCCTCCTCGAAGGAAGCTCTCACAAAAAGTTCTTGACCACGTTTATCGAATATCTAGAAGAGGTTGAAAAGGTCCTATAAGATTTAGCGTGTTGCACTGCTCTTAATAAAAAGGAGGGGTGAACCGACCTGTTGTTCCCTTTTTGGTTACTCAAGAGCCAGAAAACTACCACCAATTATGTACGCCGCTCCTGCTTCCTCGACCACCACGCGTTTGCATAGGCGTCATCGACGGCCATAGTGCAGCCATTCAGTCGAGTGCCGTTCACGGCCTCCATCGCCTTTTGGGCCTCGGCTTCGGAACTCATCTCAACGAAGGCGAAACCTCGTGGGTGACCTGTAGATTTATCAGCGATCATCCTGACCGATTCCACGATCCCGTGCGCCGCGAATACCTCTTGCAGTTGCCCTTCCGTTGCCAAATAAGACAGACCGCCGACATACAATTTCTTGCTCATGTTCTCTTCCTTTGAGGAAATCAGACGGTTTGTTTTACCAACTTTTATGGGTTTTTTGGCTCGGGTTCAGAGACGATCCCAGCTATCTGCGGATTTTCCCCCTGAAGCTGTTTCTCGGCCATTGCCTTCTCATTTTTTCGCTCCATCCGGCGGACGGCTTTCTTTTGCTGCTTCTCCCGCCGCGCCAATTCTTTCTGGCGTTTCTTAAATGTTTCATATCCCATATACTCTCCTTGCCTTAGCTGTTAATTGCCTTTAACGGCCTTCAAGGTGGCGATTCTCTGCGGGTGGCGCAGCTTTCTAAGCGCCGTGGCTTCAATTTGGCGAATTCTTTCGCGGGTGACTCCAAAGACCTTCCCCGTTTCTTCCAGCGTATATTCTGATTTCTCTCTGATCCCGAACCGCATCCGGACGATCTTTTCTTCCCTAGGGGTAAGAGTCGTCAGGATTTTTTGCGTCTCCTCCTGGAAGTTAAGATTCATGGCCGCTTTCTCCGGGTCAGCAGAGTGCTCATCCTTGACTAGGTCACCGAGGCAGGTCTCTTCTCCGTCGCTTATCGGCGTTTCGAGAGAAAGCGGTTCTTTTACCAGGTTGGGGACCAACTGCACCTTTTCTAGTGGTATTCCCATCTCAGTGGCAATCTCCTCCAGAGTGGGCCGCCGGTTGAGTTTGCGGTTGAGGTAGCGCGCGGTTCGAGTAAATTTGTTAGCCAGGTCAACCATGTGGACCGGGATACGGATGGTGCGGGAATGATCCGATAGGGACCGGGTGATAGCCTGACGTATCCACCAGGTGGCATAAGTTGAGAACCTGAAACCGAACCGGTAATTGAATTTGTCCACGGCCCTCATAAGGCCGAGGTTGCCTTCCTGAATTAGATCGAGCAACTGGAGGCCCCGGCCGCAATACTTTTTCGCAATGGCCACAACGAGACGGAGGTTGGCCTCGATGAAGTTTTTCTTCGCCAAGGCGACCTGTGCCTCTTGGTCAAGAATACTCTCAACCCTGCGGGCAATTTCCTGGGCAGCCATTCCCATCTCTTCCTCGATGGTTTGAATCGCTGCCCTTTTTGCTTTTCCTCTGATTTTCCGTTCCAGTTCCTTAAGCCTCTCGAAGGTCCGTTTATGGCACTGAATAATAATTTCGATCTGGCCGCGGTTAAGTTGGAGGCTCTGCACTGCAGGAGCAATTCTTTCTCTCTGCCGAATCAGTTTCTTATCGAGCTTCTGGCGACGCTTTTCACTCATTCGCTTTCCTAGTTGCCCGGCCGTGCTTTCATAACTGCCAGCCAGATACTGGAGTTTTCTCATTTGCGTCCGAAAATGAGTTTTGAGAGTTTTTTCGTCTACCAAGTGATTTGCCGATGCCTCGTCCGGATCCCGCGCCACATCGCGCACGTTTACGAGTCCGGTAGCGACTTTCTTCCCTAGATCGAGCGCGTAACGAAGTGCCAGAAGGGAAGATAGGGCCTCCGCCGCAATCTGTGCCTCGCCCTCCTCGATCCTTTGGGCCAGCTTTAACTCTTCTTCGCGACTCAGGAGGCGGATGGATCCCAAATCGCTGAGATATATGAAAACCGGATTTCTACCCTTCTGTAAGGTATCGTTGTCGAAGTCAGTGTCCACCTCTTCCTCATTCGACACCTCCTCAATGATCTGACTTTCTGGATTGGGCAGTTGATCAGTGTCCCAGCTAGCTGCCTGAGACTGCTCCTGGAAATCAATATCCGGCGAACCCTCTACCTCCTCCACGAAAAGGTTGCGTTCTCCGCGATCAATGGGCTTATTGTTACTCATCTCTGAACTCAGTTAGATAATACCCTAATACCCTTCTAACGCAAACTAGAAGGTAAGTATCTTGCGGAAATAAGCCGAACGACTCCCACAAAAGCGATAGAGCCAAGGATTGCAGTGGCATATGTGCTACACGAGCTGCCGTCCCTAGCCCTGTGCCTTCAGGTTCGGTCGTAATTAAAGAGGCGGCGCGTAACAAATAGATGCTTCGTTGGCCATTATCGCTCCTTATCTCGAGATATTCAGAGCGATGCCAAGAGGCATTTTGGCATCCCCAATACTCAAAGCTGTTCCTAAGCTTGTTAACTGCCACGCTTGAATAGCTTCTTTTGAGAGTCCGTCTTTTGTGGTGACACCTGATGTCTCCGCTTTTGGTGATTTGATGAGGTATTGAATATTATTCCCGTCGCTGAGAGTCAGAGATAGAACTACATCTTTACTTTCAACTACTGGCACTGTTTGAATCGCGGCAATTTGTTTCGAAGCTGTTGTTTTATCTACTGTATCCAAATGCAGCCACCAGGAGGACGCAACAAATGTCACAAGAACCAACCAAGCATACCGACCAACCCATTTCTGCCGCTTCAGCGATCGAGTTCTCTGTAGATCGAAGAAATTGCGGTAAGCTTGCCTTTCGGCTGCCAACCTCTTAGCAGGATCTTGCTCTGGCGAACTTTCAGGTTGATCATATACAAGTTTAAGACTATTCAATATCATCCCTATGATCACCAACACCGATGGAATGGCAAAAAACAAAAAAGTATTCATTTTTTTCTCCTTTTATAGGCTCCTAATAGCCTTTTACGCCCTGCTGTAGATCGAATGTATTATTTTCCGCCCCGACGCAAGCTAGAAAGCAGGAATCTTTCGGAAACCTGCCGGACAAATCCCACAAGAGTGATAGAGCCAAGGACCGCGGTGGCATATCTGCTAAACGAGCTGCCTTCCCCGATAACAGCCCAGAAAAATAGGTAGCCGCCGATGGAAGCACCGATGATCCCGAAGATAATATCTAGTCCAATGGCATAGCCGCCTAATAAAGCTTTTCCGTACCCTTTTTCTCCAACCAACTTTCCGGTCAACCAGCCGGTGATTCCTCCCACAAAAATCCAAAATATTCCGTTCATAAGAACCTCCCGCTATTTGTCATTACGACCCGGAGAGGGGATATACCCCTCTCCGAACCGGAAGGTCTGTCTGGTTAGACCGTGCTAGCAGCGATCTGGTGGGAGGTCGAGTTCGCGACCTCAAAGGTCTCCACTCTGGGAGTGCCTTCAACCACCTTCGACAGGGCCTTCAATACCTCAGGATACTTCTCGCGGTTGTAAGCTTCCGCGCTTTCCTTCTTATCCCAGAAACTAATGGCTACTGCCTCATTACGTTCCGGGGCGACGAAGCTGATCTCGTCCTTAAATCCCTTTTGTTTACGGAGCAAGGGAAGAATCTCCTTCTCAAGAGTGCGGGTAAACTCCGGCGCACCATTGGCCTTGAGCTTGATACTGACGTTACGAGTATACATTTCAACCTCCTTGGTTGGACTGGTTAGAGGGCGGATTATTGTAGGCTTACTTGAAGAATTTCAGTTAGCCTCGGAGTGAAACCCCTATGCCTTAAATCACTTTAATCACCCTAGGCTAATTAACTTTAATTGTCAAGTTTAATCTTTACAGACTCGGCAAAATATTGTATAGATAACCGAAGTTAGTTAATCAGAGGCAGAAATACTATGAATATTCCAGAGTTACTTAAGCAACGGCTAGATGAGTTAGGTCACGAGCAGAGGGAGTTGGCTGCTGCGGCAGAGGTCACGGAGTCCTATATTTCTCAGTTGCTCACCGGTAAGAAATCCCTCCCCGCGCCCAATCGGTCAGACATTTATGAAAAGATTGAGGCCTTCTTGAAACTTCCTACTGGAGAGCTGACAAGGCTGGCTGACGCGCATCGCAGGGAGGAGCTCAAGAGAAAGATCGAAGAACCCGCTACGCCGTTGTTTCAAGAGATCCGAGAACTGATTCTGCGCAAGTGCAAATCTGAGAAGGCCAACCAACTGCGCTCTATCTTTCAAAAGGAACCCTTCGGAGAAATCGAGCGTCTCGTCACACAGAAACTTTTGGATGTAGCCAAAGGACTAGCCAAGGAAGAATGGAACAACGAGGATTGGCTCCGGGTGGTCGCCCGGCTGAATCAAAAGAGCTACGAGGAGATGCGGGTGATCGTTCTCGAGTTCTTGGATACCGATATCTTCAGCCTGTCGGTACAAAACTTCATCTACTTCCTGGACCCGCTCATTCAATCCTGGGACATCGATCTTGTGACCTTTGGCATGAAGGTCATTTTGGCCCCTGAATTGGGCCGGGAACAGATGAAACAGTTTGAGTTTGTGGAAAGGGATCTCGAACCAGCAATAGACCAAGAGCCAGGGCTCAGAGAGTTCCTTCAGGATACCTCCCTGAGTGGAGACGTGACCCAAGAGGAGCTTGCATTTCTCAAGCGCCTGAGGTTTAAGGACAAAAGGCCCATCGCGCTTTATTACTACCGGGAATTACAAAACCTCAGAGATCCCCTCCACTTCCAGGCCAAGGGACCGAGGGAAGGGAAACGCAGCAGGGCGATCGGAAATCGGGATAGTTAGAGGGAGACCGTTTTGTTTGCTTCGATAATGACGTTTCTAATCATCGTTCTCGCAGTCGGTCTGAGCGCTGTCAAAATATTTAAAGAGTACGAGAGAGGAGTGGTGTTTCGTTTAGGGCGCCTCACCTCCTTTCGCGGGCCCGGCCTCAGCTTTGTCATCCCGCTGCTGGAAAAAATGATCCGTGTTGACTTGCGAACCGTGACGATGAACGTCTCTCCTCAAGACGTCATCACGCGGGATAATGTTTCCGTGAAGGTGGCTGCCGTGGTTTATTTCCGGGTGGTGGACCCGAATGGCGCAATCACCCAAGTTCAGAATTATCTCTTTGCCACATCGCAACTAGCCCAGACCACCCTCCGGAGTGTGTGCGGTCAGGCAGTATTGGACGAGATCCTAAGCCAAAGAGAGAAAATTAACGCTCAAATCCAGGAGATTATAGACACGCACACCGATCCGTGGGGAATTAAAGTGGGTCTGGTCGCAATCAAGGACATAGATCTGCCGCAGGAGATGCAGCGGGCCATGGCGAAGCAAGCGGAGGCGGATAGGGAGAGACGGGCCAAAGTCATTCATGCTGAGGGAGAGTTTCAAGCCGCACAGAAACTATCCGATGCGGCCGAGATCATGGCCAAGCAGCCCGCAGCCTTTCACCTCCGCTTCTTGCAGGCTCTCTCTCAGGTTGCCGTCGAAAAAAATCATACCGTTATTGTTCCGGTCCCTATCGATCTGCTTACATCAATACTGAAACAAACGATACCGGCTTGATACCGGAATAAATATGAAGGGATAGACAAGGTACCAACATGGTTGATATGGATAACCGGTTGTTTGTGGGTATAAAAATCTCGCCGAAGCTGCAGAGGGAATTGGACAACTGCCCCCGTGGGGCCGAGCGTTACTTCAAAGAGAATAATCCCGAGTCGCTCCAGATTGTGACCCTGGAGAAAGACAAGCTGATCGGAAGGTTCCTGCGGGACGGTTTTCCCGTTAGTGACATCGACAACGTCGGCCGCAACGTCCGCAGCGTCGTAACACTAATTACGCACGGTCTCCGGATAGCGGAGGATTCCATTCAGATCTATGCTCACTGCACGGTTCGGTCTGTAGTCCAGCAGTAGAATCCCACTTGAATAAGCTGATTTCGGCTTAAAAGTGATCCCTGACGTTCTGCCTAAATCCTTATTCCCCGTACTAGAAAGACCGTTTACCCAATAAGAAGATTGTGATAGTTTCTTCCCTAGGAGTCTTTCCTGTTATGTCAGGCCATTCGAAGTGGAGTTCCATCAAACATAAAAAAGCAGCCAAGGACGCGAAAAAGGGCAAGCTGTTCACCAAGCTGATCAAGGAGATTACGGTCGCTGCTCGAATGGGCGGTGGGGATATCAACGCCAACCCCAGACTGCGAACGGCGGTTTTGACAGCCAGGGCCGCCAGCATGCCGGGCGACAACATCGACCGGGCGATTAAGAAAGGGACCGGCGATCTCGAAGGCGTCTCCTACGAGGAGATTCAATACGAAGGTTATGGGCCGGGAGGCGCGGCGATATTGGTTCAAGTCCTGACGGATAATAAGAACCGGACGGTTTCAGAGATTCGCCGCCTCTTCTCCAAATACGGGGGAAATCTGGGCGAGAGTGGTTGTGTGGCATGGATGTTCGACAAGAAGGGCTTGATCACGGTGGACAAGTCCCAAATCGAGGAGGATCGGTTGATGGGTCTTGCCCTGGATACCGGAGCGGAAGATGTGCGTGACGAAGACGGTCTTTTTGAAGTGCTCACGCTCCCCGAGGATTTCGAGAAGGTCAGAGAGCGCCTGGAGCGGGAAAAGGTCGCGATGATAACGGCCCAGGTGACGATGATCCCCAAGAGCACGGTGACCATCGATGAGAGATATGCCGAGCAGATCCTCAAACTGACCGAGGAACTTGAGGATCACGATGATGTGCAAAGCGTGGCCGCGAACTTTGCTATTGCCAACGAACTGATGGAGAAGGCCGGCTGATGACGGTTCGACCGGTTCAGCTGTCGGATTTGAAGTTGCCGGGGGGGACGCGGAGGGTTTTGGGAGTTGATCCCGGCACGGTCGTTACCGGCTGGGGGATCGTAGAGATGGCGGAAGGCTCTCTCCGGCATCTGGCGCACGGAACCATAGGATCATCGGCAAATCTTAGCCAGGGAAGCCGGTTAAGCCGGATTTATCGCGGTCTCCAAGAAGTGCTGCAACGTTATCAGCCTCAGGGCGTGAGCTTGGAGAAGGTCTTTTTCGCCCGCAATGCCCAAAGCGCGCTGAAATTGGGACAGGCTCGCGGTGTCGTTTTGCTTGCAGCCGCGGAGAACGGCGTCCCCGTTCACGAGTACGCCTCGGCCGAAATCAAACAGGCTGTGGTCGGTTATGGTCTGGCTTCCAAGGAACAGGTCTCCATGATGGTCGGCTCCCTGCTTCGTTTATCCGGACGAATCCCTGCAGATGCCGCCGACGCTCTTGCTTCTGCGATCTGCTATCTGCATGAACGGGCGTTCCATGCCCGCGTTACGGAGGGGCGCGCCGCGCACGCCGGTGAAAAATATTCCAGTAAGACGCCGGCGCTGAGAACGGCCCGGAAGTGATCTTATAGGTCTGCATCCACCGTGATTGCCAAGATTAGCGGCGCCCTCGCGCACAAGATTCCTGGAGAAGTCATCATTGACGTCGGCGGCGTGGGATATCAGGTCTTTATCCCGCTGAGCGTCTTCTATCGTCTACCGGAAATTGGCCAGCGTGTTAACCTTCATATTCACACCCATCTCAGAGAAGACGCGTTGCAGCTCTTCGGCTTCCTGGAACAGGCGGAGAAGCGGGTCTTTCTCCTGCTGAATAATGTCGCGGGGATCGGGCCGAAGTTGGCCATTAATATTCTGTCGGGAATCCCGGCGGATGATTTGGCCCGGGCACTCAAAGAAGGAGATCAGCCGCGGCTCATTTCCATACCGGGAGTGGGGAAAAAACTTGCGGAGCGGATGGTCGTAGAGTTGAGGGACAAATTCTTGACTCTCCCGACCGAAGAGGGCGGACAGGGTGACGGATCGCAAATGATGCAGGATGCAGTCTCCGCGCTCGTGAACCTGGGTTACCGGCGCCCGGAAGCTGAGAAGAGCGTGCGTGAGATCACGCAGCGTGGCGAGAGGCCCCTGCCGGAGGTTTTGAAAGAGGCGCTGCGCCGGCTGAGCCAGTAGGTCAAATTCAAAAGGCAAATCTCAGATATGAAGTCTGAAATTACAGACAACGATTCGCGACCGGTTTCTCCCCAAATAACAGACGAGGATTTGAAGTACGAGACGAACCTCCGTCCTCGCAGCTTCGATGAATATGTGGGTCAGGATCAGATCAAGGAGAACCTGAAAGTCGCCATTGCCGCGGCGCGCGGACGGAAAGACGTTTTGGATCATATTCTGTTTCACGGCCCGCCCGGTTTGGGGAAGACCTCTCTCGCCTATATCATCGCGCGGGAGATGGGGGTGAGTATCAAAGCGACCTCCGGCCCGGTGGTCGAAAGACCGGGTGATTTGGCCGCGCTGCTGACAAACCTGGATCAAGGTGATGTTCTTTTTATCGATGAGATCCACCGGCTGAACCATGTCGTGGAGGAAGTCCTCTATCCGGCGATGGAGGACTATCAGATCGATATCATGATCGGGCAGGGTCCATCGGCCAGGTCGATCAAGCTGGATCTGAAGCGCTTTACATTGGTCGGCGCGACCACCCGTTCGGGGCTGCTCACGTCCCCTTTGCGGAATCGCTTTGGAGCGATCTTTCGCCTCGACTTTTACTCCACCGAGGCATTGGCCCATATCCTCAAGCGTTCCGCTTTCCTGCTGGGCGTGGCGGACGAGCAAGAAGGATTGGCAGAGATCGCCCGGAGGTCTCGCGGAACGCCCCGAATCGCCAACCGCCTGCTGCGCCGCGTGCGCGACTATGCCCAGGTCAAGGCCGCCGGGAAGATCACGAAGCAGGTGACGGATGAGGCGCTCAGGATGTTGGAGGTCGACCCGATGGGCTTCGATAAGATGGATACGTTGCTCCTGGTCACCCTGATAGACAAATTCGCCGGAGGTCCTGTGGGCGTGGAGACCTTGGCCGCTTCGATTGGTGAAGAAAAGGATACGATCGAGGACGTCTACGAACCCTATCTGATCCAGGCGGGCTTTCTGCACCGCACGCCGCGGGGACGGGTGGCGACTCCTCTTGCCTATGAACACTTGGGCCGTAAGCCGGGGGCGGGTTTGGCCGGCAGCTCCAAAAAGCAGGAGAGCTTATTTTAGCCGTTTAAGGGTTGAAAGGGTTCAAGGGTTAAAGGGTAAGAGTATAGATGCAGAGTTTTGGGAAGACTCTTATATTTTTTGGGATTTTTTTAGTGGTTATGGGTTTGATCTTTTCCGTCGGATCGAGGATCCCATGGTTAGGCCAGCTCCCCGGCGATATCTATATCCAGCGAGGCCGTTTCACTTTTTATTTTCCGCTGGCGACATGCCTGCTTATAAGCGTGATCTTAACCCTTGTTCTTTACTTTTTTAGGAGGTAAAATTCGCTTGTTTTTTCGCCTGTTAAATCGTTCCAAGGAGATCTGAAGTGCCGGCCGCAGAAAAAAAATTGGAAGAGACCGTCCGCAAAGAGGAAGCCAAGCGCAGAAAGCGCGAGGGGCTGGTGATCCTGATCACCACCCTGACCGTTCTGCTTTTTGCCTTTTTCGAAGTCCAACTCCCCGCAGTTTCGCCGGACTATTCTTTGACAAACAACATCGCCTTCTTTCTCCTGCTCAACATCAACATCATCTTGCTCGTCCTGTTGGTTTTTCTCGTAGTGCGGAACGTGGTGAAGCTTATCTTTGAGAGAAAGCGACGCATCCTCGGGTCCCGTCTCCGAGTCCGCCTGGTCTTGGCCTTCATTGCCTTGTCCCTGGTTCCCTCCGTGGTTCTCTTCGTCATCGCGGGAGGTTTGGTGACGCGCTCCTTCGAGCGGTGGTTGGATGTCCAGGTTGAGAACGCCTTGCAGGGTTCTTTGGAGATCGGTCAAACCTACTACCAAAACTCCGGCAACAATGCGCTCTTTTACGCCCGCCAGCTGAGCCAAAGGATCACACAAGAGGGGCTTTTTGACTCCCAGCGGGTCGAGGAGCTCAAGGAATTTATCCAGTCCAAGCAGCGGGAATACAATCTTGGAACCGTGGAGGTTTTTTCCCCCGATCGCCAGCTCATTGTCGTAGCTTTCAACGATCAGGTCCCCACCGGTGTGACCATCAAGCCGGAATCCGATTTCCTTGATCGCGCGCTGCGCGGATTGCAGGCGACGCGCACGCAGCCGTTCGGCGAAGGAGACATTATCCGCGGCGGGGTGCCGGTCTTCAGCGGCGACCGGAGGATCCTGGGAGTGGTGGTGGTCGACTATTACGTTCCCAAGAGCATCACGAAGCGCGCCTTGCAGATCTCACGCTCCTACGAACAGTACAAGCAATTGACGATTCTCCAGCAGCCGATCAAAAACAGCTACCTCCTCACGTTGCTCCTGATTACGTTGGTCATCATCTTTTCCGCGACCTGGTTCGGCCTCTACCTGGCCAAAGGGATTACTGTGCCCATCCAGAGTCTGGCGGAGGGAACCCATGAAGTCGCGCACGGAAATTGGGACTATCAGATCGAATCCAGCGGAGATGATGAGATTGGGACATTGGTGGACTCCTTTAACCAGATGACACGCGACTTGAAGCAGATCAATCTGGAGCTCGAGCGGAGAGGGCGGTATACGCAGACTCTTTTGACGAATATCACTGCAGGCGTGCTCTCCGTCGACCCGTCGGGAAAGATCACGACGCTCAACCGGGCTGCGGAGCAGATGTTGGGGGTCAAGGCGGCGCAGGTCTTGGGCAAGGGCTATCCGGAGGTCTTCCAGTCGGATCACCTTCAGGCGATGCGGGAGATGATGGAGCATGTCAGGAGCCGCGCCAGTGTCGAACGGGAGATACAGATAACGCTCCCCGATCGGATCCTCACCGTGGTGGTGACCGCGGCTCCCTTGAGAGACGATGAGGGAAAGATCCTGGGCGTCATGGTCTTCCTGGAAGATATTACGCAGATCCAGAAGGTTCAGAGGATGGAGGCGTGGCGCGAGGTGGCGCGAAGAATCGCCCACGAGATCAAGAACCCGTTGACGCCGATCCAGCTCTCAGCCGAGCGGCTGAGAAAACGCTACGCGAAGCTGCTGGAGGGTAACGGCGCGATTTTGGATAAGTGCACTGCGACGATCATCAAGCAGGTGGAGGAGCTGAAAAACCTCGTCAATGAATTTTCTGAGTTCGCCCGTCTTCCTGCCGCTGAATTGACGCCCAATGATCTAAACGACATCATTAAAGAGGCCCTCTTTCTCTTCAAGGAGGGGCACAAGGGGATCAATTTTTATTTTAACAGCGGAGAACTGCCGCCGTTGGAATTGGACCGAGACCAGATCAAGAGAACCCTGATCAACCTTCTCGACAACGCCGTGGCCGCCGTGGAGGAAAAAGGAGAGATTCGAATCTCCACGGCCTTTGATCCGTCCCTGGGGATCGTTCAGTTGGAAGTGGCGGACAATGGCTGCGGCTTGGATCCTGACGTGAGGGCGAGGATTTTCGAGCCCTATTTTTCCACCAAGAAAGACGGGACCGGTCTGGGGCTGGCCATCGTCAGCGCGATTGTGGCGGATCATCGGGGCTATGTTCGAGTCCGGCCCAACGAACCCAATGGGACTCGGTTTATTATAGAATTGCCGGTTCGGGAACGGGCGGATTCCCAAGCGATCAAAAGAAAAGTAGCCTCTTCTTAGCAATCGTTATTCGGAGGAACAGTGCGCGCCAAGAACAGTGAACCAAGCATCCTTGTGGTGGATGATGAGGAAGGCATCCGAGAGTCCGTCCGGGAGATTCTGACGGACGAAGGCTACCGGGTGATCGAGGCATCGGATGCGAGCAAGGCGTTGGACCTCATTCGCAAGGAGCATCCGCGTCTCGTGCTTCTGGATATATGGATGCCCAAGGTCGATGGGATCGAGCTCCTTAAAGAGATCAAGAAGGAAGAGCCTCAAGTCAACGTGGTGATGGTCTCAGGCCACGGGAATATCCATACAGCGGTTGCGGCGACTAAGCTGGGGGCTTTTGATTTCATCGAGAAGCCGCTCTCCCTCGACGGTTTGCTGTTGACGGTTCGCCGCGCCCTCGGGGAGTCTTCGCCGATCCAGGAAAAAGAGAACGCGTCAAGAGCGGGAAAGAAAAAGAGCCGCTCACAGCACCTGGTTTCACCGACAGCCTCGGGGGACGGCTTAAAACAGAAGACGCTGAAAAAAAGCGTCGTGGTCTCAGGCCAAGGGCTCCATTCGGGCATCAAGACCGGTCTGATTCTTCATCCTCTGCCTCCCAACAGCGGGATACTTTTCAGCGGGATATCGGCCGACGCCACCGTTCCGGCCCACCTGGATTACGTCGGCTCGACAGGCTATGCGACCTCGCTTCGGGGAAGAGGGATCGTGGTGGGGACCGTAGAACATTTTCTGGCGGTGCTTCACAGTTATGGGATCAGCAACCTGTTGGTCAAGACGCATGGAGAGATCCCGATTATGGATGGCTCCGCGCTGGAATTCTGCCGGCTGATCGAAGAGGCGGGGATCAAGGAGCAGGAAGAGGAGTGGTCCGAGATTGTGATTGATCGACCTTACCGGGTGGGGGAGCCGGACGGAGAGTCCATTGCCGTGGAGCCGGCGGAGAGCTTCGGCGTTCGATACTTCTTGAGCTACCCGCAACCTATCGGGATGCAGGAGTATACCTATTTTTTCAAAGGTCCGGAATCGTTTTTGGAAGAGATCGCTCCGGCGAGAACCTTCGGCTTTGTCAGGGATATCGAGAGGCTGGAGAAATTGGGCCTTATCAACGGGGGGCGGCTGAGCAATTGCATCTTGGTCGACGATAACAAGGTGGTCAATACCGAGCTGCGCTTTCCGGATGAGTTTGCGCGCCACAAGATTCTCGATATCGTGGGCGACTTCTATCTTCTAGGCCGCCCGATTCGCGGGATGGTGACCGCCCACATGACCGGGCATGCGGACAACATCGCGCTCTTGCGCGGAATTAAAGCCGGTATGAATCTATAGTTTCAACGGCTCGATAGAGCGTGTGGGACATGGCCGCCTCAGAACAATTTTCCCGTCTGTTTACCATCGAAGAAGCCAAGAGTCTTCTTCCGGACCTGCGCCTCCTGGTGAAGCAAGCCCTGGATAGGCTGGACTTCCTGAAGCAGGAAAGCGAGACAGTCATTCGCGAAGAGGGCTTGAGTCCGGAAAATCCGAGGCTCATGGAGCGATTACAGGAAAACGATACGATTGCCCGCCTGATTCGGGAGATTAGGGAGCTGGTGGAGCAGGTCAACAGCTACGGCTGCGTCTGCAAGGGGGTTGAAGAAGGTTTGATCGATTTCCCTTGTCTTTTTTCAGGTGAAATTGTTTTTCTCTGTTGGCAGTACGGAGAAGAAAACCTGACCCACTGGCATCGAATCGAGGATGGGTTTGCCGGCCGCAGGCCATTGCTGGATTCCGAGCCGGGCGGCAGCGTTTCCTACCATTAGATCGATTCGGTCTAACGCGGTTATCTCGCAAGGTGAATTCCGAAAAACTCAAGAGCCCGATGGATCTTTCCGCTCGCATCAAGGAAGAAGCGCAAAAACTCGGATTTGGTTTGGTTGGAATTTCGCCTGTCGGACTTCCTCCGCACGAGGAGTCTTTCGCTCAATGGCTGAGAAAAGGTCTCGGCGGCGAGCTGGGATACATGAAGCGGACTGAGGGGCTGCGCCGCGACCCGAAGAAGCTGGTTCCCTGGGCGGTCTCGGTGATCTCGGCGGGAATGAATTACTTTGCGCCGCTGCCCAGGCCGGAGAATCCAGACGGCGCCCAGGGTTGGATCTCGCGGTATGCGTGGGGCGACGACTATCACGATGTCGTCAAAGAAAAGCTCGACTTGCTGCTGACTAAAATCAAGGACATCTATGTCGGCCCGGTTGAGGGACGGGCCTTCGTCGATTCGGGGCCGGTGCTGGAAAGGGAGATTGCCGGCGTGGCCGGCATCGGCTGGATCGGCAAAAACACACAACTCATCTCGCCACGGAAAGGCTCCTGGTTTTTTCTGGGCGAGCTGTTTCTCAGCGTCGAGCTGGTCTATGACCGACCCATCAGGGACCGCTGCGGGAAATGCGATCTTTGTCTCAAGGCCTGCCCGACCGGCGCCTT
>WNFH01000325.1_pt1 | contig 29659 bp, 16 predicted proteins | sample 5400411 | NCBI WGS metagenome assembly WNFH01 (sample SAMN13153347, study PRJNA577476) | soil metagenome | isolation source: 200 cm saprolite under Douglas fir tree site 2 hole 3 | place: USA:California | collected 2015-04-18 | reverse complement strand
TGGCAAGAGCCGGAAGGTTCGGAGGACAGTCACGGCCGCGCTTTGTGGGGATTGGGAACAGTTTTGGGTCGCTCCAAAGAAGTCGGTTGGCGCGGAGCCGCGGGACGCATGTTTGAACTGGCTATTCCGGCGGCTGTCGAATTTAAAAGTCCCCGTGCGTGTGCATTTGCCCTGCTCGGTTTGCAGGAATACCTTGATTCGTTTCCAGGCGACCGCGCTGCTCTCGGCGCGTCCGACGAACTGGCAAATCGACTATTGAACTCCTATCGCTCGAATCATACTGCTGGCTGGAACTGGTTTGAAAAAAGTCTTGCATATTCCAACGCACGTTTGCCGCAGGCACTGATCCGAGCCGGGATGCGCGCTTCAAATCAAGAAATGGTCGCAGCGGGACTGGATTCGCTGGATTGGCTGGTCACAATTCAACGCTGCGAGGTGAAAGGCCATTTTGTTCCGATTGGGTCGTTAGGTTTCTATTCGCAGAAAACGGAAAAGGCCCGCTTCGATCAACAATCCGTGGAAGCCTGCGCCGCGGTTTCGGCGTGCTTGCAGGCTTATCGCGCTACGGGGAATGCCCGCTGGCGCAAAGAATCATGGTCCGCGTTCAATTGGTTCTTGGGAGACAATGATCTGCAGATTGCCCTCTACGATGCGACCACCGGCGGTTGCCGGGATGGTCTGCATCCCGACCGCGCAAACGAAAATCAGGGAGCAGAATCCACGTTGTCGTTCCTGATGGCTCTCCTCGAAATGCGCAAACTCGAAGAATTCGACGGTACCGGGAACAAGGTCTGATCTGCGAGCAGCTTTTTGCCTGAAGTGCGACTAGGAAAGGTCGATTGAATGAGTTCTCCAAAATTGATCGTAAAAGTATCGACGGAAAAATACGAAACGCTATTCCACAGGCATTCCGGCAATCCAATTTTGACGGGGAAAGACTGGCCTTATTCGATCAATAGCGTCTTCAATGCCGGCGCCACGCTTCTGCCGGATGGTTCGACGGTGCCGCGTCGAAGATCGCCGTGGTCTCTCGCACTTCTGCGTTGCGCGCTCGGTGAACGGCGTAGATGACTGGCAAATTGATCGCGAACCAACATTGTTACCCGAACCAGACAAATTTCCCGAGGAAGTTTGGGGCATTGAGGATCCTCGAATCACGTATGTGCCAGAACTCAAGAAGTATGCAATCGCCTACACATCCTATTCTCGCGGCGGTCCTGGAGTGTCGTTGGCGCTGACCGAAGATTTTCGCAGCTTCGATCGAATCGGAGTGGTCATGCCTCCGGACGACAAAGACGCCGCGCTGCTGCCGCGCAAGATTAATGGATATTGGGCACTGATCCATCGGCCCATAACGCCGCTTGGCGCGCACGTTTGGATCTCTTACTCGCCCGATCTGCGCCACTGGGGAAGCCACAAACTGATGCTGGAAGCGCGCCGCGGCGCGTGGTGGGACGCCAACAAGATTGGTATGTCGCCTCCCCCGATTGAAACTTCACGAGGCTGGCTCATGATCTACCACGGCGTGCGACGGACGTCCTCCAGTTCAATTTATCGGCTCGGTCTTGCGCTGTTCGATCTTCAACAGCCGGAAAAGTGCCTGGCCCGGGGAGATTCCTGGATGTTTGCACCCGAGGCAGACTACGAACGTCATGGGGATGTTCAGGATGTTGTATTTCCCTGCGGCTACACCATCGCGATAGACGGCGACACCATCAATCTCTACTATGGCGCCGCAGATTCTAGTATTGCTTTGGCACATGGCAGCATTCGCGCGCTTCTGAACTGGCTCGACGCCAACGGCCACTCAGAAATCAATCACGATCGCCGTCACACCTGATCGCACTGCTTGCGTACGTTCGCCATTTGCCGCATCTTCCCTCACCGATGCTTTTGTAGAGCGTCGACGTCCTTATCGCCTTTGCCCTTGGAGAATACCGGGCTAGCGATGGTTCCGCTGATCCGAAAGGGAAATTGCAACTTACCGTCTACTAATGATGCTCCGGACAGCCGGGCGATGGTGTTGGTAAAAAAGCCTTCTTTGGTGGTAATCTCCGCCAAGCCGCGATAGTCCAATTCGTCAGATCCAGAGACGCTCACGCTACCCGACCCGTCCACGTCGACCCCATAGCCGTCAATGTCTATAACGCGGCTCGAAATTCGCTCATTGGCCAGTTCCAGATCAGTGGTTATCAGGTTAAACGAGGAAGGATCATCTCTGGCCGGGCCAAGATCGTTGAAGTGCGCCAGTTTCATTAAATTCGTATTGAGCTTGAGACTCGGCACTTTGCCGTTGCGCACTGTCACGTGTCCGGCTCCGTGAATTCCTGCCAGCGGTCGGAGTGAGTGCGCAATTTCTCCAGCTAACTTTACGTCTCCCTCCATTTTGCCGGTCATCTTTCCGCCGCCGTTTGGAAAGGCCGCCAGGAGATGGGCGACATTGATCCCGCTCAATCGCACACTGCTATTAAAGCTTGCATTCTTCCGAGACAAGTCAAAAGACAGCTCGCCTGCGGCGCTCCCGCCATAGACTTGTGCTTTGACATCCGTGAAAAAGGCGCGCCTCGCCTCTAAGCGCAACTTGGACTCCATGCCTTTTACCTCGACCGCACCAAAACGTAGAAGACCTGCTTTTAGACTGCCCTGGCCATCCATCGAGGAGGAAGAAGGATTGATAATTCCTACCAGGTTCACCTGTTCCAGTTCGCCGGAGATGTCGTGGGCCTCGAAAAAGATGGGACCTGCCACATCGGAGGGCAGAAGATTCGACGCTATCAGTTGCCCGCGCTTGATTTGCACGCGCGTAATCGTTCCGAGAGGAAAAGTGTCCTGCGAGACCGCCGCTTGAGGGTTCTCGAAGTTCCACGGGCCATCGGGGTCCGAAGTCAAATTGAGGGCAGGGTCCTCCAACACCACCGACTTGACCACCACCTGCCGATGCAGAAGTGCTGCCACGCTAAGTTCAGCATCGATCCGCGCCACCTTGACGATGTAACCGGACGGAAAGAGCGGCGGATTCTTTACGCCGAAATCGTCAATGCGAAGCGATACAGGAAAAAACGCCAGTGCCAAGTGACCGATCTCAACCTGCTTTCCGGTTTTTTCCTGGAGATAGGTGACCATCTGGGGCCGGTAGCGATTCACGTTAATAAGGGCAGGTAGTAGGAAAACGAGCGCGAGCAAGAGTATCGCGGCAATTCCAGCTACGATCAGAGCGGTTCTACGGCGGTTAGTTATAGTTCCCATCGCAACGGCAGGATTCAAATCAATACTTTTCTCCTGAGCGTCGTGCTCCGGTTAGTACAAGTCGGGGGCTTCTTTAAAGGCAGAATTGAACGCATTGTCTCAAGGACGAACGGATATTTCCACGCGTGATAATCAGTTTAGCCGGCTGCTCCAGCAACAAAACGCCGCGTTAGCCGATCCCATGATCGCGACGCCGAGCGGTTTGAGCGGTCTGCTTAGGACCGCTCCTTCGACTCACCTCTGTTGAACGCAGCGCAAATTACTTGCTATCGGCCTTCGCGATCGTGGTCGGGATGACGATGACGCCAATTCCAATATTGTGTCTGCTCCTTCACCTTGAGTTCCACAAATGGATGGTACTCACGGTGTCTCTCGCCCAAATATACGCGATAAGAACGATCTTCGTTGTCGTTCCAGTTGTGGTAGTCCTTGTGCTCACGGTCATAAACCCTGTTGCGGTCATTGTCGTCTCGATGGTGTTCTTCCTGACGTCCGTTGTCTTTAGGAATTCCTGGCTCGCACCAGTATCGGTTGGTTATCGCGGAAAAGATGTTCTATACCGCACACGTCACCAGGCTTGTTCTAAATCACTCGGTAGTTGGTAAAACTCCCGGGGCCGTGTCCGGTAGGAGCTGTTGAAAATTTCGCAGAGCGTCCGCAGTTCCGGTCGAGAGCTCTTTCATTTCATAGAGCGCCCGGTCCGCCGCGTACAGCAGCGTCCCAATCGTCGAGGCGTCGCTTGGATATCCCGCAGCCCCGACACTTACGGAAAGTGCTGGCTCTTCGCTGTCTTTCGCCAGAAGTTCGCGAATTCGCTGCCCCGCTAACCTGGCAGCCCCGGCATTCGTCTCGGGCAGCACCAGCGCAAACTCGTCGCCGCCATGGCGGGCAGCGGTGTCCACCGACCGGCTGCAATCCTTTACGATCTGCGCGAGCCTGCACAAAGCACGGCTTCCCACCAGATGGCCATGCCGATCATTGATTTTCTTGAGCCCACCGAGGTCCAGCAACAGCAGCGAGAATTCACGTCCGGTTCGCTCGGTTCTGCAGATCTCTGCGTGCAGCACCTCGAAAAGTCGGCCATGATTGGCCAAGCCGGTCATCGGATCGCTTGCCGCCCGGTGCCGCAGTTGGCCCTCAAGCGTGCGCTGCTCAGTGACATCCACTACGATAATTTCATGACCTGCAAGGTTTCCGCGATCGTCATAAACTCCCCGCCCGCTGAGCCTGGCTTTTAGTTTCGTATCGTCCTTGCGCTTCCATTCCAACTCAATCGGCTCGATTCGCTGCGTTTCAGGGATCAGGCCGGCGCGCAGCGAATCATTGCGGAGGTTGGGGATAACTTCGGATTGTTTATTCGCAGCCAAGAGCTCTGTCTTGGACTCATATCCCAGCATTGTTATCAGCGCCAGGTTCACATCAAGCAGTTCGCCATCGGCGTCGCACCGATAGATGCCATAGGTAGGATTGTCCGCCAGAGCTCGATACAGCGATTGCGAATGCCGCAGCGCTTTTTTGGCATCCGCCAATTCACTGCGCAATTTCCGTTGGTTCAAGACTCGGCGAACCGCCATGGGTAATTGAGCAAGACGGCCTTGCTCGACGTACTCGAATGACCCCTCGGCCGTCAGTGCTGCGATAGATTCTGTTCCCATTCCGCTCGTTAAAAAAATGATTGGGAGTCCATGCACAGACCCATGAACGAGTTGCAACACCTGCGATTCCTTGCAAGCGGGGCTTGGGTAATCGACGATCATGACATCAGCAGGCTGGACTCGGAGCTGGTTCGCGCTCTGTGCAAGATTTAGTACGAAATCGGACTTGACGGTGAACTGCGCTTTCTTAAGCTCCTGGGTACATGCCTCCATCACGTTTGCGTCTAGATGCACAAACAGGACGCAGAGTGGGCGCCACCGGTGCGACGGTAAACTCCTGGAGCGAACTTGTCCGCGGTCTAACTGCATTTCTACCGGCGTAAGATTCAATTTGGACAGCATTTGGGGAATCCATGACCTGGGCTGAGTTAGAGTAAATGAAGGCCGCATACACGAACACTCTCCCATTTAGACTAAAGGAGTGCGGAATCCCAGTCTGTGCTCTTTTGGACATCCGACCATTAGGTTCCGAACCGACTATCGCTGAAGCAGCGCTTCAACTTCTCGAAGAAGCCAGACAGCTATCCCGCCGTTCGAAACGTGACAGACCCTGGCATTGTTTCGCGTCCATAATCAGCTCGTTCGCTGAATCGGCCAGAAAAACTTCCAAAGACGCTACTCTTTGATGGGACAGCGTTGTACATCTTTGTGCGGACAACAGACCGTTAGGGGTGCTCCGAGGAAAATCGTTTCATCGCGTCGCGAATGGCGAGACCTGGCGCACACAAAGCGCCATTTCGAGATCAAACCGGAAATTCCGTCTTACTCGGCGCGGCGTACAACCAAAAGCGTCAGATCGTCCGTCTGCCTCAGGCCCTCCCCAAAGTTCAGCAAGTCTTCGAGACATTCGGAGATCAACGCGTCGGGCGCTTTCCCGGTGTGTCGCGCAGCCAGCGCATGAATTCGCTTTAGACCATACTCTTGGCCTGCGCGATTTCGTGCTTCCGTCAACCCGTCGGTATATAGAAAAACGGTATCACCCTGAGCCAATGTCAGCCGGTGGACCTGGAAGCGCGCGCCACAAAACATTCCCAGGGGCACCCCCGTGGAATCCTTCGGAGCCACTCCGTCGCCGTGGATGTGAAGAAGCGGGAGATGGCCTGCGCTGACAAATTCCACCGAACCATCGTGTGCGGCTCGCCCTACGACAAGGGTCGCGAATTGGCCGGCCAGCGTACTCTCGCAGAAAATGCGGTTGGCGTGTCCGACCATCCGATCGAGCGGGAGGCCAGCTTCGGCGAGACTGCGAAACGTCGCATGGAGATGACTCATCAGCATCGACGCAGCCACACCTTTGCCGGAGACGTCCCCCAGCATAAAGAGAAGGCCCCCGTCGGTTTCCACAAGATCGCAGTAGTCGCCGCTCACCATGCCGGCGGGTTGATAATGGAAGCGTACGTCCCACCCTTTTGGCGTCAGACCGAGATTCGGCAGAAGAGCGCGCTGGATGCGTGCAGCAAGCGAAAGATCATCCTCCAGGGCGCGCTGTTCGGCGCCGGTAAGGTGGTCGAGGCAGAACTGCACCAACGGATCGGCCAGCAACCGTTCCGGTTCAACGGAGTCATGGCACGTCTCGCAAAACCCGAATGTTCCTTGCTCGATACGGTGCAGGGCGTCATCCACCGCAGTCAGCAGCTGCTGCAGAGAAGGATCAGGGGCAGGCGAATGCAAAGCCGCATGAAGGCGCTCACGGCGTTTTTCCAGTTCGCTGCGCAGATATGATTGTTCGGCAGTGATCATACGGTCTCCTGCCGTAGGTTGCGGTTTTGCTGCTGAACTTTCCATCCGATTTCCTCCTTTGAATTGAGGATCACGGGAAGAACCTTAACGCGGACGGTGTTGGCTTTATGCTTGCAATTCACTCCTGGAGCATGAACAGGCTAGCGGTCTGGCCAAGCTGTCGGTGGCTGTGTTTGATGCCACAAACGTGCGATACGGTGCAGGAATTTCTTGCTCCACACGATGGGATCGATCGATGAGGTAAGAATCCCGCAAAGAGGCGATCTGGCTCAGAAGTTTCGTGAGGGCGTATCGAAAGAAAGGACTTAGGGGAATTTTCGGGTGGTCGAGAGGAAGCGACGATGCCGGAAGGCTTACAGGACGCGTCGCGCTAACCACAAAAGTAATGACAGCATAAGAGTTACAGTAAGTCAAAAAAACCGGATTAGATTGTTGCAGTTTTGAGGGCAATGTCCGGTGAGCCAATCTCATTCAAAGGTATTCAAGTGGAAGTTCGACTCTTCGCCAGCCCCGTTGCGGGTGCCAAAAGAGAATTTCTCGAAGGTGAGTTCTGGCGCAGGTTCACGATAGTCGCCGTGGATACCCGTCTTGGCATTTGAGAGCAAGAAGCATGCAGAATCATAGAGACGTTCTCGCACCAACTTCGTGAGCATGATTTCGTAACGCTTACCGTACGACGCGTCTTTAAACTCAGAGAAAACTTTGAAGCGCGCAGAGCTAGCGTTTGCTGAGGATTTGCGTCACTTGGTCGAGGGCGGCGGTGATGGCGGGGGATTTGGGTTCGCCGTAGAGCCGAGCGGCGAGGGATTCGAGGAGGTAGTTGTTGTTTTGGAAGGTTTTTAGCAGGTGGTCGTCGGGTGGGCTGGATTTCCAGACGTTGCTGTCGGTGGCGTTCAGGGCGGCTAGCCAGCTTTGGAAGTAAGCAGCGTCGAAGTCCGGGCGGGAGATGACTGCTACCGCGGCTACTGCGAGGCGGTCTTGTTCGCCGTAGGTGTAGATCAGATTGGCTGACGCCAGGCGTTGCGAGATGGCTTGCAGCAGACGGTGCTGGTCGGCGACGGTGAAGAACGGATTTTTGGCGAGGAAAAGTAATAGATCCGCGGTGTGCGCAGTGGGATGAATCCAACCTTTTACGGGATCGAAGCCGCGGAGATCCTGTTCGTGCTGCGAATAATTTAGAGCGTTGTCGAGGAGCGTGCGGTAGCGGTCCGCGCCGAGGAATGGCGTTTTGAGATCACGCTCGGCTAGAACGGCCAGGCAGAGCGCCGAGAAGGAGCGGCGGAGTACGGTGTCGGTGTTTTTTTCGCCGATGCTAATGCGGAGATTGGATTGCCATTCATCGAGCAGCGTGATCAATTCTGCGGGGGAAAGTTGTTTTTGGTAGGCGATCCAGGCGTAGATGAGGGTGTAGGTGATCTCGTCGCGAAGTTCGGAGTCGGGAGAGCCGAGATAGGTGCTGAGTTCCTGGATTAGCGGGAAGACTTGCTGGCCTTGTGGGACGCGGTAATTGTCTTTGAGGATGTTGCGCCAGAAAGCGCGGTCGTGGGTGGAGGGTGTTTGCGGTTTGGCGGCGCGAGCGATCGGTTGGGTGGAGAAGAGCGCGAGAAAAGTTGCCAGAAATGCGATGAACCATTTCATGAAACGCCCCTGCGTGTAGTGAGATGTGTGTGTCGATTCGAGATTTAGACGCGAGATGGCGAGAAACGGATCTCTTAACAAAAACTCGTGCCGGCACAACTGAACGCCGCAGCAGGGTCCCTGGTTCGAACTACGCAAAAGCGCCCCGGATACTGCGATCGGGGCGCTTTTGACTTTAAGCTGTGTTTTGTTTAGCGCGGTTTTTGTAAACCGTGCGCTTCAGGCAACAAGGACGAGCTGCCCATAGCCTCGCTGGTTGAGCGAGCATTGCCATCGAGAGTGAAAAGACCCTCGGTTGCGGAAACCGCGACGAGCGAACCGCTGTGGCCCGCGCGCACCAACGGGAAGAAACCTTCAGCAAGAGGATCATTTACCTTCTGCCAAGTTTTGCCGGAGTCGTAGGAAGCCACCAGTCCGTGCCGTTGCAGCGAAGCCAAGCGCGCGTTACCGGCGCCTGCCGCATCCTGGAATTGCAATTCGCGGATGTCGGCGCGGTTCCAAGTGCGTCCGGCATCGCGCGAGGAATACAACCCCATGTTCGAAGTGATGAACAGATTTTGGTCGTCGATACGGCGAAGATGAAGATTGCCTGCGGACCCGAACGTGAGTTGCAGGGAATCCCAATGAGCGCCGGAATCGGCCGAATAAAGAAGAGTCTTTTGTGAAACGGCCCACACTTGCGAACCATCGCTGGAAACTTCCAGCGATTGCGCGGGCTGCTTTATCGCAGCTTCGTTGGCAGCGTACTTCCAGGTACTGCCCTTGTCCTTTGAAACAAGCACACCGCCGGCGGTCGCCGCGAACCATTCGTTTCCACCGAAAGTGAGTTCGTTGACCTGAAACGCCAGAAGAGTTGGCACGGCTTTTTTCGCCAGTGGCTTCTTCACAACCGGTGCAGGCTTTTTGCCTTTCGCGCTCTTCGTAGTTGTTTGCGCAACGGGCGTGACCGCCACTTCCGGCACGAATAATCCGGCCTTCACCCATTTGTGAGTGGTTTCTTCGTATTTCATCATTCCGCCGTTGGCGAGGGAAGCCCACCATCCAGTCGGCATGGCGTAAACGTGGCGGACGTCGGAACGCTTGAGTCCAGGACCCAGTGTGACCCAAGTTGAGCCGCCGTCTTTCGTTACCAGAAACGCGTTGGTGTCAAAAGTCAGCACTACCAGCGCGTGGTCTGGATTTTCGCGATCGATCGCGACGTCCAGAATGTGCTGATGATCAAACCCGTTGTTAGCGGCCAGGAAAGTTGCGCCACCGTTTTCGCTGATTTGCACGCCTTCGCGTTCGGTACCGAGGATCACACGCTGTGGATTTTTGGGATCGATCAGAATTGCGTTGACCACCCAATCGCCCGGCGTGGTGCGCTTCCACTCGCCACCTTCATTGGTGGTCTTCCAGAGGCCGCTGGTGGTACCAGCGTACAAGGTGTCTGGATGCTGGGGATCCTGCTTGATCAATTGCGTGCGGCGAAACACGAAGGGTATTCCGGCGTAGCGTTTCCAGTTTTGTCCCGCGTCCACGCTGTGGTAAATGCCGGAGCACGCGGTAGCATGCACATTCGAAGAATTCGCTGGGTCGATCACGATGCTCATCACATCGGAGTCGTCGATCATGCCTTTTACAACGGGCGCCCAATTCTTTCCGCCGTCGGTGGTCTTCCAGGGCAGATGGTAGGTTCCGGCGTAAATGATGTTTTCGTCTTTCGGATCGAACGCCAAGGAATCGAAATTTCGCAGGTCGTCGTGGTTAGCGGGAGTGATCCGCTCCCAGGTATTTCCGTCATCTTTCGAACGGTAGACTCCGGTCAGGGAGCCTGCTACAAAAAGCTTTGGGTTCGTCGGAGCCTGCGCGAGCGCGCGCACGGTTTCCTTTGGCAAACCGATCAACTTCCAGCTGCGGCCTGCATCGTCGCTGCGATAAACGCCACCGCCACCCGAGTACAGTGTCCAGGTGCTGGCGTAAAGCCTAGTGGAGTCGCGAGGATCAACAATGATGTGCGTGACGACATCGTCCTGTCCGGTGCCGATGCGGCTCAACAAATTCCAGTGCTGGCCTTCGTCAGTCGATGAAAAAACATGGCCGTCCGATGTGCCGAGAAAAACCTTGCTGGCATTATGCGGGTCGGCTTCGAGAGAAATGACCGTGCCGCCGGAAGGACCCACTTGCCGCCACTGTTGCGCAGGAGTAGCTATCGTTGCCGCCAAGCTCAACGCCAAACAGCCCATCCACTTTGCATTCATACGAGTTGATTCTCCCAGAGCGCAGGTGCGCCCACAAGGAAGGAGTCTAAGGTATGCTTCAAGTTGTACGCGACTGTCCTAAAGACCAGAATTGGGGCAAGTTAGTTAGGTTCTAGTACCCTTTGGAACGATGGGGCCGTATATGCAACTTTCCTTCCATTGCAGGGTTTTAGTCTTGGAGCGGGTCATTTACCGCTCGGCAGACGGATGTCATCGAACAGGGAGTGGGTTTGGCGACAGAGGATGACACTTATGAACACCAAATGGACATTGAATCAGGTCAGATATTCGCTCCTGCTTTTGGCGGGGGCCGTTGCTTTTGCCACGACTGCCGCTCGTGCACAGGATGCTCCGCCGAACGATCCTAATTACAATCAGAATTCCGATATGCTGGGCAGCGGTGATCAGTCGAACTATGATGGGCCAGAGAACGGACAAGACCCGCCGACGCGCGTAGCGCGGCTCAGTTACGTTGATGGCTCTGTTTCGTTCCAGCCCGGTGGACAAGGCGATTGGGCGCAGGCGATGCGCAACCGCCCGGTCACAATTGGCGACAAGATTTGGGCTGACAACAATTCTCGAGCGGAAATTCAGGCAGGCCAGGCCTCCATTCATCTTTCCAGCATGACAGCGCTTTCATTTTTGAATATGGACGACCAGACCACGCAGATGCGCCTGGCGGAAGGGACGATCTACGTGCGCGTCCGGGAATTGCGCGAAGGCGATGTCTACGAGATCGATACTCCGAATCTCGCTTTCAACGTCACCGACGCCGGCGCGTTTCGAATCGATGTGAACGAAAATGGCGACAGTACACGCGTCACTGCGATTCGCGGAGAAGGTGAAGTCACGACGAACGGGCAGACTTACACCATTCATGCGGGAGAACGGGGCGAATTTAATGGACTGGACAACAATGTGCAGTACTTTGTCGGAGCGGCACCCGAGCCCGACGAATTCGATCAGTGGTCGAACGATCGCGACCTGAGAGAGGATAATTCGGTTTCTGCGCGTTACGTGTCGCGCGATGTCCCGGGTTACAGCGACCTTGACGATAACGGCTCGTGGAATGAAGAACCAGACTATGGCCCCGTCTGGTATCCCAATACTGTCGATGTTGGCTGGGCTCCCTATAGCAACGGATATTGGAACTACGTCGGGCCGTGGGGCTGGACTTGGGTTGGCTATGAGCCGTGGGGATTTGCTCCGTTCCATTATGGACGTTGGGCTTTTGTCGGCAGCCGGTGGGGCTGGTGCCCGGGTCCTTATTATGCGCGGCCTATCTATGGCCCAGCTTTCGTAGGATTTCTTGGCGGCGGTTTCGGATTTGGCTTCGGCGGAGGAATCGGTTGGTTTCCGCTGGGGTTCCGTGAACCGTTCCGTCCGTGGTATCACACCAGCGGAGTGTATTTCCGTAACATCAACTTCAATAACACGCGTTTCCGTAACTCGACATTCGTGAACAATCGCGGTGGCAGCTTTAACTACGCCTACGCGCACAATACCAGAGCTGTTACAGTCGCGTCGAGAAATAATTTCGTGAACGGCCAGGTCATCAACCGCGCAGCGTTTCATGTAAACGAAGCGGCATTGCGCGGCGCTCAAGTCACCAATCGCACAGGTTTTACGCCAACGCGGCAGAGCTTTGTCGGCGTTGCCGCAAGTCGAGGCAACATTGCGCGGCCACCTTCAGCAATACAAAACCGCTCGGTGATGGCACGCACGTCGCCCGCAGCAGGAGCTGCTCGCTTGCCCGTGCGGAACTTTGCCGGGGCGAACAATCAAGCAGGGCGTGGTGGATTTAACGGTACTGCGGGTGCAAGCGCTCCAGCAATGGGTCGCGCCGCGGAAACCGGAGCCGCGGCAAACCGCAACCGCCCTCCGGCCGCCCAAAGTGGCCGGCCTCAATCGCATATGCTCCGCGCGCCGGCGGATTCCGGCATCAATCGCAACCCAGGGAATACTGGCAGCTCGCGTACCTGGTCCGCGCAAGGCAACGTCACCGATCACGGTCGTGCTCCTGCAGGATTTGGCGGCAACTCCGGAAACACGAATCACACTGATCGTCCCCCTTCGGCCAGTTCAGGAAATAACCGTCCGGGGTATTCGGTGAATCCGCATTCCGGCGCACCGGGCAATCGCCCCGATTACGCCAATTCCAATCGCGGGTCGGGATATGCAAATGATCGCGGCTCGTTTAATAATTCAGCCCGCGGAAGCACGCAGCAGCGTTCCTACTATAACCCGCCTCCGCGGAGTGACTCTGCGCCTCCACGCGGTTACTCTGCACCTTCGCGAAGCTACTCTGCTCCTCCGCGCAGCTATTCGGCGCCACCGCATAGTTCTGCTCCTTCGCGTTCCTATTCGCCGCCTAGCCATTCTTCCGCACCAAGCCGCCCTTCCGGCGGCGGCGGTTCGCGCAGCAGTGGCGGATCTCACGGTGCAGGAAACAGCAGCAGCCACTCGAGCGGCCCGTCTCACGGCCGCTGATCAGCTCTAAATTTAGATTTTGTCCCGAGCCTGCTCAGTTTGCGCAGGCTCTCTCTTTTTGTTTCTCTCGGATGCGTCCGCCGCCCTCTGCAACTCCCAGCATTGTCCGGGGTTATATCGTGCAGAGACGCGAACCTCATCAGGTGAATCCGGCCTAGAAACTCAAGCAATTGCCCGATGTGGCCGCGCCTGAATCTGGTGTTATGGTTTAAGGAAACTCGCAAGGCCCCCACCCAACTGTATGCGAGAACAGGCCTGGGAAAATTCACTGCTTTCAGGAGAGACAGAGAAATGAGACATATCGCTGCACGATGGTTCACGGTTATTGCCGCAATGTTTGCCCTGTCGTTTGTTGCAGGCAGCGCTTTCGCGCAAGACGACGATCCGCCCAACCGCGCCGCTCGGCTTAGCTACGCATCCGGCTCGGTTTCTTTCGAACCCGCAGGTACCGACGAATGGGTCGAGGCCATTGTTAATCGTCCGATGACCACGGGCGACAAACTCTGGGCCGATCAAGATGGCCGCGTCGAAGTACGCATCGATTCTTATGCGCTGCGGCTGGGCCCGCAGACTGGTTTTTCTTTTTTGAATCTGGACGACAACGTCGTGCAAGTTCGTTTGACCGAAGGCTCGTTGAACCTGCGCGTCCGGCGCCTGGATGAGAATCAGACCCTCGAAATTGACACGCCAAACCTGGCGTTCAATGTCTTGCGGCCCGGGTCGTATCGCATTGACGTTAACGAAAATGGTGACGCTACACTGGTCACGGTTCGCGACGGTCAGGGCGAAGTGACCGGCGGCGGTTCGGCTTATCCGATTCGCGCCGGTGAATCCGCGAATTTCAGCGGCGTAGACCAACTGAACGCCGATGTCGAAGGCATCGGGGATGGCGACGATTTCGATCAATGGAGCAATTCGCGCGACCAACGTTGGGAACACTCGGCTTCGGCACGCTACGTTTCTGATGACGCCGTCGGTTATGAAGATCTCGACGAAAACGGCCAATGGGATTCCGATCCGGAGTATGGCACCGTCTGGTATCCGCGGAGCGTTGCGGCAGATTGGGCGCCTTACCGCTATGGACACTGGGTTTGGGTGTCTCCGTGGGGATGGACGTGGGTAGATGACGCGTCCTGGGGTTTCGCGCCGTTCCACTACGGCCGTTGGGTGGTTGCGCGTGGCAGATGGTGTTGGGTGCCTTCTCCTCCACGGCCCGCGTATGTGACCAGAGAATATGTGCGTCCGGTTTACGCTCCAGCGCTGGTCGCTTGGGTTGGCGGCCCGCGTTTCGGAGTGGGCGTTGCAGTCGGTGGCGCAGCCGCCGGTGTGGCGTGGTTCCCACTCGGTCCGCGCGACGTTTATACGCCGTCTTATCACGTGAGCGAACGCTACGTGGAGCGCGTGAACGTTTCGAACACCACGATCGTGAACCGCACACAAGTCACGAATGTCTATAACAACGTGTACGTAAACAACACCAAGAATGTGAGCGTGACCAACATTACCTATCAGAATCAGCGGGCCAATAACGCCGTCACCGCCACTTCTCAGGCCTCGTTTACCACCGCGCAGCCCGTCGGCCGAAATCAGGTTCGCGTGGACGCGCGCGAAGTGGCGTCCGCGCCGGTCGCTGCGAGAACCACAGTTGCTCCGCAAGCACGCAGCTTTACCGGCACCGCTGCTCCAGCCAAGGCTCGTCCGCCGGCGACTCTTGCTAGTCGCAACGTAGTCGCAAAAACCGCACCACCACCTCCTCCAGCTCCAGTGGCGCAGCAAGTTAAAGCAGTGGAGGCGAATGGCGGCCGTCCTGTGGCAGTGACGCAGGTTCGCGCCAATCAACCGCAGCCCGCGAGCGCAAACGTGAAAGTCGCAGCTCCGGCGAAAGCGGCAGCGCTTCCTCCAAAGGGGAATTCTGTAAGCCGCCCGGGACAGCCCGGTCGGCCAGCGCAAGCAACTCAGCAGAGCCAGCCGGCTCCGGCGCAGCCAAACACGGCGCAGCCAAATGCAAATCGTCCCGCTAACGTAAGTCCGAACACGCCGAACGCTGGAAATCCGAATCAGCCGAACCCGAATCAACCGAACGCCAATCGGCCAAATCCGAATGCGCCGAATGCCAACGCGAACCGGCCTAATCCAAGTCAGCCGAACGCGAATGCACCAAACGCCAACCGGCCGAACGCAGAGAATCCAAATCGATCTAATGCAAATCCGCCGGCTGTGAATCCGCCAAATGCCAATCGGCCCAATGCCAATCCGAACACGCCGAGTGCTGAGAATTCGAATCGGCCTGCTCCGAATCAGCCGAATGCCAATCCGAATGCACCAAACGCCAATCGGCCGAACGCAGAGAATCCAAATCGGCCTAATGCAAATCCGCCGGCTGCGAATCCGCCAAATGCCAATCGGCCCAATGCCAATCCGAACACGCCGAATGCGGAGAATCCGAATCGGCCGAACGCAAATCGTCCGCCGACCGCGACTCCAAATAATCCGAACGCGAACAATCCGAATGCGAATCGTCCAGCGGACAACCGACCGGCCACCAACGATCGCCCGCCCGCCGCGCGGCAGAATCCCGAGCCGCAAACGCAACAACGGCAACAACAGCAGGCGGACCAGCTGCGTCAGCAGCAACAGCAAGAGCGCCAGAATGCTGAACAGCAACGCGCCCAGCAGCAGCAAAGACTGGAACAACAGAGAACCGACGAACAAAAACGCCAGGATGTTCAGCGGCAACAACAACAGCAGCAACAAAGAGAGGCTGCGAAACCACAACCAAAAGAACAACAGCCGCCGCCGAGAGAGGCTGCGAAAACGCAGCCAAAGGAGCAGCAGCCGCCGCCGAAGAAGGACAACAAAGACAATAAGGACAACAAAGAAAAAGACAAGAAGGATCGTCCGCCTTCGCGTTGACATCAGGCGGTCTGGAATCTGCATGATGGCAAAGAGCGGCTCTTACGGGCCGCTCTTTTTATTTCGAACCGTCCAGCTGTGTTTTAGCGCACCGCCATTACCTGTGTTATCGTCGGGGAATCTCATGTCTACCGCCCCGCTTACCTCAGTCGATTTCCGGCGCGCCCTTAGGCAGTTCGCTACCGGGGTAACAGTGGTAACAGTGGAGTGCGCGCCACATCGCGTACATGGAATGACGGCAAATTCCTTCACGTCGGTCTCGCTAGTTCCGCCGCTCATTTCGGTTTGCGTAGCCGAACACGCGCACCTGCTTCCCTTACTCAAAGAGAAACGCGTTTTTGGAATTAACGTTTTAAAGCAGGAGCAACAGCATCTTTCCGAGTTTTTCGCGTGCGCCGATCAACCGCAAAAAGATGAGGCGAGCATGAACGTGAATTTCATTTGGACGCCTTCGAATATTCCGCTGATGGAGAATGTTCTTTGTCAGATTGCCTGCCGTCTGCACGCGATGCACGTTGCTGGCGACCACACCATCGTTGTGGGCGAAGTGCTTTCCGCTACGCTCTTTCCGGGTCAGCCGTTGTTGTTCTTTCGCGGCGAGTACACGCGCCTTTCTTAGTGATCGCGAGCGCTCGCCCGTTTTTTCACTGCTCACTACTCACTACTCGCTTTCTGCTCAATGATGCCCGCTAAGGGGATCGCGCTTTACGCCGTATTCCGTGCCCCATTCGTCGGTCATTTCGTTGCGAATCTCCCACAATTGTGGGAAAAACTTGTGGCGCATGCCATCTTCCAGAATTTCCACTGGCCGTCCTTTTAGCGATTTCGAGCCAAACCCGATCGTCCGGTGAATGAGCTGCATATGTTCGAAGCGAAACTTCTGGAACAATTCGTCGAATTCCGCCAGCGCTTCGGCCACTACATAGGCGTCGTCGTGGTTGTATTGCGAATTGTAAATTTTCTCGACCGTCAGTCCGTGTTTCTTTAAGTACGCATCTTCAAAGGAATTCCAGATCGGCTGGTACATCTTGAGTAGCGTGCGGAAGCCCGGCGATTCCTGGCCGCTGCCATTTCCCAGCCGCTGACGGATGGCCTGATATTCCTTGGGCGACATGGTTTCCAGCAGACCGATCTGCTCAATCATCATCCGCTGAATGGCGTGGATGCGGTGAAAAAGAGTCATCACGCGGTTGGTATTTTCCTGCTGCAGATATTCATCGATATCCAGTAGCGTGTAGGCGATCAGCTTCATCCACAACTCTTCCACCTGATGCACAAGTTGAAATTGCAATTCGTCCTTGTTGCAGAGCTCCGCGTAATCCGTCTGGCAGCTGAGCAGCGCTTTGGTGCGCAGATAAACTTCATAATCCAGCGTGCCTTCTCCGTCCATGATTGCGTAAAACTGCTCTCTGTTCACGGTCGTCCTCCGAGGTATTTCTCAAGCGTGGCAGTATGACCTTGCGTTAGTGGATGGGCTAGCGGCGTGCCGGCTGATTACTGTAAACGCCCTTTTCGCCGGAGCGCAGCAATTGATAGTAGGGAACTCCCATGGTGCGAACTTTCTCCGGCCCGTGGGCATCGGAAGTCAGAAAAAACACTCTTTGCGGACCGCGCCATAATTTCTGAAACGAATCGTCGTCGTCGAAGATTTTCGGAGCATCAGGAAAATATGAGCCATACCACAGAGCGTTCTCTCTGCCATTCAAAATCCGCAACGGAATCCCGGTATAAAAATTTACGCTGGAAGCGTTTGCGTACTCGCCATCGCAAACTAACACGTCGCCAGCTTGATATTCGCGATGCACCACATCGGCCAGCGCTTTCGATCCTAACACCGGATAGAAAATTCCCAGCGCAAGGTGCACGGCGAAAAGCGCCACCACCATCATTCCAGCCAGCGCTAAGTTTCCCTTATAGGGATGGTTACGTCTGCGAAACCACCAATTCAATGCCGTTCCAGAGAGAAATCCCAGGCTGGTCAGCGCCAGCGGCATCCGGAATGCTCCAAGAGCTTTCGGCGTCAGATCAAACAAGTGGCCCATGGAGAGCGTATACAGGTCGGAATCCTTGCGCAACGCGTCCGCGAAATCGCTACCCGCCGGTAGCGGCGGCAGAATCACGGCAAGCGTTCCAGCAATCAGAAAAATCGCAACGCCCAGCGTGAGCAGGATCGTGGCGCACAGTCTGCCGCTGCGTCTTGCGGAACTGTCTAGCGAAGATTTCTCCTCATTGGCCAGCCAAATTCCGGCCAATAGTCCGAGCGCCGGCAAAGCGGGCAGTACGTAATATTCCTGGCGCGTAGAAAAACTAAAGAAACCAAGGATTACCAGCGCCCAAATCGCCAGCAGTAGTGCCGCTCGTCCTTCTTTCGACAATTGCCCCCGCCACTTTCTCCATCGCACAGGTACCTGGCGCAGTCCGGCAATGACATACGGGCTCCAGGGAAATAGCCAAACCAGTATCAATCCCCAGAAAAGCAGAAAGGGAACTTTGTTGTAGTCGTGAGGAATTCGTTTGTTCAGATACCTGTTGATCTGATCGTTGATGAAATAAAACCAGAAAAATCCTTTCGATTCGCCTTGTGCAGGATTCCGCAAAATTGCCAGGACGTGCCAGGGCGCCGCCACCATGAAAAACACAGCGGTGGTAAAGATAGGCCGCAACTTTAATAACAGCCGGTAATTTCCGGTAAGCAACACGTATAGGAGAATAATCCCAACGGGGAATACCAGCCCGATCAAGCCCTTGGTAAGCACGTCAAGTCCCGTAACGATGCCCAACCCCGCGCACAGCAGCTGTGAAGGTTCTTCCTGCTGCAGACTGCGCCACAAGAGATCCACTGTGATCGTCAGCCACAAGCCCACGACAATGTCCGGAATCAGGAATCGGGTGTACAGATATGGGCCGACAGCTGTACCAAGAATCAATGCTGCAAATAGTCCCGCGCTGTCGCCACCCAATTGCCTTCCCAGCGCATAGCTGGCCAATAGCAGCGCGAGCACAAACAACATCAGCGGCAGCCGCGTGCCGAACTCCGTAAATCCGAACTGCGAATAGCTCGCAGCGGTTAGCCAATACAACAGAGGCGCCTTGTCAAAGTAGCGGATGCCGTTAGCATGAAGCGTTACGTAGTCGTGGCGCGTCAGCATTTCTCTCGCCGCTTCAGCATGCACCGAATCCGCGTCATCCAGTAACGGTGGCGAGAACATTCCAGTCACGTAGATCAGTGTCCAGAACAACGCGATGATTGCAATGTTTATGAAATTTCGTTTGGTAGGTGAAACCAGGTCGTGCCTCGGGCTACTAATGATCCGACGTCCCGAACGGGCGAGCCTGTTCGGCGGAATCGCCGGTTTCTTTGCGGTGAGTTTTTACTTCGCGCAGCGTATAAATCGGCTTGTTCTGCGATTCGTAATAGGTGCGGGCCATGATTTCGCCCAACAGCCCCATCGAAATGAATTGTATGCCGCTGACCAACAGCGCAATGGAAAGTAGCATCAGCGGGCCGTGCTCCTGCATGACGGAAATGCGGTAAAAAAGCTTCTTGAACACTACGTAGGCGCCGAGCAACGTTCCCGAACCTGCGCCCGCCAGGCCCAGCAAGCCGAAAAATTGCAGCGGCCTGGTGGAATAGTCCAATAAAAACTTGACCATCAGCAGGTCCAGGAAAACCCGGATGGTCCTGCCGATTCCGTAATTTGACTTACCGCTTTTTCGCTCCAGATTTTCGATCGGTACTTCCGCGATTTTTGCCCCGGTGGTGCTCGCCAGTGCTGGGATGAAGCGGTGCAGTTCGCCGTACAATTGAATTTCTTGAATGATTTCGCGGCGGTACGCTTTGAATGTCGTGCCGAAATCGTGCAGCTGTACGCCAGAAAGTTTCGCCATCATCCAATTCGCGGCGCGGCTTGGAATCTGTCGCATTAGCCAGTGATCGCGCCGCGCGTGGCGCCAGCCGCTCACCAGGTCATATCCTTCTTCAATTTTTTCCAAAAACCGCGGAATCTCTTCGGGATCGTGTTGCAGGTCGCCGTCCATCGAGATGATAATTGTCCCACGCGCAAAATCAAATCCCGCCTTGAGCGCTGCCGTCTGACCGAAATTCCTGCGGAGACGAATTAAGTTGACGCGACGGTCATGTTCATAAATTTCAGAAAGCACACGAAAGGAGTTATCACGGCTGCCATCGTCCACAAACACCAGTTCGTAGTGCTCCCCGATGGAGTCCATCACTTCGGTCAGCTTCATATAGAGCGGCGGAATGTTCTCCTGCTCGTTGAAGAACGGCACCACGATCGAATATCGAATTTCGGATACGTTGCTCATATTCCCGATGTGCTGATCTCCCCATAGTTTATCAGGCGAATCCCCAGCGCAGCGATACTTTTTCGAATCTCTTTGTCGGTCAGTATCTCCAGTTCCGTTTGCCGCGATTTTTGCAATCGGGTAGCGCTCTTTTCCAGTTCAGCGTCCGCGTAGCCGGGATGGCACATCAACTCGGTGGTTCCCTCTGGCAGGCTGGCCAGCATCTGTTGTATGCCTTTCTTGGTCAAAACCCCGGTTTGCGCGATGCCGCAGAAATAGTCTGCCGCGGCGACTCCCGCGCGCTCAGCCATCTTTCTAGCATCCCGCGCCAGAAGCTTCAATCCGCGTGCCTGTACGCCCTGTTTCAGCATCAACCCCGCCAGTTCGCCTCCGCTGTTCAGTGCTGCTCTTAGACTGGATGCTTCGTGCGACACGCGCACTGCTTCGATCCCATGCTTCTTTGCCAGGCGCAGCGCCACGGCAAAAAGTCCTGGCAGCATCTGGACGTGTTTGTGACCGTCAAGATGGGTTGGACGAATTCCCGCCGCCCGCACTTTTTCAATTTGCGCGTTCCACTCCAATTCAACTTCCCTGGCATCGAGACTTTTCGCGGTCAGACGGAACAGCAGCGTTTCTGGTCCGCCAGAAAAATTCCCATTTTCATCCAGCAGGCTCTTTACTTGTCTGGCCGGCGCCAGCGGTTTTCCATCGCTCAAGTTCAAATGCACTCCCACTCCCAAACGAGGCGATTGCAGCGCCGACTGAACACCTTCTTCGAACGCACATCCGTTCGCCAGCAGGGAAGTGCTGGTCACAATTCCATTGCGATGAGCTTCGGCGATTCCGCGGTTCACGCCCTGCGTCCAGCCCAGATCATCCGCATTCACGATCAGATTTCGCATCGCTGCGCCCGTTCCTGTCCCTTCGTACAGCTATCAAATTCCCAGCGCGCTTTCTTTCGTACCATTGACCGCTCTTTCCAGCAACTCTAGCATGGCAATGTCAGGTCCAAGATTTAGCATTTCCCAAACCCTGAACTCGGGTGTCAGGGTTTCAGGGTCTGTTTTACAAGCCCTGAGATAAACAAGTTGTACTTAGAAACTCTGAGCTGATCGGGTTTCAGGGTTGGTACTTACAAACCCTGAGCTGATAAGGACGTCGAATGCAGGTTAAGACTCCAGAACAAAAGCGTGTAGGGCTAAAGGATGTAGGCAATCGCTACAGCGATAAACGCCGTGGCAATCGCATGAATTCGCGCGTGCACGTTCGCGCCGAATGGGAAGCCGACGGCAAGACTGCTGCAGCGGAGGCGTTCACTCGAGTGGTAAATCCCTATGGCTGCATGGTCATCCTGAAACCTTCTCTCGAACTGAATCAGCGCTTGTCGCTCACCAATTTGGCCACCGGTACCAGTAATGCTTCAGTTGTCGTCTGGAAAGGGAATCCACGTCCTGAAGGCTGGGAATACGGGATTGAACTGCTTGCTCCGGATATGGATTTTTGGGGGATGGAACTGTGAAACCACCGGTCACTACAAGACAGTATGCGCCCAATTCCGCGAAGCCCGGACTGACACGTCCACTCACTTCAGAAGAGCGCCGCCGCGCGCAGCGCGTGCTGCTTCGCGTCCCGGTCCGCCTGAAAATCGCCGGCAAAACACAAACCATCGAGGGCGCGACTCACACCGTCAGCGCCACCGGTGCGCTGGTCGTTCTGACGGAAGCGATTCCGCAGGGCACCAAGATCACCATTGAAAATATCACTACGCAGAAAACTGTCGAAGCCCAAATCCCGCGTCCGCCACAATTCAGTTCGGAAGGGTCGTTGGTGCCCATAGAATTTACTTCTCCGGCGCCCAACTTCTGGAACGTCTTTTTTCCGCCAGTTATCAACTGAAGCGAATAACCGGTATGAGTTTTTTCCCGCAGGGGCACAGCATGCTGAGCCCCTCTTTTTCTTCTTTCTCGTAGACGCTCTGCACGAGGCTAATGGACGGTGATCGTTGTCGAACCCGTTGAGCCGGCGTAATTGGTGTCGCCGCTGTATTTGGCGGTGACGCTGCGGCTTGATCCGCCTCCGCTACTGGAACTTCCGCCGCCGCAGCCAGCAATCGCTGCTGCTGCCATCAGAAAAAACGCAAGACCGGCATATGCGTATTGCTTCCGTCTCGTCGCAAGCTTTGCGGCCAGTACGAGGCTCAGCGTCGCCAACACTGCCGCGAGCCACGCCAGGAAGGCGAATGGCGTATTACGCGGGCGTATATCAATGATTCCAGGAGGCAGCGAAGAAATCGCCGTGGTTAAAGTCGCCGTACAGGAAGCCCCAGCACTGCTTGTGGCTCCAGCGGGCGTACAGGTCGCGGCGGCGGCCCCGAGGTTCGAACTTCCGTTCATAAATTGCACGGTTCCCGTTGGCCCCTGGGTGGAATTGCTGCTGGATGAGACCACCGCAGTCAACGTGACGCTGCCACCGGAAGTGATACTGCTTATGCTGGGTGTCACGCCGGTCGTAGTTGTCGCCTGCGTGATGGTGACGGAAAGCGTGTTGCTGCTGGCCTGCGACGTATAGCTGCTCCCGGCGGCTGCAGTGTACGTCGCGGTAATCGGATGCGCTCCCACGCCCAGTTGAATCGGCTGATCCTCGATGAATCCGCGATCGTTCAGGTTCGCCACGTTTGTCGCATTTGGAGTTTGTGCATTCGGAAAGTCTTTCAACGCACTCCCTCCGTCAAGCAGGTTGATTGTTCCCGTCGGGCAGACGAAGTTTACCGCTCCGGTGTTCAGATTCTGGCAAAGCGTACCGCTCGCATTCTCGATGTCCACACGCAGGGTATAGTCCGAACCGTACTGAACCGGTTGCGGCGAAGTGCTGATCGCTGAAACGGCGCCAGTGCTGGTAAAGGTCACCAAGCTAACGACGACCTTGCTTGCTTGTTTCGCTATGTTGACGCTAACCGGCGTCGAATCGCTCGGCGCGTAAGTTGTATCCCCGCCGTAGTGTGCCTTCAGCGTGTACGTACCAGCCGGCAGAAATGTCGTGCTCACGCTATAGGTACCGCTGGAGTTGAGTGTCGCCGGATCTGGCGGGAAATTGCCTGACGGAACATTACCCGCCGGAAGATTGGTCGCGGCGTTTTCAAAGACGATCACACCCGTTGGCGTCGCACTTCCCGTTTTCGCGACGGTACCGCTCAGTGTGAAGGCTGTCCCCACAGCGCCTGTGATGGGTGTGGGCGATGCCGCAAGCGTGATGCTTGTACTCGTGAGCCCTGGCGTGGACCAGTTGTTAATCAAGTTCGTGACGTTTACTGAACCGAGACCGGTCGCCAAATCGTAGCCCACACCGACTGTAAATGCAGGATTCCCTCCGGACGCGATGACACCAAATCCTCCGCTCGAAGTCTTACTGCAATTGGCAGAGCCTCCGGAGCAGGGAACCGAGTTATTCACGTTGGGCGTATTGCCATCGGAGCTTTTGCTGCCGGTAATGTCGTGGAAGATACAGGTTGCGGGCGCAGTGGTGTTACCCGAATCACAGCTCGGGAATGTTGCCGCTTTCGATAGCGCTAACGCATAAAGTGTTACGTTCGCATTGCCCTGCCGTTGCCCCGTCTTCTGATTGATCAACGCCACGATTCCAGCAAACGCGGGTGCAGCGGCCGAAGTTCCTCCTATCGCCTGAAAGTCGTGGAAGGGACCTCCGGACTCCGAAGAGAATTTGGTTAGATTACACCCTGTGTCGCCCGGAATATCCTGATCCGATTCGCAGGTGATATAAAAACTTTTGGTGCCCCCGTCGGCCGAAAACAACGAAATGTCTGGTAAATCTCGCTTACTGTCGTTTGGCATGCCGGTAATCGTGCTCGCCTGCCATGACGGCTTGGAATAAATCGAACTGGGACCGCCACTGCCGGCGACGATGCATGACGGGCAATTCGGCGGCGACGCGCTGGTTACCGAACTACATCCAGCCGAACCAGTGGCAGCGCACGAGTCATTCCAAACCATTTCAGGGATGTAGCCTTGCGCGGAGACTTCACCGGAACTGTTCGCGGAAGTCCAATATTTGGTTTCCAGCCCTGATTGGTTAAAATCCGTCCCGCCCATCGCCACGTTATACGGAGTTGACGCGATGCCGCTGACCGCGATCCCAGGCGTTAAGGTTGCGTCTTGGCCGGACCACGATTCACTATTCGGATCGGAACAACCGGCCGAACCGTTGTCTCCTGCTGAAACCACAACCGTAATTCCTTGTGCCGCGGCCTGCTGCCAAAGAGAATTGTGGAAAGCGTTCCCGGCGGTTCCTAAACCTGATTCACAACTTCCGTAACTCTCGCTCAGTATTCCCGCAACATTATTGTCCACAATGTATTGTGCCGAGGAATCTACTCCGCCGAGTCCGTCGGTGTCCGTAAGTTGCGTCGCGACCATGATGATTTTCGCCCCAGGAGCAACGGCCCCTGCCCACTGCACGTCCAAGTCCGACTCTCCCTCGTCGCCCGAAACCAATCCCGGATCTGCACCGTTCAAAATAATTTGTGGGTCGTTTGCCGAAAGGCCAAAAATTGTTCGGAAGTCGCGTACGTCCTGCAAGTTGATATTCGTCTGTGCCACGATTGCGATGCTTTGTCCCGTGCCATCAAACGACATTGGCACGTTATAAATCGTGGCAAAGTCTTTCGGCCCGACGCCGTAAAAAGTTCCGTTCACATCGGTAAACGTAAAAAGTGGCGTAACCTCTCCGGTCGAAGCATTGCGCCGGAATTTTCCAAGCCGGTGTAAGAGCGGTTTCGGGCGGAAGTTATGTAAACCAACCACGCCGCCAACCACAGAAGCCAGCGCCGCCGGAATTTGCGGCTCCTGCATGTTTGCAAAATGCTCCTCGCCTCGCACTGACAGGCGATGTACTTCGCTGTGAAACGCGTTGCGCACTTGTCCGGCAGTACCGTCAAATTCGATCAACGTTTTCCCATTGTTGACCCTTAGTCCCGTAAACCCTTGCGACGTCAACCAATTTTTCACCGCCTGCACATCGGAATCCGCCGGGCCAAACTGCTGCCCAAACTCTTGCGGCGTCAGCCAGGCATGAAACTTCGGCGAACTCGAATCCAACTGCTGCGCCATCAGCTGTTGCAGCGCAGTCTCTTGCGCGGCGCTTCGCTGCAGCAACACGTGTATTTTCGTAATTGGCTGTTGGTCGGCCAACAACCCCCGGTCATTCGCAGGCCGCGCCATTGGATGCACATTGCCGCGCAGCGTCACGACCTTGTCGCTCTGCACGGCCTCAACAATTCGCTCCTGCGGTGAAGTACTCTGCCCCAGCGTAGCTACTCCAAAGCACAGGCTCGCGGCTATGCCCGCCGCAATGACACCCGCCGCAGACAAACGATTACAGAGGAAACCCTTCATCGTTGGAACCACCCGTCTTGGAATGTATTGCGTTAAACGACTTGCCGCCAGAGTCAGCCGCTTCCTTCATTCGAACACAATTTCTCACGTTTGGTTGCTCTGATTCATCAAAGAGCAAACCACGTTCCTATGGTAGTAGCCGGCTTTCCATTTAGAAGTCTCGATGTTGTCACCAATTCGTCTCGACCAAACGGTTCCGCGATGCGCATGCGGCGCGATTGCTTCAGGCGACTACTGCACGCCCACCGATCCCTGGACAAAGTGAAGATCGCCGCCGGTTGCGCCTTGAATGGTGACGGGAAACGTCCCGGTCAAAACCTGGATGAGAGGAGCCGAGGATGACGCCTGATTCTGCGAGTCTCCGCTGTAACTTGCGGTGATCTGGTAAATCCCCGGATTGTTAATATATCCCTGACCGGTTTGCGCCTGGCCGTTGGCAATGGGAGCGCCCGAGACTGCGGTGCCGAAATTATAAAATGTGACGGTGCCGGTCAAAGGCTTACCGCCGATCACAGTGGCGGTCACCAGAAATGGGGAGCCTGCGGCAACTTTTGCGTTTGATGTGGTCAAGGTGATGGTGGTGGGCCCAGGAGGTGAACTTCCTCCGCCCGTCGGTGGCGTTACACCACCTCCGCCACCTCCGCCACACCCCAACCCCAAGCTCAGCAAGCAAAGCGCAACGGCGCCGAACGCCAAACGAGAATGCTTTGCGCGGCTGGAACCGATCAGCAGAAACACCGCACAGATACCGGCTCCGAGACTCAAGCCCAACCAATCTCCGCGTGGAAATCCGATGAAACTTGCCCGGCGTTCTTGTGCCTTTATCGCGTTAGCGGGCACAGTCGCCATGGGGGTCATGGAAAGGGTGGCCGAAACCGCTGAACCGTTCAAGCTGACCTGCTGAGGCGTCAACGAAATGGTGTAACCCGATATCACCACCCCCGAGAGCGTCAACGCAACAGAGCTAGGCATCTGACTGGTGGGCGTAATCGTAAGCGAAGCTGAGCCTGCTTGCCCGGCCACAGGCTGCACGTTTACTCCGCTCGAGGGTCCGAGAGTGAAGTCGGGGATGTTGACATTCACAAAGACCACGTTTGAGCTCGAGCTCGAATAATTTGCATCACCGTTGTAAGTCGAGAACACCGATTCGGTGAATTGCGGCGAGGTGGTCGCGGACGCCTGCAAGATGAGATTTCCGCTCGCATCCGTAGTTTGCGTAGTTGGGCCGATGGTAATCGCAGCAAGTCCGTTGGTAGAGCCGAACCCGATTTGACCAGTAATGGCTGGGCTTTTCAGGCCTGTACTTAACGTGGCCTTGATGGTGATACTTTGTCCGAAGTTGATGTTACTGGAACTTACAGTGATCGCCGATGTGGTTGGATAAAAGATTTGGATGTTCTGCGCCGCCGTGGTGCTCCCCGCATAGCTGGCGTCACCGGTATATTTCGCGATGAGCGAATGGCTGCCGGACGTGTTCAACGTGACGGGAATATTCATGAATATCCCGGGGAAGCTGACGTTTCCGAGTACAGTTGACGGGCCGCCAACTACAGTGTTTCCCTCAAGCATGGTCATCGTGCCCGTCGGGGCAACGCCTACGAAGTTCAGATCTCCTTCCACTCTGGCGAAGAATGTCGTCCCGGCAATCGAGCTGCTTGGCACGATCATGCTTAGCGGAATGGGTGCCGGCGTGACGGTGAACGTATCTGTTGCCGAAGTACTTGCCGCGTAGCTGGCGTCTCCGGCATATTTCGCGACCAGCGGGTACGTCCCACCAGAAAGCGTTGGCGCAATGTCTCGGGTGTAGCCCTGGTTGTTCAACGTGAAGGTGCCGCCATCAACCGCGGTTCCGCTAGCGGTTAGCGTCACGCTCCCCGTCGGACACGTCACTTCGTTCACGGTATAGCACGGAGAGGTCGGCGGCCCTGTTGTACTCGCCGCCGCTGCGCTATTCGCTACATACATCCGAATGATGTAGTTCGACCCATATACAACAGAATTGGTATTGCCGCTGGTCTGATTGCCCTGCGAATCAAATGTGGGAATAACTATGAACGTCTGGCTCGCTTCTTTTCCCACGGTCACTTGCACCGACGGAGAATCGCTCGGCGCGTTGGTCCCATCGCCCGCGTAGTGCGCATAGACCTTATACGTTCCGCCCGGCAAATTCTGCGTCTTAGTGGAAGCGATCGCCCCGTTCGCCAATGTAAACTGGTCAATACCCAGCGTCGATCCATCCGCCAGCGTTGCCAGCAGTGCCACGTCTCCCGACGGGATCCCCGTACCGGTGCTCGCTTTCACGTTCACGGTGACCGCTACATTTTCATTTTGCCCATGGGTAATCCCGGTCGTCGGTGACAGCGATAGCGTCGTCGTAGTCGCAATCGTTGACGCGCTACCCCACGCCACCGCCAAATTATTCGCGTTCAGCGAACCCAGTCCCGTCGCCAGGTCGTAGTCTGCGCCCGCCGTCCACGCTTCTGTCGTGGTGTGGGCCGGGTCGACCAGTACACCCGTACCGGACGCCACCGTCGCGCTGCAATTCAGTGTGCCGCCTTTGCACGCCACGCTGTTACTTGCGGCACCCGAGGGATGATGAATATTCGGCGCGGCAACGTCGTTAAAAACGCAGCCTGCGGCCTCGGCCACGCTCGATGTGCAGCTCGATCCCGATTTCTTCGCTAACGCGTACAGAATGTTATTCGCGTTTCCTTGCCGCGACGATCCGCCATGCGCCGCCGCATACTGGTTTACCAGCGCCATCATTCCGGCGAACGCCGGAGCCGACGCAGAAGTCCCGCCAATGATGTGAAACGTGTACTCTGCTTCATTCAAGTTGCAGGAAGACACTCCGGTCAGGTCAGTCTGGCAGAATAAATATCCGCTTGCCTCAAATCCCGGACTCGCGAATAGCGATACGTCCGGCTGATCGCGATGATTGTCATTCGGCATTCCGGCCACGCCCATTTGCCATTTGGGTTTTGCGTACAGCGAGCTTGCGCCGCCGCTTCCGGCCACGATATTCACGGAACCCTGTGGTGCCCCCGCCCCGCAACCTGTCAATCCAAGTTGCGAACAATTTTCGTTCCACGGAAATTCCGGAATATATCCCTTTGCCGAAGTGCCAGTAACCGTGTCGTTTGTGGTATTCCAGTACGTCGTCTGCGAGTTGAATTGATTGAAGTCCGTTCCACCCACCGAAACGTTAAACGGCGTTCCGGCAATCCCGCTTACCGCAAGCCCTCGCGTCGCTACTGTCTCGGTATTGAAATCGTCGCAGCCCGCTGAGCCTCCATCGCCTGACGAGACCACCACCGTAATACCTTGTGCAGCAGCTTGCTCCCACAATCCCCTGAAGAACGCGTTCCCTGCCGAACCTAGATCGCTCTCGCAAGCGCCATAGCTCTCGCTCAGCACATCTGCCAGGTTGTGCTCGACTATATAAAGCGCCGAGAGATCTATACCTGATGAAGCCGACGTTCCCGCAGACACCACGAACTTCACCGTCGCTCCCGGCGCCACCGCTCCCGACCACTGTACGTCCAGGTCCGATTCCGATTCTTCGTCCTGCGAAGTGATTCCCGGATCCATCCCGTTCAAAATGATATTCGCGGCCGAAAAATTGTTTGTCAGCCCAAACATAGTCCGGAAATCGGACACGTCTCGCGGATTAATTTGCGTCTCGCCAACAATCGCGATGGTCTGTCCACTGCCGTCATTTCCACTCCCAATCAGCGGCTCGGTGTTATAGATCGTTGCAAAATCCCCAGGTCCTACTCCGTAAAAACTGCCGTTACCGCCTGGATCAGGAAACGTAAACAACGGTTGCAGTTTGTGACTTGTAGCATTCATCCGCGCATCGCCTAGGAATCGCGCATGCGATTTCTTTGGAAAATTATGCAGGGACACGACTCCCGCCACCGCCGGTGCCAGTGCCGCCGGAATCTGCGGGTCGGTGGAATTGGCCACGTAGAGCGTTCCGTTTACTGCATAGATTTGAATTTGCGTGCCGAAGGCCTGCATG
>WNFH01000324.1_pt1 | contig 29677 bp, 27 predicted proteins | sample 5400411 | NCBI WGS metagenome assembly WNFH01 (sample SAMN13153347, study PRJNA577476) | soil metagenome | isolation source: 200 cm saprolite under Douglas fir tree site 2 hole 3 | place: USA:California | collected 2015-04-18 | reverse complement strand
CAGAGGCAGAGGTTAGAATGACTCCGCTCAGGGAGCCCACTCAGCCCTCTTCCCCCAAGAGAGGGAGGTCTGTCCCGAAGCAAGGAAGACGTCCGATACTGAACTAACTCACAGAGAAGTTTGAAATCAGGTTAAGTACTTGGGAGCAGAGAAGCGGAGACCCATCGGCTCCCGGTCTGAGGGGCAGGCCTCCCTCTCGCAAACTCTTCCCGACGAGGAGGCACTGAAGCGAAGGGATAGGGGGTTCCCCTCTGAAAGATGGTTTAACTCTTGCCGGATCTATCTCTTTGGGTTCATGCCACCACACTTTTCGCAATACACCCGCTCTGGACTTGACTCCTGAAAGGATGCCAGATATGAAAAATTGTCATCCGTTAGGAGGTTAAAAATCATGGCAGACGGAAAAATGGTGGAATATCGAGTCGAAAAAGGCATCGCGCTTCTCGAAATCAATCGCCCGCCGGTCAACAGCTACACCCACGAGCTCCTGCGAGAGTTGGACGAAGCTCTTTTACAGGCTCGGTTTGATGATGCGGTTCACGTCTTGGTCATCACGGGCAAGGTGGAAAAGTTCTTCTCCGCAGGCGCGGACATCAACATGCTCTCGAACAAGCCTCTCTCTTACAAAAACAACTTTGCTCTGCACGGCCACGAAGTTCTCATGCGCATGGAAAACACCCCCAAGCTCATCATCGCGGCTGTCAACGGCCATGCGGTCGGCGGCGGCCTGGAAATCGCGATGGCGGCGGACATTCGGATCGCCAAGAAAGAAGGAGGCCGAGTTGGCCTAGCGGAGATCAATCTCGGCGTGATGCCCGGCATGGGCGGGACGCAAAGACTGCCCCGCCTTATCGGAAAAGCGAGGGCACTCGAGCTGTGCGCTACTGGCAAAACGATAGCCTTTGAGGAAGCTCAGGAGATCGGTCTCATCCACTCCATCTACGAGCGCGAAGGCTTTCTCGAAAAGGTTATGGAATACGCTCAACAGTTCGTCACACCCAATAAAGCGAGTATGGCCGTCGGCAAGGTTAAGCGAGCCATCCAGACCGGGCTTGAGTTGTCCCTGCCCGACGGACTCGCTCTGGAAAGAGAACTTCTCGCTCAGACTTTCGGCAGCGAAGACGGGAACGAAGGCGTTAAGGCCTATCTGGAAAAGAGAACCGCGCAATACAAAGGAAAATGATCAAAGCTATCAGCGGTCAGCAATCAGCCAACAGCCGGGAAAATAGCTGAAAGCTGACTGCTGAAGGCTGAGAGCCAAACACGCCGCAGACTGCTCGATGAGCAGCGGCGATTTCACAGCGACAACATAACTACTAACAGCGAAAACGGAGGTCACGAAATGGCTAAGATGCTCATTGGCGGGGAGCTGGTTGATTCGGTCAGCGGGCAAACCTACGAGGTCCGTAACCCGGCGACCGGAGAGGTGGTGGACAAGGTTCCGAAAGGAACGGCCAAGGATGTGGAACATGCCATAGATGCGGCAGAGACGGCATTCAAAGAATGGTCCGACACGACTCCCGAAGATCGCGGCAAAATGCTCATGAACGCCTGTGAGCTGATCAAACAGAAGAGCGGCGACATTGCCCAGACTCTAACAAAGGAACAGGGCAAGACTCTCTTCGAAGCCGGTTTGGAGATCCATCACTTAGTCCACGGCTTGGAGTTCTACGCCGGACTTGCCTCTAAAGTCCGCGGCTCTCACGTTCCGCTTCCCCAGAAGGGAGCATACGGCATGGTGGTGCGCCAACCCATCGGTGCATGCGGTGGAATCGTTCCCTGGAACTTTCCCCTTACACTGATGGGCACAAAGCTCGGCCCGGCGCTGGCAGCGGGAAACACGATCATCATCAAACCGGCTTCAACGACTCCATTGGCCACGGTTCTCTGCATCGAACAGATTCAGAAAGCAACTTATGGCGAGGGCAAACAGCAGAAGACTCTGCCCAAAGGAGCGGTCAACGTTGTCACCGGGCCGGGCAGCACGGTAGGCGAAGAGCTGCTGAAAAATCCGCGCATCCGCCGCATCGCCTTCACGGGATCAACGGATGTTGGACGACATGTCATGGAGGTAGCGGGTCGTGAGATTAAAAGGGTCACTCTGGAGTTGGGTGGAAGCGATCCGATGATCGTCATGGAAGACGCCAATCTCGATATAGCCATCAAGATGGCTGACATCGGGCGCTTCTTTAACTGCGGCCAGATGTGCCTCGGCGTCAAGCGGCTGTTTCTCCAGGAGTCGATCGCGGAATCCTTCGTCGGCAAGCTGGCTGATATTCTGAAAACGAAAACCGTCGGCAACGGCATGAACAAGGAAGCGCGCATGGGCCCCATCCATTTGGATTCGCAGCGCAAGGAAATCGAAGAGCAGGTCGAGGATGCCAAGGCGCGCGGAGCCAAGGTGGTCTTCGGCGGTGAAAGAGCCAAGGGAGGCGACCTCGACAAGGGCTTCTTCTATCTGCCCACGCTCCTCACCAACGTCCCTGACGACGCGCGCGTCAGCGTCGAAGAAACCTTCGGCCCGGTGCTGCCGGTCTTTACGTTCAAAACTTTGGACGAAGCGATAGAGAAGGCGAATAGTTCGGTGTACGGTTTGGGTTCCTCGATTTGGACGCGCAATCTCGTCCACGCCAACAAAGCCATCGACAAGCTCCAGGCCGGAAATGTCTGGGTCAACTCGCTGCACTACGGCTACGACGAGCTTCCGTTCGGTGGCGTCAAGGCGAGCGGCGTCGGCCGCGAGCACGGCCCCGAGGCGCTGGACTATTACTTCGAGCCCAAGGGTGTAGTGGTTGTGAATATCTAACTAATGCACGTCTGAAGGAACCCCAAAGCCCGACCGGTGGATTGACCGGTCGGGCTTTTTAATAAAGCGAGAGAGGGCCATAAGCCGGTACTGAGAGAATCGTTATGAGGGTTATTGATCAATTGAGCCAATACTTGGAGGCGACGCGAACAGCGCAGCTCCCGCCGGAGGTAACGAGAAAGGGAAAACACCATATCCTGGACGCTCTAGCCGCGATGGGCTCGGGCGCGAAGCTCAGGCCCGGACGGTTGGCGATTAAGTATGCTCGGACCCAGCGCGGCAAACGCGAGGCCACCGTGATTGCAAGCAATCTCATGCTTCCCGCAATCAGCGCCGCCTTGGTTAATGGGATTCTTGCCCACGCCGATGAGACCGATGACACCCACTGGCGTTCCAGGACACACCCTGGTTGTGCGATCGTACCCGCGGCATTGGCCATGGCGGAAAGAGAGAACAAAGACGGTAGGACGCTCCTCAATGCTGTGGTCGCTGGCTATGATGTGGGCTGTCGTTTGACCCTTGCCCTCGGAGTTCAGCAGGCTGGCTGGCATAGCACCCATAGCATCGGAGGGACCTTTGGCGCCGCGGCCGCGGCAAGCGTTCTTGCAGGACTGGATGCTAAGCAGATCCGCTGGGCACTCTCCTACGCGGCGCAGCAAGCTTCAGGGGTACGCTCCTGGGTCGCAGACAGCGAGCATATAGAAAAGGCCTTTGACTTCGGCGGCATGCCGGCTCGCAACGGTGTGACAGCCGCGGTCCTGGTCCAATGCGGATTTACAGGCATGGCTGACATCTTTGAGGGAGAAAAAAACTTTCTCGCTGCCTACTCGCCCTCCCCGGATCCGCAAAAGCTCTTGGACGGCTTGGGAAGCCGCTGCGAGATCATAGACACCTCGATCAAACGCTTTCCGGTCGGCGCCCCCATTCAGGCGGCTGCGGAGGCCCTGGAACTTATCAAAGAGAAACATAACCTGAGGCCTGAGAGCATCGAAAGAGTGACGGTCCGGCTTCCCCGTGAAGGAGCTGAGACTGTCAACAATCGGTTCATGCCTGATATAAACCTTCAGTATGTAATGGCCGTCATGGTCCTCGATGGCAGGCTCAGCTTTGATGCCGCGCATGACTATCGCCGCATACGGGAGAAGAAGGTGCGGGAGATGATGGCTCGGATCGAGCTCGTTGCGGATGAGTCGTTATTTCAGCCCTCTGCTCCGCGGCCGGCAATCGTCGAAATCACAACTCGAAGCGGAGAGACTCTCCGCGAGCACGTCACGCACGCCCGCGGCACCCCTGAAAATCCCATGAGCGATGAAGAAGTCGAGAAGAAAGCTCTCGACCTCATGAGCCCAGTATTGGGAGATGCCCGATCTCGCGAACTCATAGACAAAATCCGCGCGCTGGAATCCGTTCTGACGGTCCGCGACCTCATGGGCCTTCTAAGAAAAACATGATCGCATTTGGGTGATGAGCTCTTCCCATGGAACCGCCAGAAACAATTGAGACGAACCGACTTATCTTGCGCTTGCCGAGGGTGGAAGACGCCGAGGCGATCTTCTCCGCGTACGCGAAAGACCCCGAAGTCACAAGGTACTTGCTGTGGAGCCCCCACCCAAGCGTCAAAACCACACGCGAATTCCTCCGTCAATGTCTGTTGTCCTGGAAGCAGGGAACCTCGCTCCAGTGGGCGGTCACACGGAAAGAAGACAAAACACTTCTCGGGATGGTTGGGTGCAGACCTGATGGTCACAAAGTGGAGTTGGGATACGTCTTGGCTAGGCCTGAGTGGAACAAGGGATACGGCACTGAGGCGGTGCAGGCCGTTGTGGACTGGGCCCTGAGCCAAGATGACATTTATCGAGTTTGGGCCGTTTGTGACGTTGAGAACAAAGCTTCTGCGCGCGTCCTTGAAAAGGTCGGAATGAAGCTAGAAGGTACTCTAAGGCGCTGGAGCATACATCCCAACCGCAGCGACCAGCCGCGAGATTCCTACTGCTACGCCAAGACCAAGTGAAAGTTGCAAGCCTCAGATGGGCGAGAAGCCTCACGGCTTTCCGCCCCACTTCCAGTTGCGAACCTCCGGCAGATCCTCCCCGTGCTCAGCAATGTATTGCTTGTGCTCGATCAGCTTCTCATGGATAGCTTGCTTGACGGAAGCGGCGCGAGGACCCAGGTTAGGCACGCGGTCGAAAACGTCTGCGACCAGGTGAAAACGGTCGAGATCATTCAACACGACCATGTCAAAGGGCGTAGTCGTTGTGCCCTCTTCCTTATAGCCACGCACGTGGAGGTTTTTATGGTTGGTGCGGCGGTAGGCCAGACGGTGGATCAGCCAGGGATAACCGTGGAAGGCGAAGATAATCGGCTTATCGAGAGTGAAGAGGGCGTCAAATTCTTTGTCGTTCAACCCGTGCGGGTGTTCGCTGGCAGGCTGGAGCTTCATCAGATCGACAACGTTGATGACGCGGACCTTCAGTTCCGGAACAAAAGTCCTGAGCATATCGACCGCCGCTAGCGTTTCCATGGTGGGTACATCACCGGCACAAGCCATGACCACGTCGGGCTCATTACCCGTGTCGTCGCTGGCCCATTCCCAGATGCTGACGCCCGCGGTGCAGTGTTTGATAGCCGCATCCATATCCAGCCACTGCGGGGCGGGCTGTTTTCCGGCCACGATCACGTTGACATAGTTGTGGCTGCGGAGGCAATGATCGGTGACCGAAAGCAGCGTGTTGGCATCGGGTGGCAGATAGACGCGGACGACCTCGGCTTTCTTGTTGACGACATGGTCGATGAAGCCTGGATCTTGATGGCTAAATCCGTTGTGATCTTGCCGCCAGACGTGCGAGGTGAGGAGATAATTCAGCGACGCGATCGGCCGCCGCCACGGAATCTCGCGCGTGGTCTTCAGCCACTTGGCGTGCTGATTGAACATCGAGTCGACGATGTGGATGAAGGCTTCGTAGCAGCTGAAGAACCCGTGACGGCCCGTGAGCAGATAACCTTCGAGCCAGCCCTCGCACATATGCTCGCTCAGGACTTCCATGACGCGGCCGTCGGGCGACACGTGTTCATCGCTCTTGAGGATCTCTGCGAGTGAGCAGCGGTCGCTGACCTCGAACAGCGCGCTCCAGCGGTTCGAAGCGATTTCGTCCGGACTGAAGAGGCGGAAGTTCTTCTCGTTCAGCTTGAGCACATCCCGCAGGAACTTGCCCTGGACGGCCGTGGCTTCGACCTCAACGGCGCCCGGCTTTGCGACTTCGACCGCGTAGTCGCGGAAATCGGGCAGGCGCAGGTCGCGCCGGAGGATGCCGCCGTTGGCGTGTGGGCTGGCACCCATACGGCGCTCGCCTCGCGGCGCGAGTTCTGCCAGCTCGGGAATCAGTTTGCCGATCTTGTCAAACAGCGCCTCCGGTTTGTAGTTCTTCATCCACTTCTCGAGGATTTTGATGTGCTCCGGCCGCTCCATCTCGCCAATCGGCACCTGATGCGAGCGGAAAGTGTTCTCCACAAGCTTGCCATCGACCTGCTTCGGCCCGGTCCAGCCCTTCGGCGTTCGCATTACGATCATCGGCCATCGTGGCCGCCGGGCGGAGCCCTTGCTGCGAGCCCCGTGCTGGATCTTCTTGATGACAGCGACCACCTCATCCAACGTGGCCGCCATGAGCCGGTGCATCTTCGTCGGGTCATCGCCTTCGACGAAATAAGGTGCGTAGCCGTAGCCGCGGAATAGGGCTTCCAGCTCATCATGCGGCAGGCGACCGAGCACAGTAGGGCCGGCGATCTTGTAGCCGTTCAAGTGGAGGATCGGCAGCACCGCGCCATCGCGGATGGGGTTAAGAAATTTATTTGAGTGCCAGCTTGTGGCCAGCGGTCCGGTCTCGGCCTCGCCGTCACCGACCACGCAGGCGACCAGCAAATCCGGATTGTCGAACGCCGCGCCGAAGGCATGAACCAAGGCGTACCCGAGTTCGCCGCCTTCATGGATGGAGCCCGGCGTCTCTGGAGCGACGTGGCTTGGAATCCCGCCGGGGAAGGAGAACTGCTTGAAAAGCCGCTTCATCCCTTCTTCGTCTTGGGAGATGTTGGGGTACACCTCACTGTAGGTGCCTTCGAGATAGGTGTTTGCCACCAGGCCAGGTCCCCCATGGCCGGGCCCCGTGATGTAGATCATATTGAGATCGTATTCTCTGATAATGCGGTTGAGGTGAACGTAGATGAAGTTCAAACCGGGCGTCGTGCCCCAGTGGCCGAGAAGACGTGGCTTGATATGCTCCCGTTTGAGCGGCTTCTTGAGCAGCGGATTGTCATAGAGATAAATCTGGCCGACAGACAGGTAGTTGGCGGCGCGCCAGTACGCATCCAGCTTTCGCAGCAATTCAGGGCTGAGATGTTTCTTCGGGCTCTTTTTCATCTGCTTCATACTGTACCTCTCATCGAAGAGTAAGTTAGACGGCTCATGTTGTTAGACCTTTGAGGCCGCTCCTTCTTGAGCAGCCATCACGTCCCAGACAGACTTTGCGATCTGTATCTCTTCGTCAGTGCGAATGACTCGCACTGTGGCTATGCCTCCTTCCTTCGAAATGATTGGCTCACCTGCATTGTTGTTGCGGCTGTGATCCAACTCAACGCCTAGGAATTCGAGGCCTTCGCAGATTCGCGCACGGACTTCCGGTGAATTTTCGCCAATGCCGCCAGCGAAGACCAGGGTGTCCAGTCCGCCGAGCACAGCGGCAAACGCGCCGATCCATTTTTTTGCTTGGTAGCAGAAGAGCGCGACCGCCTCAGCCGCGCGTGGATCCTGTTTCTCGCGAGCCAGCAGGTCGCGCATGTCAGGACTGATCTCCGACACGCCGAGCAGTCCGGACTGGGCATTCACCATCTCGTGGAACTGGTCAATGCTCATGCGTTCCGTTCTTGCCAGGTATGCCACGATCCCGGGATCCAGATCCCCTGATCGCGTGCTCATCGGTAGCCCGGCCGCGGGCGTGAAGCACATCGTCGTATCGATCCCTTTGCCCCCGCGAACCGCCGCCATGCTAGCTCCATTGCCCAGATGGGCAAGAATCACGCGGCCGTTGGCCCCCTCGCTGCCGCCGATTCGTGCCAACTCTTCCATCAGGAACGCATAGGACAGTCCGTGGAAGCCGTAGCGTTGCACCCCCATTGCATCATAGCGCCGGGGGAGCGGCAGCAATCGGGCGACACGCGGCATATCACGGTGAAACGCAGTATCGATGCAGGCTATCTGCGAGAGATCTGGAAACCGGCGGCTGAACGCCTCGATCAAACCGATCTCAGACGGTAAATGCTCCGGGTCGTACGGGCTGAGCCGACGCAGTTCCGCCAGCATCTCTGGCGTGACCGGTTGCGGTTGTCTGTAGCGCACCCCGCCATGAACAACGCGATGACCGACAGCCAGAATCTCGGCAAAGCTCACCTTCCGTTCCAGCGAACTTACGAGGGAATCGACACAGGCGGCATGATCGGGGGCTTGAATGCTTTGGCGCTCAGTCCGTCCGCTTGCGATATCGGTCAGTGTCAGCGTGGAGTCCGGTAGCCCGATACGCTCGATCTTACCCGACAAGGCGCGATTTACAACTCCGCCGGCCCGAAACAATGCAAACCTAATGCTCGATGATCCACCGTTGATCGTGAGAATAAAGGACTTCGAAGCCATGTTTTGCTGTTCCTGATTTTGCATAGAAGGACTCCTCCGAATTTTCCCTTTTGCTCTTCGCGTCTCTGAGATCATCCATACCGCACTACCCGGAGACTGCGAAGATTGACCTCAACGTTGTCCCCGAGTTCCTCAATGTGGCCTGTTAACACGATCTTCTCGAATCAAAATATAATTCTATTGTTTTATCCCGGTTTATAAAAGGGTCCCTTTCACTTCGCCGACCCTTGTTTGAATGGCAATTACACAACTAATGTGCCATGCGAGATGAAATTGCGATTTGGCCGATATGTGACGTGGATGACAACGCTTCTGCTCGTGTCCTCGAGAAGGTCGGAAAGAAGCGAGAAGGCACTAAGGCGCTGGAGCATCCACCCCGCCCTCAGCGATCAACCGCGCGATTCCTACTGCTACGCCAAGACCAAGTAGAAAATTCTGTCGGCCTCCCAGTCGTGCATTAACTTCTTGAGGATTCTCTAGCTCCGTCAGGGAGGCAAATGGCGGGTGTTTGCCACTTTTGCTTCTGGCTGTTTCTCGAGTATAGTCGGTAAAAGGAAGATGAACCGGAATATTTTATCGAGCCGAGTCAGAACGAATCGAATTTTTATGAAGCGTTACCTTGTTCTGTATCTTCTGCTTGTCCTTGGATGCACAAGTGATACGCGCTTGACTTTGCCCCGGGGTGAGGGGGAGGAGAGCGCTGAATCTCGAAAGCTTCAGCAACTCGTCGAACAGTACTTCGAAGAGTACCTGCAGCTCTTTCCTACATTTGCTACTTCTATCGGCGATCACCGCTATGACGACAAGCTCGGGATTCCTATCAGCGATGAGCACCGGGAAAGGCAGCGGGAGCTTTATCTCAGGTATCTCGGTGAACTCGACAGAGTGAAAAGGGATCGGCTCGAATGGGACGGCCCTCTGAATTATGCCTTGTTCGAGCGTGCGCTAACGCAGCATTTGGAGGGATTAAGGTTCAACCAGCACCTCCAGCCGGTCAGGCAGCTCGGTAGTACGCCCGTCGAATTTCCCGTGATGGGTTCTGGAAAGGGAGTACACCCGTTTAGAGCCGCGGTGGATTACGACCATTTTCTAAAGCGGATCGAAGGTTTTCAGGTTTGGGTCGATACAGCCATCGCAAATATGCGGAGAGGCGTGGAGCTTGGCGTGATCCAACCCAGGGTCGTTATGGAAAGGACGCTGCCTCAGCTTGAGGCAATGATCGTCGCGGATCCGAAGCAGAGCCTCTTCTTTCAGCCGATTTTGCAGATGCCCGACCATTTTAGCGACGCCGAGAAAACTCGCCTCACACGAGCCTACACGCAAGCGATCGAGCAGCGGATCGTTCCGACCTACCGGAAGCTCCGCGCGTTCATTCAAGAGGAATACCTGCCAAAAACCAGAGCGACTGTCGGGATGGCCGACTTGCCGGACGGGAATGCCTGGTACGCCCATCTTGTTAAAACTCAGACTACGACGGATCTGACTCCGGATGAAATCTTTCGACTGGGGATAGATGAGATCGAGCGGATAAAAAAAGACATGGAACGGATGCGCGCCGACAACGGCTTTCAAGGCAGTCTGAGTGAGTTTGCCCGCTATCTCTCGAAGACTGCCCCGCCTGGCTACACGAATCGGGACGATCTCATCAAGGGATACGAAGCGATCCGGGAAAAGGTGACTCCCCGGCTGGCGAAGCTCTTTGGGCACTTGCCCAAGGCGCCCTTTGAAATCAGAACCGTGGAAGAATTCCGGCAGGGATCGTCGCCATCGCAGTATCAATCCGCGGCGCCTGACGCATCGCGTCCTGGAATCTTCTACGTAAACGCCGCGGGCATCAACAACAGACCGACGCGTCCCTCAGAAGCGCTCTTTCTCCATGAGGCCATGCCCGGACACCACTTTCAAATATCTTTGCAGCGCGAGCAGGAAGGTCTGCCCAGATTCAGAAGATTTGGAGGCTATACGGCCTTTGTCGAGGGCTGGGGACTCTACGCCGAGAGTCTCGGCTCGGAACTGGGACTGTACACTGAACCTATTCAGTATTTCAGCCGCCTGAACTCGGAGCTGTTCCGCGCCGTGCGCCTGGTGGTAGATGTCGGGCTACACCGCAACGGGTGGACAAGGGAGCAAGCGCTGAATTTTATAATGGAGAACACCATGAGCAGTGAAGCCGGGGCAGCACTCGAGATCGACCGCTACATCGCGTGGCCAGGACAAGCTTTGGCTTACAAGATTGGTCAGCTCAGAATCTCTGCGATCCGCGCCAAGTCCGAAAAGACCCTGGGCTCAAAATTCGACATCCGCGCTTTTCACGATGAGTTGCTCAAAGACGGTGCGCTCCCTCTGGATTTGTTGGAAACCAAAATGGACGCATGGATAGGCAGCCACAAACAATAGGAAATCTATCGCGTTTGGGCGGTATGCGATGTCGAGAACCTAGCTTCGGCTCGCGTCATGGAAAAGGTTGGGATGCAGCGAGAAGGAATTCTCAGGCGTTGGAGCGTACACCTCAACCGCAGCGATCAGCCGCGAGATTCCTACTGTTACGCAAAAACCAAGTAAGTAGCTGGATAGCCATTGGCGTTGAGTGTAATCTTCGCCGGGGAAAGCGAGCGCAGGTGGATACTAGCTTGCGTTTGCCTGCTTCTTCAGTATAGTCAGCCGAGGGCCGGAGAATCTTTTAGACACTAAAGCCTGAGCCCAAAGTTTCTGACAAAGGAGGGCTGTCATGGCTGCCAAGTCACAAGAAACACTCATTGGCCGGATCACCCACTACTATTCCCATCTCAGCGTGGGCATCATTGAACTCACCGACGGCGAGCTCAAGGTTGGGGATACGATCCACATCAAAGGCAAGCACACCGACTTTACCCAGACCGTGGATTCGATACAGATCGAACACCAGACTATGACCCACGCAGAAAAGGGCAAAGTGGTCGGGATCAAAATCAAAGAAAAAGTCCGCGAACACGACCAGGTTTTCCGGGTGTGAAAACCTCTCCCTACGGGGTTTCGGGATCCTGTCTGACTGCTTGATAACTCTGCGGCTCCGTCAGAGACTGTCGCAGGAATGAGCACGAAATTACACGTACCCTTCTTCAGTAACACTCCAGACAATTTTCACTGCTTCCAGGCTGCGCTGCGGATGGTGCTCGCTTATCATGTGCCCACAAGAACTTATGACTGGGAAGAACTTGACCGCCTGACCGCCCACACAGCTAATTATACGTGGCCTTCGGCCGGCCTTCTGTATTGTGCCTCCATCGGCCTTGAAGTCTTTGTCATTGATGACACCGACTATAAACGATTTAGTTCAGAAGGCTACGACTACCTGCTTGAACAACTAGGCAGGGAGGTGGCTGAAGACCAACGAAAGAATAGCGATTTAGCACAAGAGATGCGGTATGCGAAGGAACTAATCTCCTCCATCCCTATAGAAAAACGGATACCTTCCCGTAGAGATCTCCATGAGCGCCTTGCAACGGGTGCGCTCGTGATCTCCAATGTAAATTCCCGTGCATTGGAGGGACAAGAAGGATATGCGGGGCACTTTGTTGTGGTGATCGGTGTGGACGACGATGGTGTTTGGCTGCACGATCCTGGCCTACCTCCCCTCGAGAATAGATTTGTAAGCTGGGATCGATTTCACCGGGCGTGGAGCTACCCCAATCCGCAAGCGCGCAACATAATGGCGCTTTGGTTGCCCGGGGTTAAGTCTCTTTCGGAGTGAGCACGTCAAAGCCTAACGCGCGATATTTCAGTGAGATGGCCGAGATTTTCGAAGCCAAGACTTCCGAAGACATTAAGAGCGCTCGAGATCTTTTCGAACAGTATGCTCGATCTCTTGATTTTGATTTAGGCTTCCAGGATTTCGCCGCGGAGCTTGAGAACCTTCCTGGTGATTATGCTCCGCCGCACGGCTGCACCCTGCTTGCGAAACAGGGCCAGAAGATCGTTGGCTGCCTTGCCTTGCACAAATGGGATGAAACGATCTGTGACATGAAGCGCCTCTATGTTATCCCGGAAGTACGCGGACAAGGCGTCGGTCGGATAGTCGCAGAGGCGGTCATGCGTCGAGCGAAAGAGATGGGCTACGAGAAAATGCGGTTGGATACTGTTGCATCAATGCAAGCGGCCAACCGTCTCTACTCGTCGCTAGGTTTCCGTCCAATCGAGCCTTATCGTTATAATCCTTTGACTCAGGAGGGTGAGAGAAGAGAAAACCGGCCCAGCCGGGAGGGTCGGTACACCTGGAAGTCGCGCTGGTCCAGGGTGAAGACCCGGCGCAGCTTTTCTCGCTCAGCGACCCGGACCAACGCCCCGTCGGCAAGATCCATGGGAAGATCTCGGTACTTTCGCATCAGCTCTCGCATTCGCGGAATGTCACCCTCATCGAGAGGGAGCAAATGCACAACCCCACGATCAATCATTTCCCAGAGAGCCTCTTGTGCTTGAGAAGAAAAATTGAGGAGGTACATGGCTTCGGTGAAAACCGGCCACACCGTTGCCAACGGCTCGCGCAAGGATCGCAGAACGGCCTTGCAACGAGTATGGTGTTGGTCATCTGCGTGAATGAGCGCGACAAGGGGGCCGGCATCCACCAGAACCATCCTTACCTCGGATTTTTCTTGAGCAGTAGATAACGAAACTTTTCACCGGTCTTGACGGACAGATCAGGCGGCCCGTCATGCACGCACCCGATCAGGTCTCTGACGGCCTCGTAAGGGTGCTTCGCACGGTCAGAACCATTCATCTGCTGGGCCATGGCCCCGATTGCCTCGCGGACAATCTCGGACTTCGTTTGCCCTCTCTTTCTGGCTAGGCGCTCAACCAGCCGCTCTGTCTTTGCGTCCAGCCGCACACTCATGGGCATACTCGGGCACCTCCTGTTATGTATGACACTAGTGTACTACAGCTAACATCACTCCTCAACTGAAACGTCCTAGCGCTTTCCTGTCGAGGATAATCGATTGACTATTAGAGCGCCACCAAAATTTTAGCCTGGGCGCTCGAAAGAGGTCGGGCTGAGAATATGCTCAAGTTAAGAAGAGAGTGGTCGGGCTTGCGCAGGTGGATACCCTACCCCGCCAGCGCTCATGACAGAAATTTTTCTCACCGCGTCAGGCTGTGGACGGTTAGGCGAAGTACAGGTTGCCCTCGCTATTGACGCACTATCCACTATTGGATTCCGGCCGCGCGCAGGTATTGCAGATCCACAAACCTTTCTGCGGATGGCAGAGGAGCTTTGATCTCACCCGCTTCACTCATGAATTGAATCACCTGGCCCAACCCCTTGAGGTCTACCTCGCCCTGTTTCGGAACAACGCCACGGTCCGGTTCGAAATAGAGCGCCAGGGTTTGACGCGCAATGTCCTCGGTTGAACCCGTGGTGTCAAGGATGATCTTAACGACCTCCTCGCGGCTGGCAGGGTCGCGCATGAACCGGTAGGCGGAAGCGAGCCCGCGGACGTAACGGACAAGCGAATCTTTGTTCTTCTCTCCCCATGAGCGCCTGACAGCGCTGACGATGAACTGAAAGTTCGGCACGGCATCGGTGGAGACTCCGAGCCGTCGGTAACCTTGTTTGAGCAGGACGAAGTCCTCGGGTTGTCCGAGCGGCACCGCATCACACTCCCCTTTTTTCAGACATTCAGCGCGGGCCGGCGTCCCGACCAGCTCCTTAACCCGGAATTCCGGTTCGCGAATACCATTGAGCGCCAAAAGCTTGCGCATAGAAATTGAGATCGTGTCCACAGCAAGGGAGAGACCGACGACCTTTCCCTTGAGATCGGCAAAAGTTTTTATTTCCGGCTTAACGATAAGGCTGTAGATCGGCGTCGCCGTCTCGCCGGCGATGGCTACGCCTTCGGATCCCTTGAGTGCCGCCTGGATCAGGTAGGGCGTCGCCGTGCGGGTGATATCCACCTTACCCTGATCCAGCGCTACCATCATATTGTTTGCGCCTCCCTCGATTGGAAGCATCTCGAGGTTTATCCCCTCGCGAGCGAAGAACCCCTTGCGCTGAGCGATTGCGAACTGGAGCGCGGAGACCGTTTTAATCGTCGATGGAATCTGTCCGTAACGGAGATTGACCGTCTGACCTTGCGTGACCTGGACAAGAGTGAAAAAGAGCACCGCGCCGATAACAGCAGCAACCTTGCGTTTCATAGATTCTCCTCCACGCCTCGCGATTACGCGCGAGTAGATAACATGGCTTCCGCCGATGGTCAACTCATTGCAACCAAGCTGGTCGTTTCGAAGCTTTTCCTCATTCCCCATTACTCATTCCTCGTTACTCATTACTCAAATCAACTGTCGCAGCGCGCCGACCAACAATTCGACGTTTTCAACTCTGGAGCCGTGCCCCATCAAGCCGACGCGCCAGATTTTCCCTTTGAGCGGGCCGAGGCCGGCGCCGATTTCGATGTTGAACTCGTCATACAACCGCTGGCGCACGCGCGCATCATCCACGCCGGGGGGAATTCGTACCGAGTTGATCATGGGCGCGCGAATCTTTTCGGCCACGGCGCACTCAAGTCCGAGTTTCTGAATCTCACGGACAAAGACTTCGTGTACCTGACGGTGCCGCTGCCAACAGGCTTGCAGCCCCTCTTCCAACACCGCCCGCAGCGCTTCGTGCAGCGCATAATTCATCGAGATGGGCGCGGTGTGGTGATAGACGCGCTCGCTGCCCCAGTACTTCTCGATCATCGAGAGATCGAGATACCAGCTCTGCACTTTGTGCCGCCGCTGGCGCACGACCTCGATCGCCCGCTCATTGAAAGTCACCGGAGAAAGCCCCGGCGGGCAGCTCAGGCATTTTTGCGTCCCGCTGTAGCAAGCGTCGATTCCCAGTGAGTCGACATTGAGCGGCGCGCCGCCCAGCGAGGTCACGGCATCGACGAGCAAGAGGCTGTCGCGCTCGTGGACCAGCCGCGAGATCTCTTCGAGCGGCTGCAAAACACCCGTGGAGGTCTCCGCGTGGACGACGGCAACCAGTTTGTAGCTTTTTTTTGCCAGCACGGCGCGGAATTTCTCCGGGTCGAGGGCAGTGCCCCACTCGGCCTCGACTCGATCCACCTGTGCGCCGCAGCGCTCGGCGACATCCACCATTCTGGTGCCGAATACGCCGTTGACGCCGATCAGCACCGAATCGCCAGGCTCGATGAGATTAACGAAGCAGGTCTCCATCCCGGCGCTGCCGGTGCCGGACATCGGCAGCGCCAGCTGATTCTGCGTTTGAAAAACCTGGCGCAGCATCGCCATGCTCTCATCCATGATCTTGAGAAACGCGGGATCGAGGTGACCGACAACGGGGAGCGACATGCTCTTCAGCACTCCCGGACTCACCGGGCTTGGGCCGGGTCCCAGCAGAGTCCTGAACGGCGGGTTAAGCTTGGGCGCCAGTGACATAAGAGTTACTCCCTTTTTTCCTGAGCCTAGAGCCGAAAGCTCTCCGGCGCAGGCCGATTTTTTGCTTCGAGATACTTCAGCTCGACCCCGGAAAGATAAGTGATTTGACCACGACTGGCACGGCGCCCGAAGACGGGATAAGCGTGCCGATGTCGATATAATCGAACTCGTTGAGGGCGACGCCGTCGATGGAAATGACCGGGCTCTCCAGCTTCATCTCCTCCTTGAAGTGCAAGCCCAGAATGCCCCCGATGTCCCCATCACTAACCAACATCAACGGATGTCCTTTAGCAAGTAATTTCTCCAATCCCTCTTTTACACCGGAACAGAATCCCTGCAAGCGGGCGAACGTTGCCGATCCTTCCCAGTGAAAACCTACAGCGACGGCCCGCTTTCCATCAACGAGATCGAGTCTCGATAGAGCCGACTCAACCGCCCCTTTAACGGCGGACTGATCGATCGCATCGCCCTTTAGCGCAAATTCCGGAACCACAACCGGCACGTTGCGCACCGGCACCGCCTCCAGCGGATCGATAAAGATCGTGCTTCCGCTCACCTGGATGGTATACTGAGACGCGCCGATGACTGTGGCCCGGATTCTTGCGGCCGGCTCCAAGACAAGGATGCCCAGGCGCTGAACTCTCTGCTTGACCTCGCCGGCGAGCAGCGCTCCCAGATCCCCATAGTCGCCCGTATGGCGGCCATAGATAAACTCTGAAACGCCGCCCGAGAAGGTGATCGCGTCGATCTCTCCCCGGTATGACAACGGCGGTATCCGTACGAGCTTCTGCGTCTCCTCCGACAGGGGTTTCAGAGCCACCACCTCGAACAGCTTGTCCGCCATGAGCGAGGCCATAGCTGGCAACTTCGAGCGGTCGATTTTTTTGCCCACCGCCGCATCCAATCCGACTGCCGACGCGAAATAGCGGCCCACCTCCTCGAGACGAATCGCAACGCCGTCGCGGTCGAGCACGATCAGCCGCGCGCCGACATCAATCGCCGTCACCTCGCGCACCCTGCCGTTCGAGCAGATGGCCACTTTACTCGTGCCTCCGCCGATGTCGATGTTCATGCAAACCCCGCCCGTCTTTCCCGACTGGGCGACCGCGCCGGAGCCGTAAGCGGCCATAGTGCTCTCAAGGCTGTCGCCCGCGCTGACGGCCACGAAGCGGCCGGCCTCCTGGGCAAAGAGTTCCCCGATCGCGCGCGCGTTGCGGCGGCGGACCGCGACGCCGGTGAGAATCAGCGCTCCGGTGTCGACATCCTCGCGTTTGAGCGCCGCCTGCCCGTACTGGCGATTGATGAACTTTCCCAACGCTCTCACATCAATGGTTAAATCGTCCAGGTAGGGAGTAAGAAGAATTTCCGATTCGTACAGGACGGCGCGCCGCACGACGACGTAGCGCGTCCCTTCCTGCCGCATCTCAAGACGGGAGAATACGAGGTGAGACGTCGAAGATCCGATGTCCACGCCGACGCTCATAAGCTTGATCTCGTCCTCTTCGACGATGTGGCGGCCGGCGTTGGTAAAACCGGCCTGACGGGATGATGTCCCCACGAAATAGCCTTAAGTTAAGCGGATGGAACGGGAGATCAGGGCTTGCAATAGAGCGAGTCGTCCATTCTGGAGACAATTCCCTCCTGCTTCAGCGTCTCCTCGTGCTCCCGACGCAAGAAAGGATCCTCTTCGTTGTAGGGAATGGCCGTGCCGCCCTCGTTGATATCGATGGCGCCGTAGTCGATGTTTTTCTCGCCGGGCCGACCTCTCGACCGGCCAGGCGCGTTGGGCCCGAACCAAGCGGACAGCCGCAGCGGCACTTTGCTGGTGCCGAAGTGCGCGTGAAACCAGTTTCCCCCCATCGGCGCGGCGCTGACCATCCCGACGGGCTCGTAATCCTGCCGCTTCACCTGATCGGCTTTGCCGTCTTGCCAAGGCGTCTGTCCTAGAGCGGCGGGCCATGTATAGGTGTAACCCTTGCCTTCGAGGCAGATCAGCACGGCCGCGGAGCCATGCGCGTGGGCTTTCGAATACCGTCCATTCTCGTGCTCTCCGATCCAGAGGTAAAAATTGTTTCCGGTCATACTGGGCTCGATGCGCCGGTAGCCGGGCGAACGGCGGTTATCCAGCGGCAGCTCGCAGCCAATAATGTCCGGAATGATGTTCGTGCGGCGCATCGCGAGTCCGCGCACCGGATCCGGCTCGATCTCTTCGTTAGGTTTGTAATAGTCGTCGCGCGGATCGAAGCGGTCCTTGAATGTATAGGGACAGTTGAAGATGAAGTCGGTGTTGTTATAGAGATTCATCGCGTTCGGCGCCGTGGTTCCGGCAAGCAAGAGCGCCGGACTGGAAGTGGCATTCACGATGCGGTGATGGGCGTTCAGCGGAATGGAGAACAGAGAGCCCTTCTGCCACTCGAAGGTGAGCTTCTTGCCGTTCCCTTCGCCCCATACCTCGGTGGTCCCGCGCCCCTCCACGACCAGAATGATCTCTTCATAGAGGTGGCGCTCCGGGTTCAACGCTCCCGCTCCCGGAACCTCAACCACGTAGCATCCCCACAGCCCCTCAGTGCCGAGCAGCTGAATAAAGGTCCCGTTGCCTCCCATTCTCTTCCAGGGCTTTCGGGGCAGGTCCTGTACTCTTCTCACTCCGATCTCGCGGTAGATGGGAATTCCCTGCTCTTCCATATAAGTGTCGTAAGGCGTATTCGGACGCAAAAATTTGCCGTAGCCTGCCTTGGTTTTTTGATCTTTAGGCTCTTCCCACTTAGACTTCGCTAGATGATCCATGACGCTTTCCTTTCCATGTTGCGGCGATATCGAATCTCTTAGAAGAATTATCCAATAAAGAGCTGATATGTCAAACGGTAGAAGAAAGATAAGAAAAACTACGCCCCGCTGACCTTCCTGGCATTTGAGGACAGCTCCTTCAGTTTAGCCCAGTATTCGGATGACGACTTCGACTTGACTAGGGCTTCAGTTGTTTCAAAACCAGGCGCCATGCCTCCGGAGGTGCCTGCGAGAACCTGGTGGTGCTCGATGTCGAGCAGGCGCAGCCAGCTCTGTTGGCCCATGGTGAGGGCTATGAAGCAGCCAAGCTCGACGAGTTCAGGCTCAGAAAAATGTTTGTAGAGCCTTTCCCAAAACGCGTCATCAGTATTGAGCCGCCAGGTGATCGCTTCGGCGTAGGCCAATGCCGCTTTCTGACGCTCATCGTAGCGGGTCGATTTCTCAAAGTTGAGCAGATCGTCGTATTGCGCTTCTTCCAGCCCGGCCGTGGCAGCCTTCAATGAACGCTGGTTGCCGCAGTATTCACAGTTGATCGATCTCGAGACATAGACGCGGCAGAGCTCCTTGATGCTGTGATCGCACACGCCATTCTTGAAAATATCGCGCCAGGAATTCGCAAAAGACCAGAAACAGGCGGGCACATGGGCTCGGATCGCGGAGCTTTCGGGCCGCGGGGTGCCCTCGCGCCGGCAACGATCGAGTTCCTCGAGCATCAACGGATCGGTAATAGTGGCCGGATCGACGTAACTGATACGCTGCTTAGCCATCAGAGCCTCCTTACCCCGTAGAGCACAATATCAAAAGAATGACCCATTATCCGCGGCGCGAGCACGGCAGTCACGAGCAACAGTAGCAGCACGGCCAAGCCGTGCGAAACGCTGATAGTCCAGTGACACACCTGTTCGTGAGGCCGCAAATCGAAATCATCCCGCGTGCTCGCCTCCGCGCACTCGCCATGACTTTCGGCCACGCCCCGCTGGCCGTCTATGACAAGAGAACTAAGCGCAAACGATCATTGATACTTGGCTCCGGGCAACGGATTGGCCACAGCCTCCTCAAGAGTCTTGGCCCGGCTCCACTGATCCGCCGGCCGGCTTTTACCGTCCGAGCCAATCTGATCCATCGAGGCGTAAAGCTCGATGTTGAAGCCGTCCGGGTCACGAAATTCAACTCCCGGATTCCCTCCAGGTCCCCGCCGCCCTTCGTAAATGATCGGCACACCTTTAGCGCGGAGAAAGTCCCGAATCTTGAACAACTCGGAGACGCTGCTGACCTCCAAGGCGCAGTGGTGAAAACCCGGCTGACCCTCCTTCGGGAGTTCGTCGCGTGTCTTGGCCTGCACCAGGGCGACCGTATGGTGATCCGACGCGTTGCGAAGAAAAACCATGCCATGCTCGTTGCGGTCGGAAAACTGAAAGCCCATGATCTCCGTCCAAAACTTCGTGGTCCGTTCGATGTCGCTGACAGTAAAAACCACGTGACCCAGTTTCTTCACCTTTACAGGTGTCTTCTCCTGGACTTGGCCGGGAGTCCCATTATGGCCATCGCTTGTCATATTGCCCTCCTTTTTTTACGTCTTTCTCAATATGTATCAAACATCCTTTGGATCTCATCGGACTTGCTCGTTACGGTTAGCGCCAAAGCCAACAGCAAACGCGCCTTCCACGGCTGCAGATTATCAGAGGCAACAAAGCCCCGGCGAGTCAGCCCCGGACTTCTAACTACGCGCCCCGACCCGACTCGGCTGCTCTGGCAAATCATTACACCCTTTTTGCCGGCCCGATCAAACGCCTCATCCTCCGCCGGAGTAGGCCTGCCGGCTCCTGTCCCAGCGCTGATAATCCCCTTCGCTCCCGCCGCAACCGCAGCATCGATCATGGCTCCATCCGCGCCGACGTAAGAGACGACAACATCGACGCGAGGCAGGGACTGTAGATTTCTCACATCGAACTCCGTCTCGACCGTGTGTCTCTTGGCTGTGCGATGATAGTATACCATTTTCCCATCGGCATCCGCATAGCCTAGCGGACCCAGGTCTCGACCCTGAAACGTCTCCACCCGATACGTAGCGGTCTTGGTCACATCGCGGCCGCTATAGATCGTGTCGTTCATCACCAGCAAGCAGCCTCGACCCCGCGATGCCGGATCGGCCGCCACGCGCACGGCATTCAGCAGATTCAGATATCCGTCCGCGCTGATCGCTGAGGCGGGCCGCATCGATCCTACCACCACAACCGGCTTATCCGTCTTGAGTGTGAGATTCAGAAAATAGGCGGTCTCCTCGATGGTGTTGGTCCCATGGGTAATCACAATGCCATCCGCCCGATCTTGATCGAAGATGGAATGAATGGTTCGGATGAGGTCGAGCCAATCTTTGTCTACCAGCGCATGGCTGGGCAGCCTGCGAAAAGGGAATTCCTCGACTTCGGCTATGGACTTGAGTTCGGGGATTTGGGCCAGGAGATCACCGGTGTTGAGTCGCTTTCCGGCTTCAATGTACCAGGCGAGGTCCAACCGGTCTTTTCCGACCGAATCGATGGTCCCTCCGGTGATAATCAAAGCAACTCTGCGTAATTCGCTCATCGACCTTTCAACTTCCTCACACTATCAGTTCTGTTACCTTAAGGTTAAGGCAATGTCCAACCTTACAGACCGTTGAAAAAGGCCCATCTGCTTCGTTGCGCTCGATCGCGCGCCTTGCATCTGGGACCTTTTTGACCGGTCTGAAGATAGGTTTTTTCAATATCCTCTCAGCCTTTGACCCATCTCCGGCTGATTCTGCCAGCCATAAGTCCCAAAGCAATCACAGTTAGGAAAAAGATCAGGGTTGGAACAATCGCTTTGGAGGGTGGCTCGACAGCAGTCACCGAGATCACTCTTTCTTCCACGATTGGCGACCTACCGTCTATTTCCACCACACTGCGCACCCGATAAGCAGCGCCATCGGTGAAGTGGAAACTCACACTGAAATGACCCTCCGTCAGTATTTTAGTCAGGGAGAAAACACCAATCCCCTTTTCCAGATGCGTGATCGTGAGGGACAAACGCGAGGCTATCGATTTGCCGGTCGTTGGATCGGCGAGGCTCCAGCGGATCCGAGTCGGTTTACCCACTGTTGCCGGCTCGATTTCCAATCGAGCCACCGGCCCATCTTTCCTAACTTCTTTTTCGGCCTCTGCTACCCCGATTCCCGGAGCAAGACTTAGAACTACCAGCAGCACGAAGTAGGCAATCTTCATACTCAACGTCAGTTCGCTAACGCGGACCCGTAAACAATCTTCCGGCTATAAACCCGACGAGAAAAAGCGCGGCGATGAAACCTGCAAGAAAGAGGAGATTCAGCCGGCTCTCCTTGATTTGAAGCTCAAAAACTTTTTTGATGCCTCTTCCCTCCTCGCCCACCGATTCCACCTCCAATCGGTAAACTCCTCGAATGGGAAAGGCATATTCCCATTCAACCTTGCCTTGAGAAACGGGAAGGACCATCTCGCTCAAGAGCGTCCCTTCCACCCTCGGAAAGTCGGTAGAGAACAGCCAACGGGAGTTCGGCGCGTGAAGTCGGAGCTTGAGCCAGCCCTCTTTCACGGGATTGCCGCTGCCGTCCGGAACCTCGAGAGCTATTCTCACCGGTTCGGAAAATGGGCGGACTTCGGTCAGAGGCGGCACGGTTTGAAGTCCGATGGCGTCTTGATCCGCTTCGGCTTCGGCCGCCGGCAGCGAGAGCAAGCAGAGAAACAGGATGGTTCTGATCAGTGGCAAGGAACGATGGCGAGCGAATGGCGAAAATGATGAAGGGTGTCGTGAATCGGCGGATAAGAGGCCGCCAGGAGCAGGTAGAGAATTCCCCCGGAGAGGCTCAGGAACAAAACCGACTTCATCAGGAACGAAAAGGTGTCGTCCAGTGCAACGCCTCTGACGGTTTCAATGGCCTTTTCCATACAGATTCTCCCGAGGTTCATTTGCGGCTGCCATTTGCCCTTCGTACTGGCCAGCAACTTGTCCTAGCAGCTGTCTCGCGACCTGATTGGCTAGGTAGTCTGTTGCCATGTAACCCAGGGTGCTGCTACGAAGAAGACCGTCAGTTTGGATCTTCTTGAATTGCTCGTAGGACTCCATGCCTTTCAGATAGACTACAGCCGTCACGGTCTCGCGATTTTCGATTCTGTCCGCGGCTTGGGTTATAAATGTTTCATATTCCTTACGCATCACAATGGCCGTCTCAGATTTCAACAGGGAATTGAGCCCGCGGACCGAAAGGAATGCGTTTATCGCTGAAGAGATTTGTACTCCTAGAGAAGAAGCATCAAGTTTTCGGACCTCTCTTTTTCTCGCTCTAAGAAACCTGCTGAGCAATTGCATGCTCCCGCTCTGGACGCCGGGAAATTTGGCTCTAGTCGAATACTCTATTTGCGTGCCCTCTCGCCAAACGAGACTAGAGGGATCTATATCACTGTTTTCTTGGCTAGAAAAGGGGGTCAAATAGGGCTATCAATAGACCGTCGGTGGTTGTCGGATAGCCCTTTACAGGGCGATTAAGACAGGGACACGGGTGGAGAGCTTGCCCCGGCACTATATGAGGCCATCGCAAATTTTAATGGGCGACCGCTATTGCCGGTCGTGATGCCGACATAGGCGTTAACCGAAGATAGATTTCAATCTGAAGCATGGCTCAGAGGAAAAAACCGAGCATCGCTCTCCTTCTCTCGCTGGCCGTTCCCGGCCTAGGACAGATTTACAACACTCAGCTCGCAAAGGGTCTGGTCATTGCGGGCATTTGCCTTGTGCTCGGGTTGGGTTGGTTTTGGCATTCCCCCTTGGTCAGCCTCAGCGCTTTGCTCGCGCTGATCGTGATTTGGGTCTCGGCGATGCTCGATGCCTATGTGACCGCCCGGAACGACGGCCGGCCTCTCGATTGGTATTATCGCGTTTCGTACGTTGTGGCGATGTTAATGTTGGTCGGTCCGCTTGCCCTGCCTCTCCTATGGCGCAGTCCTCACTTTTCACGATCGGCGAAATGGGTCTGGAGCGTGATAGTTGTAGGGGCGATGCTCCTCTTCCTGGCGACCCCCTATCTGCTTAGCTGGCTGATGTGACAGAAGACCTACCTTTGCTTGGTTCTTACAAACTTCAAGATTCGACCCTCGTTGCCCTACTCCAACGGGACACGGACAAAGGGCGATGACGGGGAAAGATTGTTGGGGACGTGATCTCCTAATCCTGACTCTACTGCTTGGGGCTCTGTTTGGTTTCAAGCTCGACGAGTGTGCCTCGCAGTCTCAGCATGAAGACTGTTATTTTTGAAATCGCGAGAGACGCAGAGAGATTGCGATTTAAAACCTCTTGAAGTTAATTTTGTTCGCGTAATTCTTTAAAGCACTGCTTACGTCAGGTCATACTTCCGGCTAGCGTGCGCTTGCAATCCGTCACGAGTCCGAAAAACAAGTCGCAAATCCTGCAATGATTTTTTCGCAATAGAGCGCGTGGTCCATTCTTCTCTTTCTGTCAATGGACAAAATAGGACAAATAGCGACAACTGTTGACTAAGTACAATATATAGTGAGCAACTCTTTCTATCACCCCAGTAATAGAGGTTAGCAGATTAAATTAAGTTGCTTTTGAAAAAATTTTATTTTAGGCGCTTTTCCGCTTGACAAGAAGGTCGCGATAGAACTATAGCAAGGGCCGCAGCGGAAGCCGCAGCGTGTGACAGCGGTGGATTATATGCGACTTCTTAACTGCCTGTTGGTGTTTTGATGCTGCCGGTCTTTCACTCCGTCCATTGCTCAAGATTCTGGCGGACGATGTACGTCGTCTGCATCCTTTTAGTCTTTTTCTATATTTTCTTCGACGTGCTCGATCTTGATGGGTCGACCTTTCCTTCGCTGCCGACCCCGGTAGAAAGAGCCGTTGTCGTGGCCGAGGTGTCCTCTGAAACACAGCTTCGTGATGCTCCTGAACCGGCTGAACCTTGGGGCAACAGCTCGCTTCTGTTTGCGGATGGTTCAGGAAACCACGACAGTCTCCGGCAGACAGAGGCTTTAAAATTTTCACCGCTCGAATCAGCTCGGGCTCATGGCTATCGGGTGGGCCTGGCGCGAGATTCCCTTCCGGATTCATCTCCTTATTTCTGACAGTTGTCCTGTCACTGATTAAGTGAAGGCAACCTCGGCCACCTCTTTCAGTGTAGATGAGGAGAGGCTCAAATCGGAAATTCCCGACTAAAGGAGGCAACAAAATGTTTGCAACATATTCTTCTGGCTCTTCACAGGATTCACTCCGCGCAGAAATTGGATGTCGCCCGAAATTCGCGCCACGGCGTCCTCGACTCGCCGCGATCCTCGCGCTCCTGGTGTCAGTCGTCGGGGCCGGGACAGCGTTGGTTGCTGGGCCCGGAACGGCTTTCGCCGCGGATGAGGCTTTTTCAAAAACCTCTACAATCACCGTGCCGGGCGGCCTCAATTCTTTCGACATCGGCTTTGTCGATCCGCAGCTCGGGCTCTATTTCCTGGCCGACCGCACCAACGCAACGGTCGATCAGGTCGTAACAAGCACTAACGCGATAAGCCAGCTTGCAAAAGGCTCATTCGTCGGCGTTCAAACCGGCACCGACACGTCGGGCCCGAACGGGGTGATCACGGCGAATAACCACACAGAGGTCTGGGCGGCAGATGGGGTTTTGTGTAATCACACACAAAACGCGTGTGGTGCTACAACCCCTGCAACGCAAACGAGCCGTATACAGGTCATAGACCTTAAGACGGGCAAGGTAACTCACACCATCGATAACGGCGGACAAAGAAGGGCTGACGAGCTGTGTGAGGACCCACAGCATCACCTGGTCCTCGTAGCGAACGACGATGATTTAGACTTATTCCTCACCTTCATCTCCACCGAGACCTACAAGGTCGTCGGGAAGAAGCTCCATTTGGACGGCTCAGACCGCAATGCGCAGAATATCAAAGCCACCAACGGCATCGAGCAGTGCCAGTGGAGCCCGCGGACCGGAAAATTCTATCTGGCCATCCCGGAAGTGAACGGCTCTGGGAGTAACACTGAGCCCGGTGCCGTGCTGGAGATCAACCCAGAATCCAGGAAGGTCCAAAAGGTCTTTCCCATTGACTTTGGGTTTAGCGCAGGTCCCCCAGCCACCGCCGATTGTCTCGGACCGCAAGGACTGGCGATTGGCCCGCACCGCGAAATCCTTCTCGGCTGCAGCAATGCAGGCAAGGGATCGGTGATTATCAATGAACTCGACGGTGACCTGGTCCGAAACCTACCTGGTCTGAACGGTAACGACGAAGTTTGGTTCAATCCCGGCGACAATCATTACTTCCTTGCCGGCGGTAACCACAACCTCGCTCTGCCCACGCCCGGTCCGATACTCGGCGTCGTTGACCGGAGAGGGGATCCCGATGTCGAGGACGCCACCCCGACAACCGCCGCAGGCTCCCATTCCGTTGCGGCCGACCCGGTCAAGAATCAGGTGTACGTTCCGGGCAACAAGGCTGCAACGACCCTTTGCGGCGGCTCAAACGGCTGCATCGCCGTCTTCACGGCCGCGAACGATGACCCAGGAATATGCGGCGGTCGTGGCGAGCGCGCCCATGGGGAAGGAGAAGAAGGCGATCCGGGTTTCCTGAGACATGTCTGTCCTGACAACAACGGACACCCTGACGAGGACTAATCGTCAAGATGGTAACGACTCAAGGGCGGGACATAAACGCCCTTGAGTCCAATTTCTTGTTGAAGGTGCCAATGGGGTTTGATGTGTGGAGGAAGACTTTTAGCTGTTCCGCCCCAGAAATAGAATTTAACGTCACTTCGAATGAGCGATATCTGCTGAGTTGATCATTGAATAGGCCACTCGCGCTGCGGGCTTACTTATTCTTGGGACTCATCGAAGCGGTCGCCTCCATGGCGGCCTTCTTCTTCGTGCTCGACGGCGGAGGCTGGAGATACGGGTAAGCCTGCCACTCAACGATACTCTGTATCTGCAATCCACAACCGCATGCTTGAGCGCCATTATCGTGATGCAGATCGTAAATGTCTTCCTGTGCCGAAGGACCACCCGTTCGGTAGTTTCAATTGGGTTACTCGGCAACCCGCTGATTATGTGGGGTGTGACCTTGGAGATCACGCTGATCGTGTTGATCGACTACACGTCCTGGGGCAATCTGATCTTTGGAACGGCGCCTATTGCTGCGAAGGTTTGGCTCTTCGTTATTCCTTTCGGAGTTGTTCTGCTCGTTACAGAAGAGCTGCGCAAGTGGCTTGTGCGCAGTAGTAACCGTACCGCTGCGGAACGCCGATAACGTGGTAGACCACAACCTGCGTGTGCGAACTCTTGCATCAGTGTGAGATGCCTATTTTTGCTTGCTAGTGACAACGGACGAGCATCTGGACAGCGTCTCAGTGATTCGACAATCAACAATAATAAGGGGTCGCAAAATCATTTGTTTTCGAACATACTTATTTCGTAATTCCGGGCCGGCAAAACATAAAATAAACTCCTAAGTCAGCTGCCCCAGCTTTTTGAACCGGGGGATCTAGCTGCCTCAGTAGCATTTGAGATAAAGCTGACAATTCACGGGCAGGCCAAAAGGCCGTGAGGAGAAAAAACCCGGATTATTAAACCGGGGGGTTACGTATAACCGCCTGTGGTTAAAAGCGTTTTCTGGGGTTTTAACTAGTCTTTAACTGGCAGCTCGTACCTGATTTAGCCATAGTCATATATTTGAATGGTCTTCCCGCCAAAGACAGCCCGAGTTTAGATGTTGTCGCCTAAAGGCAGTAATCCGGCGCGCGGATGGTATAACTTTTCGGAAGCCGCAACAAGAATCCTTCAGACTGGGGTAAAGCCCCAGCCAGCACTAATTTGATACACAAAGAAGTAAAAAGCCACCGCTCAAACATCAAAAACAAAAAGTGCCGGACATTCGGTCGGATCGTTCGTCGCTTAGGCAGCTAATGCAAGGTGTGTTTTAATTACTGTCACCGCCATGATGTCGAAGATTCCACCAATGTCTGTGTATTTGGGATCGGCAAGTTCCTCGTAACGTCCGCGGTTATCGTACGCTGCCTGAATCTCGCCGTTTACTTGCCCGCGGTACGGGCCTTCTAGATAGACAGGATCGTCGCGATGGGAATGAACGGTAGTGCGAATATCGGGGTCCGCGATTTTCTCCTCCGTCACCTGCTTCATATAGAGCGCTTCCTCATCGCTGATTTCAAACTTGTCACGAATCTCCGCAATCATGTCCTGCACCGACACTTTCTTCGGCGGCGGGCCAGCACCCCTTGACAGGGGGTGATCGAAGAAATATAGGAGGAGGCGCGGATTGTGACACAGTGGATTATATGGCCCTTTGACTGCGCTTTGAAATTTTGATGCTGCCGGGTTTTCGGCCTATTCATTCCTCGAGACTCTGGCGGGCGACGTATGTCGTCTGCGCGCTTCTAGTCTTTTCTTATATCCTCTTCGATGTCCTCGATCTGGATGGATCCAACTTCCCTTCGGTGGTCGCTCCGGAGGAAACGACTGTCATCGTGGCTGTAGTGCCCTCCGACACACAGCTTCGGGATTCTCCTGACGCAACTGAACGTTGGGTGAACATTCCGTTTGTGTTCACGGATAGATCAGAAAAATATACTTGGCAGCATACGAACCTCTTAAAATTTTCGCCTCTCGGTTTAGCTCGATCTCATGGTTATCGAGTAGGCCTGGCGCGGGATTCTCTTCCTGATTCCTCTCCTTATTTCTGACAGTTGTTCTGTCTCTCGAGTGAATGCAACTTCACTACCTCTTTTTGGAGGTGTGAGAGTTGAGACTGTCGTTACAGGATTTGCAGCACATGACTTCAAAGGAGAAAGACATGAAGACAGCACAAAAAATGTTTCCAGTAGGTTCTTTTTTGGTACTTATCGGGGCCACTCTCGCCCTGATGCTCCTCATGGCCGGAGGGCCGGCGTCGGCCGAGGAAACCTTCAGCCTGACCGGTACCCTCGCAATACCCGGGGGATTCAAATCGGCCGATATCAGCTTCGTCGATCCGGTGGCTGGTCTCTGGATGATGGCCGACCGCACGAACCTATCGCTCGACATCCTCACCCTGGACCTCGGTAATACAACCGTCCAACAGATCATCCCGCTTGGCGCCAATGCCTTCCAGGGCGTGCGCATGCGCAATGGCGCCAACGACAACGAGATCTCGGGACCCAATGGCGTGGTGACGGTCAATCACCGCGAAGCCTGGGTATCGGATGCCCCCACCGGGTCCGTCACCGGCACTTCTCCGAACCAGGTGTTTGTGAGCAACAACGACAGCTCGGTCAAGGTGATCGACCTGCGCACGAAGCAGGTCACGGACGTACTTCACACTGGCGGCAACCACCGGGCCGACGAGGTGGCCTTCGACCCGCGCGATCAGGTCTTCATCGTCGCCAATCCGGCGGATGAGCCGACGCCGTTCCTCACCTTGTACTCGACGCGGCCTGAACATGAGCTGTTGAAAAAGATCTTCCTCGACGGCAAGCACGGTCGCCCGCTCGTCACTCCCGACAACGGCATCGAGCAGCCCGCCTGGTCGCCCCAGACCGGCTTGATCTATGTCGCATTGCCGGTGGTCGGAAATGGCCCCGACGGCGGCATTTTGGTGATCGATCCGCGCGGGGATGCCGACGACATCAGGGTCGTGCGGACCTTCCCCGTGAAGAATTGCACGCCTCAAGGGATAGCGCTTGGTCCGGATTTCGAGGCGTTCCTCGGCTGCAATGCCCCTGGCCGGACATTGATCATCGACATCCGCAACGGCCATGAGATCCTCTCGATCCCGGCGCTGGCCGGCGGCTGCGATGAGGTGTGGTTCAATCCCGGCGATGATCACTTCCTCGGTGCCTGCAACCAAGGCAATACCGGCACTCCGGTAAACAGTAACGTCCTCGGCGCCATCGACGCGGACCTACCCGGCATCGGACCCCGCTTCGACAGCAATGTC
>WNFH01000312.1_pt1 | contig 30133 bp, 23 predicted proteins | sample 5400411 | NCBI WGS metagenome assembly WNFH01 (sample SAMN13153347, study PRJNA577476) | soil metagenome | isolation source: 200 cm saprolite under Douglas fir tree site 2 hole 3 | place: USA:California | collected 2015-04-18 | reverse complement strand
GTATCGGTCACCATCGAACCGATGGGAACGATGCTGGCTGGGCAGACGGTGGAAGCAATGTGGGCGTCGCTGCGGCATTCGAAGCCGCTGGCGTTTGGGATGAACTGCGCAACGGGACCGGAATTCATGACCGATCACATTCGAACGCTGAGCCAGCTCACGGGCGAGTTTGTGTCTTGTTACCCAAATGCGGGCCTGCCAGATGAAGAGGGAAAATATCTCGAAACACCGACGACGCTGGCGGCACAGCTTGAGAAATTTGCGGACCACGGCTGGCTGAATTTCGTGGGTGGTTGCTGCGGAACAACGGAAAAGCATATTCGCGCGATTGCGCAAATGGTGGAGGGCAAGAAGCCTCGGCAACGGCCTGCGGAGGCGCACCGGGCGGTGTATTCGGGGATTGAAACGATTGAGGCGGAGGACAGCACGCGGCCGCTGCTGGTGGGCGAGCGAACGAACGTGATCGGTTCGCGACTGTTCAAGAACCTGGTGGCGGAAGAAAAGTGGGAAGAGGCCAGCGAGATTGCGCGGCGGCAGGTGCGCGGCGGCGCGCACGTCGTGGACGTGTGCCTACAGAGCACGGAACGCGATGAGAAGAAAGATATTCCGCCGTTCTACGAGAAGCTGATTCGAAAAGTGAAGGCGCCGGTGATGATCGATACCACCGATCCGACGGCGATCGAGCTGGCGCTGACATATTGCCAGGGCAAGGCGATCATTAATTCGATCAACTTGGAGGACGGCGAAGAAAAATTCGAGCGCGTGGTGCCGATTGCGCACGAATTTGGAGCGGCGGTGGTGGTGGGCTGCATCGATGAGGACAAGCTGCAGGCGCAAGCGTTTACGCGGGAGCGGAAGCTGGCGATTGCGCAGCGTTCGTACAAGCTGCTGACGAGCAAGTACGGGCTGGGGCCGGAAGACATTATTTTCGATCCTCTGGTTTTTCCGTGCGCAACGGGCGATGAAAACTATATCGGCGGCGCGGTCGAGACGATGGAAGGCATCCGCCTGATCAAGCAGGCCCTGCCGGACGTTCGAACGATCCTGGGTATTTCGAATGTTTCCTTCGGGCTGCCGGCGGGGGCGCGCGAAGTCGTGAATTCGGTTTTCCTTTATTACTGCACGAAGGCGGGGCTGGACCTCGCCATCGTGAATACGGAGAAGCTGGAGCGGTTTGCGTCGATCCCTGCGCAAGAGCGAGAGCTTGCGGAAAATCTGCTGTTTTCACACCCGCCGAAGGAGATACCGGCGGAGCATCCGAATGCCGCGTTGCTACTGGAGGTCCCCGCCGACTGGCGCAAGCAGAGCAAGGAACAGCGGGCGGCCGTCAATCAACATTACATCGCAGCGATTGCCGAGCACTTCCGGACGACAAAGAAAAAGGAAAAAGCTCGGGCGGCAGACGTGCCGCTGGATGAGCGATTGGCGAACTACATCATCGAAGGCACGAGGGACGGACTGATCACGGATCTGGAGAAAAAACGCGGAGAGGGTGCGGCGCCGCTGGACATCGTGAACGGGCCACTGATGGCGGGCATGGCGGAAGTCGGGCGGCTCTTCAATGCGAATGAATTGATCGTCGCGGAGGTGTTGCAGTCGGCGGAAGCCATGAAGGCGGCAGTGAGCCACCTGGAACAATTCATGGAGAAGGCAGACACGGCCAAGCGCGGAAAGGTGGTGCTGGCAACCGTGAAGGGCGATGTCCACGACATTGGGAAAAACCTCGTCGAAATCATCTTGAAAAACAATGGTTATGACGTGGTGAACCTGGGGATCAAGGTTCCGCCGGAGGAATTGATCAAGGCTTACCAGGAGCACAAACCGGATGCGATCGGATTGTCAGGGCTGCTGGTGAAGAGCGCGCAGCAGATGGTAATTACCGCGAATGACTTGAAGGATGCGGGGATAGAGATTCCCATGTTGGTGGGCGGCGCGGCGCTTTCGGCAAAATTCACGCAGACGAAGATTGCGCCAAGCTACGGGAAAGCCGTGTGCTACGCGAAAGATGCGATGACCGGGCTTAGGTTGATGAACGAATTGATGGATCCGACGACGCGTGAGACGGTGCTGCGGAATCACACGGCAAGCGGAAATGGCGCGAGCGTGTCTACGATCGTGACAGTACAGGAGATCACAGCGGTGAAGCGCTCGCCGCGGGTTCGCGCCGACCTGCCGACTCCAGGCGTGAAAGATCTGGACCGCAAAGTCCGGCTGGTGCCGGATTTGCGCGAAGTCTGGGGATACATCAATCCCTTCATGCTCTACGGGCGGCACATGGGTTTTCGAGGAGACTTCGAGAAGCGTTTGGCGGAACGCGATCCGAAGGCCGTGCAGTTATTCGAAAGCATGGAGGAAGTGAAGCGTGAGGCGGCGGAGTTTATGAAACCGCGCGCGGTGTGGCAGTTTTTTGAGGCAGAGTCGGAAGGGGAGTCGCTGCATCTGTTCGCCCCGGGCGAAAGGCAGCCGGTGCACACGTTCCGGTTCCCGCGGCAGGGGGTCGGTGATTTTCTATGCTTGAGCGATTACGTGGTGCCACGGCAGAACGGGCAGCGCGACCACATCGCACTCTTCGTCGTGACAGCCGGCGAGGGTGTGCGTGAGCGCGGTGAAAGGGCCAAGAACGAAGGCTACTACTTCAAGTCACATGGGTTGCAGGCTTTGGCGATTGAAACCGCAGAAGCGTGCGCGGAGTGGCTGCACCGGCGGATTCGAGAGGATTGGGGATTTTCGGACCCGCCGGAAATGACGATGGCGCAGAGGTTTACATCGCGGTACCGCGGCAAGCGCTACAGTTTTGGCTATCCGGCCTGTCCAAATTTGGAAGATCAGGCGGGGATTTGGAAGCTATTAAAGCCTGACGAGATCGGGGTACAACTTACCGACGGATTCATGATGGACCCAGAGGCGAGCGTTAGCGCGCTTGTATTCCACCATCCGGATTGCAGCTACTTTTCGGTGGGGGATGCTGCCGAATCCTAAACCCGGGAAGACAGGCGCCAAGTTTATAACCGAACGAGTGGAGCGACTTATGACCATTTCAGCCGGCGGCTATCGGGCGGACATGCCGGTCATCCCTGTATTTTGTGGCGAAGGCTATGGAAAGGTGACCAATTCCTCTGGCCTTCCGAGGTGGATGGTCACGCACGACGAAGACGAGGCACCCAACGAGATGGGACGGCGAGCCGCAGTGTGGTACGCTGCTTTCGGTTTCAACAGAAAATGATTCACGTCAGAGCCCCGCGGGCCCATCAAGAGGACAATTCAGGATGGTGAGCCCCAACATTGAGATGGGGGGGGTAGAGCTCATTTACCGTCATGCAAGCCGCTGGGAGAAGTTGTGCGAAGAGACCAGGAGCGCGCCCTTCCAGCGACCGGAATGGATTGCCGCATACCTGAGCGCCTTCGAACCCAAGGGTGAAATAGTTTTGTTGACGGCCAGCGCCGGGGACCGGCTGGTTGCGGTGTTGCCGCTGATCCGGAAGCGCTGTTGGTTCGCGGGAGTCCCACTGTGGAAGCTTGCCGGAGCAGCAAACATCCATTCTGTGCGATTCGATATTGTTCAAAGCCGCTGCACGGCGGGAGAAGCTTCGATAGGAGCGATCTGGAATTTATTGAAGCGCACACCAGGATGGCACATGTTGGAATTGCCGCTGATTCCGGAAAACGGTGCAGCGCATAAGCTTTTATCGCATGCCAGCGAAGACGGCTACCGCACGATGAGTATCCCCTTTCACGAAAGCCCGATTCTGCACCTGCAAGTGGACGAAAAGGGGCAGTATAGCTGGCTGGGGGGCACGAGTCGCCATTTTCGCCATGAATTGCGCCGATTCGCCCGGCTCTTGAAGGAGGAGACGGGAGATGAACCCAAACTCGTACGAAGAACCAACCCGGATGGAGAAATTCTGGAGAGATTCTATGAATTGGAAGCGTCAGGTTGGAAAGGACAGGAAGGGTCGGCGATCAAGTGCACTCCGGAGACGCGAGCTTTCTATGAACAGATTGTGAGGGAAGGAGCCGCCCGCGGGTACTTCTGCCTGCACTCCTTGGAAACGAATGAGGTGATGCTTGCCGGAGCGTTCAGCGTAGAGACGGAAAACTGCTACTACCCGATGAAAATAGCCTACAACGAAGAGTTGCGGCGCGGTGGCCCCGGACAAGTGCTATTTAACGGAATTCTTGCCGAATGCGCCCAAAGACGCATCCCTACGTTATTTTTCGGCGGTAAGAAAGATCGCTACAAAACATCGTGGACCTCCGAGACCTTACCGCATTTCAGCGGCTATGTCTTCAGCCGAGGCTTCCGGTCACAACTCGCCTACAGGTCGAGGGCGTCGGTACTGTCGCGGCTAGGGAAATTCCGCAGAAGCATTCGAGCCCAGTTTGATAGGAAGAAAAAGGGATAAGTCCCATTAGCGTATAACGCGGGGATACGGCCCGCCAAGCGAAGAGTCGGCGGAAGTCTAATGGGGTGGATTGAGCCAGAAATTCTATGATCGGCGCCGGCAAGTAGCCGGCAATGTGAACAGGAGGAAATGCCACCATGCAGATGACCATAATCTGCTGCCCGTTCAAAACCTCATACGGTTCTTATGCCAGTTCATTGATGGCGGCGATTGAGAGGAAGACCGGCAGCAAGGTGAGTTGGGTGGCATCAAACTGCGGTTGCGGGGATCCCGTGGAGATGAGCAGAAACTTCCAGGCGCAGCAGTGCGACTATTTCGAGATGCCCATCATCGGGGATTACCGATCAAAAAGTGCGTGGAAGCAGCGCTTGCGGGGCAAAGCCAGGAATGCGACGTTGTACTTTCGAGCAAAGAAATTCGCGAAGTTGTCGAAGGCGGCGGAAATCGTGCACTTCCAACAAATTCTGAACGCCTATGGATCGAACGTCGTCTTTCATTGGCTGAGACAACCTTCCCATGCAATCCGAATTGTCACCGTTCACGAGCTGGACCGTGATCAACTTGAGTTTCCGGAGAGAAACAGGATCTACGAGCTAGCGGACGGCATCATCGTGCATTGTGAAGAGATGAGGAAACACTTGATCGAGCTGAGGGTTCCAGAGGAGAAGGTGCACGTTGTGTTGCAGGGCGCGACAATTCCGGCCACGATGCCGGACGTTCACCGGGAAGGAATTATCTTCTATGCGGGACACAAGGTGATGACAGGCAAAGGCATCCAAACGCTGTTCAAAGCAATGTCAATCATGCAGCAGCGAATGGGAGCGAATGTGCCCACTCTGAAGATACACGGACACTACGGTGAGAATACGCCGGAGGAAGCGAGGAAGCTTGCCGAAGAATGCGGAGTTGCAAAAAATATCGTTTGGCTAAATCAGCTGTCGGTGGAGGACATTGTCCGCCAATATCAAAGCTCTCTTGTCTGCGTTCTGCCGTACACAGGAAGTTTTGCAGGTCTTCCGGCGTCCATTGCCGCCGCCAATCAGCTGCCGGTGGTATGCACGAGAAATGCCGGCCTCCCCGATCATCTGGGGGAGTGTGGGGTTTGGGTTGACGAAGAAAACCCCGAGCAATTGACTGAGCGAATCATCGAATTACTGGGGAGCGAGCAATTGAGGCGGGAAATTGGCGCTCGATTACTAAAGAGGGCGGAAGACTTTCTTCAATGGGACGTTATTGCGGAGCGCACGCTGCGAGTATATAGGGAGGCGGTTGAGAATAAAGGAAAATAGCAGCATGGCCCGTGACGATAGTTCACATACGGATATCCTTTTCGTGCCGTCTGGCGAAAAGAAATCAGTTTCTCGCGTCGGGCGAGTCGCTTGAGCAGCGCAAGTATCCAAGATCCCGTTAGATCCAGCCATGGATCTTGTACCAGATAAGCCCCAGTGTCTCATGCAGTAAATCCTCGTTGAAACCGATAGGCTCCCAACCGGGCATGAGATTTGCGAGATGGAGAATGCCTACTGAACGATAGCCACACGCGGCAGGAATCACTTTCAGGCCCTGTTTACGGAAGCTCAGTTCGGCACGCAACATGTGGTAGGCATCCGTTACGAGAACAACACTGTTTATGCCTTTTTGGCGAAGTATTTCGGCTGAGTACTCAGCGTTTTCGTGGGTTGTGTGGGATCCAATTTCAGACCAGATCATGGCATGCGGTACGCCCTCCTTCTCCAGAGCTTCTCTCATCAAAATGGCATAAGGAGGTGTATTCGGATCGGGCTGGTTGCCTTTCCCGGAGACCAGGACTGGCAAGGGCCGCCAGTGGTTATGCAGATAAGCGGCATATTGACAGCGCTCGTAGGTGTCAGTGCCGAGCCGGGCCACCGGCAAACCCGGCACCGTCGGATACTGGATGCCGCTGGCCAGAACGACGATAGCCTGCGCGTCGTTTGACGGTTCAATTGAATGTGGAAATGGCCGCTCGAACGGCTGGAGAGCAAGCCATGCAAAGGGAGGCCAAGAAATGAGAAAGAGAGCGACGAGGGCGGTCGCGAGCAGAATAGGCTTTTGTTTTTGAGACCGCCGCCAGTATCGGAGGAGTCCGATAAAAGCAAGCAAGAGCAAAGTAGGAAAGAGTGGCTGCGAGTACATCGAAAACATTCTCGGCTTCTCCGGCAAAGAATTTCATGAGGTGAGACTACTTCTACGGCAACTACTTAGGCGAACCCCATCCATCTGGAACTCGGGACACTGGGCAAGCGACGAGAACGATGGTTACGCTATTGTGAGTATCATGTCTCCCAGTCTCTCTCCATGGCGATGCATTTGACTCCTATCCCGGAAAGCAGATCACTCCACGGTCAAGCCGGTGGAGCCTTGCGGCGAATCGACCTAAAAAAGGTCACGAACGATGGATGAAGAAAACGGCTCACGCGGGACTTTGTGGTTTTGACTAAGCGAACGAGAGACAGATGGAGGCTTCCCCGCGTCCCTGGACGGGCCGTATGAACGTTAACGTAGTTGCCGTTTATCGCTGTCCAGCGTAGCTTGCTTTTGTTTTGTCCCGCCAGGAATTCATACCGGCGGACGCCCAACTCAATCAGATCATGAAGGGAGAAGCTGCGGAGAACATACCCGACGCTGTCATTCGAGTAGGCGGGATCGAAACCCTCCTGAAGCGAGCAGACTGTATCACGGTACCGAAACCCGAATTGCGCGGCAACCGCAATTCCATCTAACTCGAGAACCCATAAGGCCAGCCAGTCTCGCGACAGGAATCGCTGCGCCATGTCGTAATAGAACTGGCGTCGCGCTGACGAAGCAAATGTGCCCGGCTCGCCGCGTGATTCCCAACGTTTCTGGTGCAACCGAAACAAGTTTTCCAGACAGGCTGGCAGCTCTTTCCTACTATTACATTTGTAGAATTGCATCCGATAGCGCTTTTCCAGACGGCGTGTGAGGTTGCCAACCTTCCCTCGCTCCTTAGGCGAAAGTTGTTTGAGATACTGCTCCCAAGTTTCGGGCAGTTCGATGGCGGTCCAGGGCACAGTGGAGGTTTCGCAGTTCCAACGAGCCTTGGTGATCTCCTGCAAGAAAATGTTCGCGGTCACCGAATCGGAGGGCATGACATTTAACCGGCAAATATCCCAACACGGAGCGGTCGCAAGATGCTGAACCAAGGAATTGGCAACGGCGCGTTCGTATCTTGGGAGAACAAGAAAATCCAAATTGTCCGAATCAGTCGAGCCATCACCCACCAATCGAAGCTCCGACAACGACGGAAGGAATCTGAACTCAATTCGTTGAAGATAGAGTGGTAACAAACCGACCAATTCACCCTGCTTATCGCGAAACGCCAGTGCATAGAGCTGCTTGTCATTTCCAAAAGCGCGCCACCAAGCGCCCAACCATTCCGGCGTGGAAAAGATCGTCAGCTTCCGATTGCGCTCGAGAATGATATTCCACTCGGCACCGAGCGATTCCAATTCCTCCCATTTGCTGAATATCTTCACCGAGAGCTGGACGTTGCTCACGGGAATTCCGCTTCTACATGCATCGATGTTCTCATCTTCAAATACAGTACTCATATCTGCGAGTTTAAAGGGAAGGGGGCCGAGACTAAATCCTCAAGTCGGCTGCGTAAGCCATAAAGGCAACACCAGAGTGCCAAAGTTGGTGCCTCAGCCTGAAATGGAGAGGTGGCGTTTTCCGTTAGTGAAGATTCCGCCCTACAAGAGGTTCCCACGTTGCGCAGCATCAGTGCGAGGAACCCACCAGATTATCCCTCAGTATGGTTCCATCCCCGCAGAGCCCGCTTCGGTTTCGGCTGACAAAGTCTAGTCTGACTCTTATGCCCGTCCTCCGTGCCAACATTTCTGAGACAAGTCTAGCACCCTTATTTAATGAGCAGGGCGACAGAGAAACAGTGGAAAAAGGAAGGGTTCTAGAACGCAATGGAAATGAATTTCACAGGATCCCCGAGGCAGTTGGCAATGATCGAGATTCCCCCAAGCATGAATACCCTCAGGAAATCGCCAAGTGCATTGTTATTAGGTGCTTGTGGAGTTTGCAGGGGCTTTTCTGCAAAGGGCAGAGGGCTGGATATGGCAGGTGGATTGCGGGGATGTTTATAGGCCATAAGTCAGTGCATAAGCCGATTCTGTCGTCTGAGATGAATGACTTACGGGCGTTAGGCAACAGGTTTTGGCTAGTTCCCCTGGAGGACAAATGGCGGTAGCCGCGATTACGACTGTTGACCTGGTTGCTAAAAGACCTCGTTCAGCAGAGATGTTTCCTGGGCCGGGCTTTCGCGTCAGAACCGAGTTCGAGCGCTTGGATCCCGACCTGATGCAAAGATTTGGAGATTTCTGCAGTACTGATATTTCTGATCTTCTCAACCGCTTGTATGCAGTCGATCCTGGTATTGTCTGTCTTACTGGCAGCCAGCACCGACTTTGCGGACCGGCCTGCACCGTGAAGGTATTCCCCGGTGACAACCTTATGGTGCACAAGGTGTTGGACGTGGCGAAACCGGGCGACATCGTGGTGGTTGATGCCCACGGCTCGTCCATGAACGCCGTATTGGGCGATTTGATTTCCACGAAGGCGAAGCATCGGGGGATCGCGGGCTTCATTGTCGACGGATTCGTGCGTGATATCCCAGATATCCTGAAGTTGGATTTTCCTGTTTTTGCACGTGGTGCTACGCCTATTGGACCACTTCATCGTGGGCCGGGCGAGGTCAACTACCCGGTCTGCTGTGGTGGAGTTGTTGTTAGTCCTGGCGATCTGGTTGTGGCGGATGGTGCGGGCATTGTTGTTATTCCCCAGGAGATTGCCAGCGAACTGCTGCAAAGATTGCAGCTTCAAAAGGCTACCATGGCGGCCTACTTGGCCGGCGTCAAACGCGGTCAGTTCTCCAACGATTGGGTAGACCGAATCCTGCAAGACGCGGGCTGTACCATTCCGTCAGCCGAGAGTGGACGTTAATCTGCGCGGGCCGAGCGCTGGTTGAAATGGAAAACAACTTCACTCGACCCCGGATTCTGCTTAGCGAAATGCTTATGTCACTTCGCTTCTGTCGTACTTTTATGCTCAAGCTCCTTTCGGTCGCGGCTCGCGCAAGAAACTGGTACCGCGGTCGTCAGGCCGACAACTGCCGAGCCGAAGAGTATCGCGCCGGCTTCTATGCCGAAGCCTGGCGCGATGCTGCCGCCCGGCTCGGTGCCAGCGTTGAGCTGTTGGGCAACGACATTCTGGAGATCCGGTCTGGCCGGGCCTACACACGAGTCAGACAGAATACCACTGCGATCGACGACCCCGTGACCCTCGCGGTTGCGGGCAATAAATCGTTGGTGTACCGGCTATTGGCCAACCGGGGCCTCAGAGTTCCCAATCACCTCGCGTTCACGCTTAAGGACATGGCCCAAGTTGCCTCTTTCATTGCGCGCTCTGGAAGCGAATGGGTGGTTAAACCGGTGCACGGTGCCGGTGGCCGCGGCGTTACGACTGGCGTTACCAACAGTTTCGACTTGTTCCGCGCGGCGGTGGCCGCAGCAGCTTATGAACCAACTCTAGTCGTGGAGCAGCAGATAGAAGGGAATCTTTACCGTCTTCTGTACCTGGAGGGCGAGCTAGTGGATGCAGTTCTGCGAAAGAGCCCGGTGGTGGTGGCGGACGGCAGATCCAGCGTCCGGCAACTGATCCGACGCGAAAACTGTGCGAGACTGGAGGCCGGACGCAAGTTCGCGCAATCGCTCTTATCGATCGACATGGATGTGAGACGCACGCTAGCGAAGCAGAGGTTGTCGCTGTCTTCCGTACCAAAAGAGGGAACCGTAGTAACGCTTAAGACGGTAATTAACGAGAATTCGGCAGCCGATAATTTCCCGGCAACCGGCCTATTGTGCAGGTCCATCATTGAAGATGGTGCCGCTGCGGCGAACGCTGTCGGGGCACGCTTGGCCGCGGTGGACATGGTCACGCGAGACCCCGCAGTATCCCTAGCACAATCAGACGGCGTGATCTTGGAGGTTAATACTACGCCGGGTTATCACTGCCATTATTACAGGCAAGGAGAGGGGTGTCCCGTCGCCGTCCACGTACTGTCTTCCATTTTTGGAGCCCCTGTAAAACGGGGGCCACAGGGTCCACAGGAATGCGTTATGTTCCAGTGCGGTTCGTTAGATAGGGAGGATTAGTCTGTCCAGAATGGTCTGGTTTGAACGATTGATGTTTGGGCTCTACCAACGGAGGCGAAGCGTCCATTGAGTCAGCGTGAAGAAGCAGTTCTGGAAAATGAACCAGGTGCCACGGCGAAGGAAGCAAGCGTCAAGGCTTACTTCCAATCCGGAGCAATGTATTGGGATGACGTCTATCGACACGATGACGTGCGTGGCTTGAGATATCGGGAACGGTTGAAGAGTGTTCTGAAACTGGTAGACCGATGCTCACTTCCTGCGGGTTCGCACGTTCTCGACTTGGGAAGTGGAGCCGGGGTGTATTCCGTATCTCTAGCCAAGCGAGGCTACTCTGTTGACGCTGTCGATGCCGCGCCCGCTATGATCGAACGCACCCGTCGTCACGCAGTTGAAGCGCGGGTCGACGAGCGCGTGAAAACCAGCGTGGGATCTGTCTATCACCTCCCCTTTCATGATGAAGCCTTTTCAATGGTGCTTGCTATCGGAGTGATCCCTTGGCTCGATTCACCGGAAAGAGCAGTTGCCGAACTGGCGCGGGTGATCAAGCCAGGCGGTTATTTGGTGATGACCGCAGACAATCGTAGGCGTCTCGATGTTCTGTTAGATCCCTTGAAATCCCCCGCGTTTTCTCCGGCCAGGAAATTGTTTAAGAGCGTTTTTCGAGTCTCGTACTGGGGGTGGCATCCAGCATCGGCGGGTACAGTTTATGCCTCTGACCATACGATTGACGAAGTGGACGAGTTACTCGCTACCGCCCAGCTGAGAAGAGTGCACGCCGAGACCCTGGGGTTCGGTCCGTTCACATTTTTTGATCACGAGTTCCTACCCCATTGGTTAAGTGTTAAGGCTCACCGCATGCTACAGTACTTGGGGAAGCTTGGATGCCCCGGGTTGCGGTCAGCAGGATGGCAGATTGTGATCGTCGCTAGAAAAGGCGCCGTGCACGAGTCTGCTTTGGAAAACAAATCATAAGTTTTTGAGTGAGCTTGGAGTATTTAATTCAAACTGTACAGGTATGCATGATGCGTCGTCCGAAACTCGCCGATTCGCCCGCAGTTCTGGCGGATGCAAGCCTTCCTCTGACTTCCCAATCGCCGTCGGCGTCTGAAGAATGACGGTGTCGATCACCATATCCAAAGAAGAACTTAAAGAATTCGCTGTCAAGCTCCTGCTGGCGGCAAAGTGTTCTTCAGAAGATGCGGAAACTGTTTCTGAATCATTGGTATGGGCGGACCTACGAGGGAGAGATGAGTATGGAGTGTCTACCCGGTTGCCGAACTTGGTTCAGAGGCTGGTACGGGGCTTGATCCATTCACCGGCCGCAATGAGCTGGATGCCCACCGCACCTGCCGCCTATGTGCTTGACGCCGGCCATGGGTTCGGCCAGGTTGCGGGGCGTCTGGCAATGGACAAAGCGATCGAGCTTTCCCAAAACCAGGGGATTGGGCTTGTCGCCGTGCGGCAGAGCAATCACTTCGGTGCAGCATCGCACTATTGTGCTCGGGCTGCTGAAGCAGGTTGCATCGGGTTAACCTGCACAAATGCGTTTCCGAAGGTTGCGCCCTTCGGCGGAAGGCGGCCGGTACTGGGTACCAACCCACTGGCATTCGGCTGTCCGACGGCTTCTGGAGTTCCAGTTCTGGTTGATGTTTCGACGGCTGCATATGCTGGGTCAAGCCTTCGCAAGAGTTCAGCCGCTGGAGGCCGGCTCCCACCTGGGGTGGCCCTTGACGCCAATGGACAACCGACCACGGAGCCTTCAGCGGCGGCTGAGGGTTGTCTTCTTCCTGCCGCAGGTCCTAAAGGTTTTAGCCTGGCATTGATGGTCGAGATATTGAGCGGAATTCTGACTGGCGCAGCGATGGGGCGAGAAGTTGGCTCGCTTTTCTATACCTGGGACCGACCGGTGAATGTGGGCCATCTATTCATTGCGATTCACATTGAGCACTTCATGCCCAGGATGGTTTTCGAGGACCGCCTTAAAACGCTGCTGGGTTGGGTTGCTGAATGTCCCCGCCAGCACGAGGCAGAGGCCATTCGGTTTCCCGGCGAACTGCGAGGCCAGTATGCCGCACTCTACGAGCGCGACGGAATCCCGTTGGAAGAGAGAGCGGTGCAACTTTTGAATCGGCTTGCCGACGAGTTCAAGGTGAGACGTCTCGCTGAAGATCAGTCGCCGACGAAGGTAAGCGAGGATTATGGAACATGAGTATCGATACGTTCCAAGCAGTTCCCTGCTCTCAAAATGTACCTCCACAGGGAAGCAGGTTGGACTGCCGGTGTTGTCATTCGCCCAGCGACAAAGGTTTATCGTGACGCTGACGAGGAGCGACGGAAGGAAGCGCTTGCCCCATGTCCACATCCCGAACTGAGTCTCCACCTGTACTACTGCTTGGCGGAACCCAGAACTCGCTGGCAATCGTCCGGAGCCTGGGGAGAAAGAATATTCCGGTCCGTGTAGCCGCTCGCGAACACCGTCCTGCACTGCGGTCGCGATTCTGCAAAGGTCGCTACGCCATCCCCCTCACCGAATCCGCAGAGTCGTTTTGGGGCGATTTGCTGCTAGGCGGTAGTCGCTCGGATCTCCGTGGCAGCGTAATCTTCGCTTGCGACGATTTCGCGGTGACATTTCTCGCTGAGCACCGCGCCAGGCTGGAGCAGCAGTACATCCTGGATGATTGTATTCCCGCCATACAACTGGCCATGTTGGACAAGCAGAAAACGCTGGAATTGGCTCGATCGGCAGGATGCGCGGTTCCCCAGTTTTGGAAAGTGGACACCGTCGAAGATCTGCAGCCAATCCACCGCGCGGTGAACTTCCCCATCATGATCAAGCCGATCAACTCCCATGTATTCGAGAGTGTCCTTGGCAGAAAGTTTTTCATTGCCCACTCCCATGAGGAACTTGATGAACAGGTGAGGCAAGTCCTGGATCGCCAGCTCAGAATCATGGTCTGCGAAATAATTCCGGGGCCTGACAACGTGGGGCAAAGCAGTTATTACACCTATATAGATCCTCAAGGCGAGCAACTTTTCCGATTCACCAAGCGCGTCCTCCGGCGAACCCCTGAGTTCGGTGGCAGAGCCGTTCTCCATATGACGCAATGGCTGTCGGAGACTGCTGAAGCCGGCGAGCGGTTCTTTCGCGGAATCGGTTTTCGGGGTTTGGGACATATCGAGTTCAAGCGCGATTTCCGCGATGGCCAGCTTAAGGTGATTGAATGCAATCCAAGATTCACGGAGGCTCAGGAACTCCTACTAAGCTGCGGACTGGATACCGCCTACCTCGTCTACCGCCAGCTCACGGGCAGGCCCCTACCCCCAACGAAATCGTACAGGGAGAATCTTTTTCTCTGGTATCCCGTACGGGACCTGATAGACCAATTGAAGGGTCGGCACGGGCTTTCCGCAAGCCACTGGCTGAGAAGCGTATTTCACTGGAACACGGTGTTCCCTTACTTCAAGCCAGATGATCCCTGGCCCTCATTTGGTCTGGCTCTTGACGAGCTTCAGCGCCGACTGCGAGTGCGAAGACTTTCACGAAATAAGCAAGCAGAGGTAACTGTATGAAATTAGAATCACTTATCCCATGGTGTTCTGTTACATAAATTCGGTTCAGTTGCAGCAACTGCTCCGCTCCACGCGGGTCTTGGCGAGACTGGCCGGGCGGAGGCCCGCTTTTGGCTCGCATGGGCTTCCCACTTGTTCAATGTTCGAGGACTTTTGCGAACTGCGGTCTGGCGCTAAACTGCTTGAATCTGGCATCTGGCCCGGGGCAACAGCTTGCCTATTAACGGAACTGACGGGCTCGAAGTTAGAAGGTCTTGCTCGGGCTCAATTTTTGGGGAATTCGGAACCGTTCGTATCTGGCTGTCAATACGGCAATTAATATTCCTTTAAGCTTCCTAAGAGTCACTCGGCTTGGCCACAGAAATGCACATAGTTGTCGTTCGTTATGAGTGCGGTAAGGAGAAGACAGATGAGAAAACTCTTCTTCATAGCTTGCCTGTCCTTGATGCTGGCCCCTCTTGGGTTGCAAGCTCAGAATAATAACAACCAGGGTCAGAATAACAACAAGCAACGTCAGGGCGCCCCTGAAATCTCGGCTGTCGGCTTTGGAGCGGCAGCCGCGATCGGGATAGCGGGCTATCTATGGATCCGTCGGCGGCACGCTACCCAAAATTAGAGTCCCCTCACTTCCGCCGCCGGTTCTCGCCGGGCTAGGAAGGTTCAATCCATAGTGACTCTAGCTAATTCTCCAGCCGAGAGCCTAGTTTCACGAAAAGTCTTTCGACGGGGGAGCCTGGGAGCTCCCCGATCCCTCTTATTTGTCCTGGCCCTGACTTTGTTCGCAGTCGCGGCGGATCAGTTCGCCGCACCAATTCTCCAAACAAATTCTCCACTTTGGGCGACGGTCGCCTGCGTGCTGTTGGTTTGGCGGCGTGGCGAACTATCTTCCAGTTCCAACAGGACTCTGATCAGGCTTTCCGTTTCGAAAGAGCGTCTGACTATCTTCTTCGCCGCTCATCTAGTACTAATAATGATTGTCCGATCGACAGCTAGCACACTTGAGCCCATGGCAGGGACGGCGACCATCGGAGGAATTCTCCTTGCCGTAAGTAAATTGTTCGTCCTAGCCCCAACCATGGTGGTCTTTCCGCTCTTCCACTGGAAACAGCTAGTAAGTGAGTATAGCTCCGAAGGCATAGTCGCCCTTATCATTCTGCTCAACAGTGTTCCCAGGCGTGCGTTGGAGACACTCTGGCCCTGGTACGGACAAATACTCGGTCGTTTTGTGTACACCATGGCCCATCTCTTGGTCTCGGGGCTAGGATACGAGAACGACTTGAATCCAACGGTGACCGGGCCGGATATGGACATAGCAATCCTCCCGGCGTGTTCCGGAATCCACGGGCTGGAGCTCCTAGGTTATCTGTTTGGTATTGTGGCCTTTCTCGATTGGAATCGCCTCCGGAAGGGCCGGGCCTTGTTGGTCTACTTCGCTGGAAGCTTCGTCATGCTTCTCAGCAATGCTCTTCGGATCACTTCGTTTATTGTCCTAGGTAACCGTGGATTCATAGACTTCGTCTCGCGCTTCCATCAATCCGCCGGGTGGATCTTCTTCTCAGTGATCTTTCTCGCCTATCTTTCGCTTACATACAGCTGGATGCTCAAGAAGGGTACTGTCCCGAAACTTGCGCAGGAAAATTAATTGCACAAGCGCGGGATCCTTAGCAAGGTTTGCCTTGAGTGGGCTGAAACGATCCAACCAACATCGATGTAGAAGGTTCCCGTGCAACTGGGGCAATATCCGAGGCGAGCCAATTCGCGGCTAAGGCATCAGGAAGAAAAGATCTCTCTGTGAACCCTCCAGACCGCAGACTCCGTTGTGGCACTTCAAGCCGATTGCGTCGAACGGTCCCTCACTGGACCACGGCCTTCAAGTTTGTGGGAGGATTTGGCCGAACCGTAACAGTGCCGTTCACAAACTCGTAAGCACCGATGTCATAAGCCGGTCCTTGTGGACGTGACACGCCATCGAGGTCGGTAAGCAGAGTTGAGATCGTCAGACCCGCGTTGATAGCTAGACTGGCGCTCTGCAAATGGAAGTTGCGAGCGGTCACCGGATCGAAGTACAAAGGATCGCTGTTGACGTTGGACGTGAACAGTGATCCACAAGGTGGCACTCCCGCGCCGAACCAAATGTTGTTACTACCGGTCGAGTTACTGCACGGCGCAGAGCCGCTGCCCGAACTGAAGTATGGTTCCACGCCGATCGCCTGAATGATGTTATTCCGAAAACGCGTCTTGATGTTCCCGTCGTGATACTCAAACATTCCCGAGTCAGCGTCGTTTCTGGAACCACAGTCATAAAACGAGTTGTTGTAAACCTCGATCGGATTCGTGCGGACGGAGGTTGCCCCCATTTCGATGCAAGTATAGCTCGATGTGCTGTTGGGGTCGGGGCCGGTGCCTGCGCGATAAACGATATTGTTGTAGACTTCGACCGATCCTTGCCCACCCATAGTGTTAGGGCCGTCGGGGTTCACCGTGTTCAAATCAATTCCATTGCAAATCACGTCATGGATAGTGTTGTCATGGAAATGAAGGTCGGATTCGTCGGAACCTCCCGTTGAATAGACCTCAATCCCCTTGCAGCCCGCGCGCCCGGTCTTGCCGGGGTCGGGTACGATGGTGTTCCACGCCACTTCCCAAGCAGCCCCATTCGTAGACGTGTAAACTGCGTGATAGGTGTGGCAACTCGAAACGCAGGTATTTCCTGTGTTATGTACGTAGTTTCCCAGGACCTTGATATTGATCGCGGTACTGCCAACGATGCAGGCGGATGAGGCATCGCCGTTTGGACAAGAAATATCATTTCCCACGATACGGATGTCGGTAGGTGCGTCGAGATTGAATGCTTCGGTCTGAGCAACGATATTCGAGATGCCCGCGAAAACCCAATGAGCAGGGTTGGGATAGAATTCAAAGGCGCGCGCCAATGAATTGCTGCCGATGGTGACAGCGGCACCTGGATAACCGACCAAAGCTTTCGGAGCGGCTGCGGTTCCTGAGGAGCCAATATTAACAGACCCGTTGTTATTATCCTGTGCCGTTTGACTGACACCATTCTCAATGTATGTGATGTCTCCGGGGGCCATCGCGTCCTTTGCGAATGGAACTGTGGCAAAACACGAATTCGGAAAGTGTCCGTTGTTTGTATTACTACCAGTCGTTGAGACGCAGTAGACGTTCCCCGTACGGACAGTGAAGGGAACCCCGTTGCTCGCTCCTGCTCCTGTGGTCACGACAACATTTCCCGTTACGGCTGCGGAACCAATAGCCACGGCAATTTTCTGTATGCCCAACTCGCCCGGAGCCGGAACTCCCCACTGGAGATAAGCCGCGACTGCTCCTCCACCGACCGTAACCGTCGAGGTTCCTTGCGTCGCTCCAAAGTTTTTCCCATATATCGTGAGGATGGTGCCGTTGTTATTCTCCCCGCCTGTGTTCGGGCCACTAGTAAGATCGGTAAAAAAGATCCGTGGAGGGAGGCTTTGCGCTTTCATGGCAGGCGCACCCAAGACAGCTGCCAGGATGAAGATTGGAAAGTGCTTTGAAACCTTGCTCATGTACGACCCCCCCCTGTGACAGCGTTCCTCCAATGACACTTGGAGCCGCAGCAGAAATTTAGACTTCCAGGCGATGCAAGGCAACTGGCATACGGTCCAGTTTTGGTACAGGATGCAAGCCTGTCCTCACCCTTAGGCATGTCATCGGGACATGCTGGCGTTCATTTGCCACCGTCTGATCGCAGCCTACATGCCTTTCAGGTAGAGCGGGCTAGCCACCACTAGATCTTTGTGAAGATGATAGAAATGTGGTTTACGAAGAGTTCCCTGATAACCGGAATGCTACCGAGAAAGTCGATATTTTTAACGCACTCGTACTTCTTGAAAAGGACACGAACATTCGCGTCAGCAAGTAGCCGCTCGAATTTGCGAACCGTCATCCTGTTCAACCCCGACTCCACATCCTCATATCGCTTTGCCCCATCGTGCCGAAAATGGCGCCGGACATTTAAGACTGTTGTTTCATCGAAGACGACATTGACCCACGGAAGTTTTGTGAAGAAAAACATATGGCTACCATAGGGCGCAAACCATGGCGGTCCGAAAGTTACAAAGACCCTCCCATTCGGCCTCAAAGCGGCAGCCATCTCCTGCAGTCGAAGGGCAGGATCGGGAAAGTGCTCCATGCTGTTCTGAGCAATGACGATGTCGAAGCGGCCCTTCAGACGCGCATCGAAACTATCGAAAAACTCGACCTGATCCTGGAGATTCAGATTCCTTACCAGTTCACGCGCCGCCAGTAGACACTTCGGATTGGTATCAATACCCGCGACGTAAGACGCTCCGTTCTTGGCCAGAGCGGCCACTTGGTAGCCAGTCCCGCACCCGTAATCAAGGACATGCATCCCGCGTATAGTTGAGACGAAATCGGGAAACACTCTGCAGAGAATCGAGAGGGCGTCCTCAACTCTCCATTCGTTCTTGCCTGCCGTATAATCGTGTGTTCCTGGCCTCCTCGAGAGCAAGAGGAGGGCTTGCTCCGAGGCGGGGCCAAATGGTCTCCTGATCATGTGCCGGTTCCCCTTAGAATGAACACACAGTTTAGCCGGAATTCCCACTTTGAGCTTCCACTCGGCCCGAAAGCCTAGCCCCCCTGCCCCGTCGTGTCAACCGCAAGTCGCGCTGGTATCTTTGGGGTGGTAGTGCGGGCCGTTTTGGCCGTTCTGCGGAGCCACCGTGCTGGATTTTGTTTGCCCCATTCCATCAGGTCAAAGAGGGATGCATACGGCGGCTACTTGCGGGAGTGTTCGGAGTAGGGCTTGCAAGACGCGCGCGGGCTGCTTCGCGAACTTAGGCAGGGCGCTACGCCGTGTTGCGAGAGGCAGTTGCGCCGAGTCGCGCACTGCTGGCATGCCGTCGCCACATCTCAGCCGTTCTACGCCCGGGTCTGGCTCACTGGACCACGGCCTTCAAGTTTGTGGGAGGATTTGGCCGAACCGTAACAGTGCCGTTCACAAACTCGTAGGCACCGATGTCATAAGCCGGTCCTTGTGGACGTGACACGCCATCGAGGTCGGTAAGCAGAGTTGAGATCGTCAGACCCGCGTTGATAGCTGGACTGGCGCTCTGCAAATGGAAGTTGCGAGCGGTCACCGGATCGACGTACAAAGGATCGCTGTTGACGTTGGATGTGAACAGTGATCCACAAGGTGGCACTCCCGCGCCGAACCAAACGTTGTTGCTCCCGGTCGAGTTACTGCACGGCGCAGAGCCGCTGCCCGAACTGAAGTACGGTTCCACGCCGATCGCCTGAATGATGTTGTTTCGAAAACGCGTCTTGATGTTCGCGTCGTGATACTCAAACATTCCCGAGTCAGAGTCGTTTCTGGAACCACAGTCATAAAACGAGTTGTTGTAAACCTCGATCGGATTCGTGCGGACGGAGGTTGCCCCCATTTCGATGCAGGTATAGCTCGATGTGCTGTTGGGGTCGGGGCCGGTGCCTGCGCGATAAACGATATTGTTGTAGACTTCGACCGATCCTTGCCCACCCATAGTGTTAGGGCCGTCGGGGTTCACCGTGTTCAAATCGATTCCGTTGCAAATCACGTCGTGAATGATGTTGTCGTGAATGTGGATGTCGTACTGATCCGAACCCCCAGTCGAATACACCTCGATTCCTTTGCAGCCAGCGATGCCCGTATGGCCGGGATCAGGCACGATGGTGTTCCAACCGGCCTCCCAGGAAACACCGTTGGTGGTAAAATAAAAAGCGTGGTAAGTGTGACAGCTAGAGGAGCAGGTATTCCCCGTGTTGTGAATGTAGTTTCCCAGGACTCTAATGTTGCTGCCGGCGATATCTTGGAAACAGGCGGTTGATGCGTCGCCATTCGGGCAGGACATGGTGTTTGCGACAATGCGAAAGTCGCTGGTGTTGTCCAATTCAAATGCCGCGTCGTGAGCCGTCGCGTTGGAAATGTTCGCGATGACCCAGTGCGAGGTGTTATCACTGTCCACCGTGCGGACACCCATTCGGTCCGAAGTGTTTATGGTCACGGAAGCCCCCGGGTAAGCAACCAGCGCTTTTGGAGCGGCGGCCGTGCCGCTCCCCGATCTTATATCAAGCGCGGCATTATCACCCTCCGTCCCGGTTTGTTGTACGCCGTTCTCGATATAGGCTGTGTCCCCTGCTGCAATTGCGTTCTTGGCCTTGACAAGGGTGGCCCAACAACTACTTGGGAATTGCCCTGTGTTGGAGTCGTTTCCGGTTGTGGATACACAAAAAACATTTCCGGAACGAACGGTAAAGGGTACGGAGTTTGATGCCCCATTTGAAGTTGTAACAACAACGCTGCCGGTTTTCGCGGCAGCGCCAATAGCAATTGAAATTTTCTGTGTGCCCAACTCGCCCGGAGCCGGAACTCCCCACTGGAGATAAGCCGCGACCGCCCCTCCACCGACCGTAACCGTGGAAGTTCCTTGCGTCGCTCCAAAGTTTTTCCCATATATCGTGAGGATGGTGCCGTTGTTATTCTCCCCGCCTGTGTTCGGGCCACTGGTAAGATCGGTAAAAAAGATCCGTGGAGGGAGGCTTTGCGCTTTCATGGCAGGTGCACCCAACACAGCTGCCAGAGTGAAGATTGGAAGGTACTTCGAAACCTTGTTCATATACGAAGGCCCCCGTGAGAGAGTTCCTTGAATTACGTTTTAGAAGCCAACCGAGTCATTGCTCATAAATTTAGACTTCCAGTCAATGTAAGGCAATTGAGCGATGGTTCAGTTTTGGTACAGCAGGGGAACCTGTTCTACACAGTTAGGCTAGTAATTGTATGAGTAAATCTTGCCTTGACAAAGACCTGCAAGAACGAAGGATAGCCGCAGTAAATAATCCACGCACAGACGACTAAGCAAGTCTGCCGTCGGTCAAAAGAGCTCTTTTGCCACGATGTCGTTATTGATTTTTTTCGCGTTCAAGAGGTTGTCATATACATTGATGAGTCGCGACATCATGACTTGCGTGGTGAATTTGGCTTCAACCGTCCGGCGGCCTTCGCGGCCCATTTCTTTGGCGCGCTCGGGTGCCCGAAGGAGAGTCAGGATTCGATTTGCGATTGCATCGGGATCTTCGCTGTCCACTAAGAAACCGCTGCGACCGTCCTCCAACGCTTCGGAGTTTCCCCCAACACGCGTGGCAACGCATGGCAAACTGCAAGCCATCGCCTCCACTAAGGCGTTGGAAAAGCCTTCACTCCGAGAGGGCAGACAGAAAATGTCGCTGATTCTTAGCAGCGAGAAAACATCGTCTGATGGGCCAACAAACTTCACGTTTTGTTTCAGCTCCAGCGATGCAGTTAAGTCTAGCAACTCCTGGTAGTGCTGACGCTCGTGCACGTCGCCTACCACTAGGAACACGGCCTTGGGAAATTGCTCGCAGACCTTCGCGGCCGCACGGATTAGGATGTCCAGACCTTTTACTTGGCGGATATTTCCTATGGTCGCGACTAAATGCGACGCCCCGCCGAGGCCCATCGAGTCGCGCAAGCTCGAGGCGTCCGCATCCACGGGGACCTTCTCCAATTCAATGCCGTTATACAAGGTCAAGACTCTTTTGGGGTCCAGGCGATCTTGCCGGATGCAGAACTCGCGCACTCCGTCAGATACGGCAAGCACGAGGTCATACATCGGGCTTAACACACGATAGCCTAACTGGTGTTTCCAATTGCGAAGGATACCCAGGTCACGACGACTCGAAACCAACACCGGCGCACCGCTCAGCTTGGTGACCAGACCGCCAAAAAGATCGGAGGTTTCGAAAAACGTATGAACGATGTGTACCTCTTGGGTGCGAATTAACTGGCGCAGCCGCATTGCTACCCGAAGGGCATTCCAGTCGTAGGAGCGGCGCATGGGAAATACCGACCAAGAACAGGGAAAGTTTTGAAATATGCTGAAGCGGGGGTCGATCTTGAAGGTCGCGAGCGTGCAACGGAAGCGGTCCTTTGGCAATAATCGGATCATGTTCAAGAGAACGCGTTCAGCGCCGCCCATTTCGCAAAGCTGGTCGATGACAAAGAGCACATGGGTAAGGTCGGCCAAAGGTGAGCCGGGCGCATGGCTAGAAGGGGAGCCTGCCCTTTCAGCAATCATCGAAACTCCGCCATATTTCCTCTCTGGTTACCAGTATATTTATAATATATCCCATGCTTTAACCGACAGACAGGGGACCGCGACGAACACCCATGAAATTCGAATTGGTCGACGAAGCTCGCGGGGCGGATAATCCGCGATCGGCAGAAGGAGCTAATAGCTCGCAGCGGTGAGTGGAGCTGGACCCACTGATCATGATAAATGATTAATTTCGCCCCCTATCATTCAGCTAGTGTCATGCCAACAATTATATGTGACTTGTGATGACCTCGCGTTAATCTGCTTGTATACCATACTTAAAGCTGTGCCAGAAGTGTGTTCAACGGCGTCCTTAGCCTCGCCGCGAAATCAGGAAATATCTTTCCTAAACATGGTACCATTTTGGTGGGTTGTTATGCGCGGTGAGCACGCGGTTCAGTCTGCCCTCTAACTGCTTGAGCCAGCGTAACTTAGGAGACGAGAGCGGGCATATTTTGGCCTCTCTCGTGCATACCTCTCAGGGATTGACATTTGTTGGTTTGTCCGCACCAGACTACCGAACACGAGTACACTTTGCCCGACAAGTTCATGAGTCCTGAGAATTGCACGTCCGCATCTGCACGAACATCCGCTGGGGAGGCTCCGAGACGCGCCGTTTTGCCTGCAGAGCTGCCGGAGACAGAGCTAAATTTTTACAGCAGTTATCCGTGGTGCCTGAATGTTTTCCCCGCCGTGAAAGAGATAAGAGGCTATCTTCAACGCGAACTCACCCGACTGGAAGAAGTAACCGAAGATTGGCAGCGCAATGAAGTCGCCACAAATATTTTCCTGCTCTCGTGCGCGATTACCCAAGCGGTCGACGACTACTTGCTGGGAAAGCGGTATGACTTCAGCAAGGCAGTGAAAGCTAGGCCGATGCTTGCCCGCGTTGCTGCTCCGGTGGAGGCAGGTCTCAGGTTTGGCCAGAAAGTTCGAGAGTTGGCCCTCAGCCGTCTTCATTATTGGAGGCTACGTTGGACGGCTGCAGTCATTGATTTCACGTGTGTGTTCCAGTCAGACAAGCCCATTGGCCGAAAGGACTTCACTTCTTCCACGACTCTATTGGCCTCCCTGCTGGCGAGGCGATTACCCACTCATTTTCTTGCACGGCGCGCTCGAGTGCCCTCCGCCTTTCATTCACAAAGTCTTACACCTCTCGACAGCCTGGCGCTGGCACGAAAGTTCGTGACTGCCTTTCCAGACAGGCAACGTCGGATCTTGGTTCTTGGCCTGCGCACTGCTGGCTCTTACTTCGCCCCGCTAGTGTGTGCCCACCTGAAATCGGAAGGCTATAAGGACGTGGATTGCGTCACGGCGCGGCCCACGACCGGGATCAGCCTGTGGGAAGCACGGGGAATCAAGCGCAGCGCGCGGGGCAATGCCTTGGTTGCGATCGTCGATGAACCTATGACCAGCGGTAAGACCGTCATACAAGCCGTGCGATGCCTTCACCGGGCAGGCTTCGAATCGCGTGATATCGTGGCATTGGTTCCCAACCATCCTGCCCGACGCGGCTGGACTTGGCCCAACAACGTGAAGTTCTTCCCTGCGACCCAGATCACTATCTTACTTTTGGAAAGTGCGGAATGGCATAGGCGATGGTTACTCAAACCGGAAGCAGTCGAAAGCCGTCTGCAAGAATATTTTCTGCGACGTGGCTACCGAAGTGCGAGCCTAGAATTCAGTCCCCAGTGGGAAAGCTATTCGGACAGGCTAAAGAATCTAGAGCTCCAAAAAGGCCACATCCGATTTAAGGGCATTTATCAAGTTCGCCTCGAAGATGCTGATGGGAAGGCCGAAACACGTTATGTGCTGGCAAAGAGCACGGGATGGGGGTGGCTCGGCTACCATGCCTTCTTGCAAGGACACCTCCTCTCCCCCTGCATACCGCCCGTGCTCGGCCTTCGAGATGGGATCCTATACACCGAATGGCTGCCTGAGGAAGATCAAGTGGCGACCGAGTTTCCGAACCGGAATCGGTTGATAGACACTTTAGGCTCCTATGTTGCCGCACGTGTCCGATCCCTAAGTTTGGGGCTGGATCCCTGGGCGGATCTGGACGTGCTAGATGAGCCCATCGGTCTGGGTCTGCTCGCCGACCCATTGAGTCGGGCTTACCACAATAAGATAACAGCAGCTTTGAAGCGCGGTCGCCTTCGGGAAAGGCTAATGCGCTCTGGCGGTCCTTGCCCTACCTTGATAGACGGCAAAATGGAGCCAATCGAATGGATCCGCGGCCCCGAAGGACTTCTCAAGACAGATTTCGACCATCACGGACTCGGCAAGCCGCACCTGAACGCGACGGACCCCGCGTACGATCTTGCGGATGCTTTGCTTTGCTGGGACCTTTCGGCGGAGGAAGAGAACAACCTCTTAGCGCGGTACGTGGAGAAGTGCGGGGACGCCGGCGTGTACCAACGGCTCTTTATGTACAAGCTGCTGGCCGGAACGTGGCGGACAATGCGGGCGCTGGAAGTTTTAAGTCTGCCTCATCTTTCACACCATCATGAAGAATACAATCGTAGATATCTTCAAGCGAACAATTTTCTCACCTTGCAAACCACGCGCTTTTGCAGCAGCCTTTGCCTGCGCCCGAAAGCCCTGGGTTGGCATACCCCACTCGTCATGCTAGACATTGATGGCGTCTTGGACGCCTGGATATTTGGGTTTCCTGCAACGACTAAGGCAGGGATCAAAGCGGTGTCATTGCTCCACGCTCATAATTTTGCCGTAGGCATAGATACGGCGCGGTCAGTCACGGACGTGCAAGAATATTGCAGGGCTTACGGCTTTGTGGGCGGCGTTGCCGAATACGGCAGTGCGCTCTGGGATGCGGTTCGAAATCGAGAACTTGTGCTAGTTAGTTCCGAGTCTTTAAGCGAGTTGGAGGAAGTGAAAAGCGCCCTGCGCCAGATGCCAGGCGTTTGTCTACATGACCGCTACAAGTATTCAATTCGGGCTTATCGTTTCGATGAAGAAAAACCAGCGCCCCTGCCCACGTCAGTAGTCCAAGATTTAGTGGCAAAGCTAGGCGTCAAAACACTTAGAATTTATCAGACTAGCAGCGACACGGCTATCCTAGCTAAAGGTCTTGATAAGGGAACTGGATTGCAGTCCCTGCTCGCTTGGGTAGGGACACCGAACTTAGAGACGGTGGCCATCGGGGACTCGGAGGCAGATCTCGCGATGTTTCGCGTGGCCAAGCGAAGCTTTGCTCCGGCACAGATCAAGTGCCGCGAGGCCGCTCAGCTGCTCGGGTGCAGAATCGCCGACCGTTCTCATCAGGCGGGTCTGCTGAGTATTGTGTACTCCCTGATTCACCCGACCGGAAAGCTTTGCGCTCGTTGTAGGTCCGTCGAGGGCCTTTGGCCAAAAGGGAAAGACCTTTTCCTGGATTTGCTGGAAGTGGCTGACAAGAGGGATGAAAGTATGTTGCTTCAGGCACTGGTTGATCCCCTGGCTCTGCGAGTTTTCGCGAAATGAAGTGAAACGGTCCGCGGAGAATCGTGGCGTAAACCGATCTCGGCGTACCTATCCAACGATATTATTTAGTTGCTGAAATATAAAATGATGAAAATTGGTCGGATTGTTTCGAAAACTACCAAAGTGGCCTTACTATTCCTGTGGGGTCGATCGTTACGATTGGCAACGGAGCCTCCTTTTCGTCTTTTTGTCAAAGGAATAATTAAGGCTTTGCCGACATCAATTCGAACCAAGGCCAATTGGGATGCCGTTGACCGGCCCCATTATCTTGTCGGAGTCCTTGGGGCAGCAGACGAAGCTGCCCGGGAGGAGATATCGGAAATTTCTGTGATTGAGTTCGGGGTTGCGGGTGGAAATGGTCTCCTCGCTCTCGAAAAGTACGCGGCTGCAGTTGAGGGCGAAACAGGAGTCAGAATTGCTGTCTACGGATTTGACAACGGTGGAGGCCTTCCCAAGTTGTTAGCGGATCACCGAGATCACCCCGATCAGTGGAGAGCAGGGGATTTCCCGATGGATGAGCACTTATTACGGAAACGATTGAGCACACGAACGACTCTCCTGATTGGGGATGTCAAGGAAACGGTACCCAAGTTTGTCCAGCAGACTCAGAGCCCGCCGGTAGGATTCGTAGCAGTAGATCTCGACCTTTATTCGTCGACGAAAGATGCGCTACAAATCTTCTTGCTATCAGGAAAAAGAATGCTTCGTAGAGTGGTGATGTATTTTGACGACGTCCACCTGTTTTACAATCACAGGTTTGCGGGTGAACTGCTGGCGATCGAGGAATTTAATGGGAGCAACGACCAGGTCAAAATTGACCATTGGCGCGGTATCGCAAATTCGAGAGTCTTCCCCGAAAGCTTCTGGGTTCAGAATATGTATGTAGCACATGACATCGAGTCAATTACAAAAGTGAATCTAAATCGGCCTGCGAGAAATCGGGGTACAGTACTGTCGTCCTGAGTCATTGGCAGCTTAGAGGCCATTTTCCTTAGCTCGAATTGGAGCCGATAGTACGGGCAGCCGCGAGACCAACCACTCATAGCCGTAGGCTGCCTAAACCATTAACAGGGGGGCATTCGCATCACGGAACCGTGGGCTGCCCCAGAACACAATTGCAGTGAAGGCAGTCGCAACGAAGGTGAGGAGCAGCACAAGCCGCGGTGGTTCGTTTCGTCCGATCTCGCCAATGTAATCCTCTTGCTGCATTTTCCCACTCCTAGTTCGACTCCCTTTTAGTATATGCAGACTTCGGGCAAAGCCGTGGGCCTGGAAGCTGGTACGCTGATAGTTGGTGCAGGGGATGAAACTGGTGACATGCCCCTCCCATGGGGCTCAGCAGACAAAAATGTCGCCCAAGGCCATACGTCTCAATAATCTCTCGGAATTGAGGTGGAAGCTCCAGTTTCCATCAGACCGATAAACGACACACCAGAAGACGGCACGACGAAGTACCGTTTGCGTTACGATCAGGCTGACAGGGATGGCTCTATCGATTTTGATGGCCGTGTACAAGCTGCCCGAATAGTTGCTTTAGCCATAGCTCTGATGGCTCAACGTTACTTTGGAGCCAGACGAGTTTGCCGTACCAGGGCGACTCACGAGGTGAGACCCACATTGAGACCCGGAACAGCCAGGCGATCAACAGAAATGCCCTCAACTGGGAAAAACTTACGCTGAAGCCCATTCTGTGGAAGTAGCTGTCCACCAGTTGGCGGTCTTCCTTGTCAAGCCCCTCTAACAATGCTTTGCCATACAAATCGCTGAGGCGTGCCTGTTCGACTTGGGCACGGCCCGACAACAGTACGTGCAGCAAATCGATCAGAGGCAGCGAATGCAGCAACGCACGGTCCCAGTCGATCACACCCAAGAGGCGCAGCCCCTTCCTGTCGAATAGAAGATTGCCTGGGGTATAGTCCCCGTGGCTGAAAACAAACGGCCATGAATGGCCGACCAGTTCCTGCAGCAGATAGTCTCGGATGTGTGCAGCTTTGACCCCTGTACATTGCTCCGTGCTTCGCAATCCAGCATCTAAGTGAGGCATAACGGCTTTGTTCCAAGTAGCTTCATCGAGGTTTACGGGGGTCTGCGTCGCTAAATGCAGTCGGGCGATGAAATCTGTTGCAAGCTGCTTCCATGCGGCGGCACGGGGACCGTGACGCAGGAATCGAGCGCCAGAGAATCCGGGAAGCGCCTCCTGAACAAAATATGGCACCTTATTGAACGTTCCCTGTGTCAAAGGCTTGGGGATCTCCGGCCAGCCCGCGGAGGAGACGAGAAGCCCCTGCAGCGAACTCAAGCTCTGATACTCCAAGGTCGTACGGAGATTAGAATAAGCACTCAGGGGGATCTTTACCATGACACTCTGCGACTCAGTCCCAACTCTCAGCTCTAGAGTTATCAGTTCACGCAATGTGACACGGTATTTTTTGTACTCGATAGGTGTGTCGACTTCGCGAGAGAGCATCCGTGCCGCGTGGCTCCCCAACAATTCGAGGAAGGATGTTTGATGCCTTCCTCGGTTTGCGATCCAACCGAAGCTCGAGGCAAGCAGGGGAGCCAGTGAAGACTTAACTTTCAGCTGCAACGTTTCACATCGGGAAAATCCGCGCTCCGCAAGGAAGTGCTCAGCCATCTGTTTCCTAGCTGGATCCACAATTGCGCTAAACGATTGAAAATTCGGCAGCGGAATAATGGCTTGTCTTGAGGCAAATCCAGCAGAGCGGAGAAGACGCTTGTAGCCCCAAAACGAACGCCTATAACCTCGGGAGGATTTCACAGACCGCCAGCTCCAACGGTTGTGGCCTGCTAGCAACAATTGCCCCTCCGGGGCAAGTATGCGCGCAGCTTCACGCAAAAGGACTCTCTGATTCGCGAGTGGCGAGCCTGCCCCTAAGAGGGGCGCTTCTTCCAGAACTCCATTGAGTATGACCAAGTCGAATTCCTGGTCACCAAAAGGAAGCCGGGAAGTGCCCCCCCAACATAGTAGTTGAACGTTGGAAACGCCATCTTGCAAAGCTCTCGCTTTAATGAATCGCAACCGCTCCAGGTTCAAGTCACATGCAACGACAGAGGCCACCATTGGGGCTAAGCTGAATGTTATCGCACCCCACCCCGAACCGATTTCTAGCACGCGCCAACTTCGTTGCAGGTTCAGAAGGGGCCACCAGCCGGCTCGCCCAGGGCTCACAGCATACTCTAGCAATGCAAGGGGGTCCGAAAACGTGCACAAAGCGCGCTCTAGTCCGTGCTGCCATGAGACCCGCTCGCAGTCCTCCAACAGCTCGCGCGTCCGCTGTTCTCCGAATTCACCCCAGTCATCGCTTGGGTGCTCCGCCAAACAGAGAATTCCAAAGGGAGTGGAAAACTGGAGTTTACAGCTTGTACATTTCCAGGACGCGGCCAACCTCTCCAGGTGACTGCCGCAGGACGGGCAGCACAAGCGGGACGGATGCGGCGCAAGACCATCCATGTGATCCTCAACGATCTTTCGGTTCATAAAACCCCGGCCGCGAAGGCTTGGGCGGCGCACCCGAAGGTCCACTTCCACTTTACACCAACCTATGCTTCTTGGCTGAACCAGACGGAAATCTGATTGGGCATGATCACCCGCGACTGCATCCTTCGCGGTATCTTGCATTCGCGCCCAGATCTGATCCACGACATCACGAATTACATCCGGCTGTACAACCGAAACGTCCAGCCCTTTCACCGGACTTACTGGAACCCGAAGAAAAGAATCTGTATGTCACTTTCTTCAGTAACGCGACACTAGTCCATCTTCACCGACGCGACCGGCCATCATGCAGGAGGCCAGCCATCCAGGCGACCTAGTGGCGAAGCAGGACTTCGCTAGACTGACCGGTTAATCTGGCCAGAAGGATGTTCAACTTTATGCGCGAACGGCGAAAACGGATCAACGGATTAATCCTGGAGTTTTAGTTTAATACAGGCTGGCTATTCGTTGCAGGTATGTTCCTTGCTTGTGCTTCCGGATCGTTCTTCGCCTGCCAAGAATGAAATCCCATGTTTGCAAACCAGCCTTGGAGATACAACTATGGCTTAGCCGGCGGGCCGGCGCTCTTGCCAGCTGCACCAGCGACGTACTCGTAAGCCCCGATGGCAGGTGGGGATCTCCGCCGAAAGCCGTCGTGATCGCTGGACGCAACTGGAGATGCTTTAGTCCCCGCACCGTTGGCGGGACTGTTCTCTGACTTGAGGTGAAAGTCAGTGCCGGGATTCACAAACTCCGGATTGCTGTTGCGCGTCCCGGTAATCTGGCCACTCGTATACGGCCTTCTGATTC
>WNFH01000311.1_pt1 | contig 30179 bp, 20 predicted proteins | sample 5400411 | NCBI WGS metagenome assembly WNFH01 (sample SAMN13153347, study PRJNA577476) | soil metagenome | isolation source: 200 cm saprolite under Douglas fir tree site 2 hole 3 | place: USA:California | collected 2015-04-18 | reverse complement strand
AGCGAGGTAAACTCATGAGCTGTAGTCTCTGGATCAAAAATGCTCAAGGACCAAATGAACGCCAATCCAGATCTACTGAAAGCTTTGAACGGACTTGTCAAAACTTTCGGCCACTGTAATCGGCTGCTTTCTCTGCGCTTACCTGAGGAAGACTATCAAAAACTTTCTAGCCTTCCGGAGCTGGTTGCATCGCGCTGACCCGTTTTCGATGGCCAAGATCGGGCTAGACGGCGCAGAAACAACAGCTCGTTAGAAAGCCGACAGCCGAAGTTTCCCGTAAGCGAGACCAGATCGGGCACTTAGATTTTTGATCTCCTCGGCTGTTAACCGAAATATTGGAGGTTCGAATCCTCCGCGGGGAGCCACTTCCTTGCGCTCAAGTGTTTTTAAGATTTTCACGCACATTTTCCTTCCGGAAAAAGCATAACGCCATGTCGTTGAGAGACTCTTCTGCATCGCTAGAGTGCCGATAGTTTTTCGACCTGAATCAAGAGCCTCGATTGGGCTAGAATTTCACGGAAGGAGCTACCATCATGCCTTCTTCCACCACCAGAACGGCCAAAGCTGCGGAGTCCACGCAGCCTCTCTCACCCCAAGAATTGCGCAAAGTTCATGCTTATTGGCGCGCCGCGAATTACCTTTCCGTCGGGCAAATCTATCTTTTTGCCAATCCCTTGTTGCACGAACCGCTACAGTTGAAGCACATCAAGCCCCGCTTGCTCGGGCACTGGGGAACAACTCCCGGATTGAATTTCATTTATGTCCATCTGAATCGCCTGATCAAGAAGCACGACCTCGACGTGATCTATGTCGCGGGTCCGGGACACGGCGGTCCGGGCTTGGTCGCCAACACCTTTCTGGAAGGAACTTACAGCGAAGTGTATCCGCATATCCCGCAGAATGCAGAGGGGCTGCAGCATCTCTTCAAGCAATTCTCGTTTCCGGGGGGCATTCCGAGTCACGTTGCCCCGGAAACGCCGGGATCGATTCACGAGGGCGGCGAACTCGGTTACTCCGTTGCTCATGCGTATGGAGCGGCGTTCGACAATCCCGATTTGCTGGTGTGTTGCGTCGTTGGAGACGGCGAAGCGGAAACCGGCCCATTGGCGGCAAGTTGGCATTCAAACAAATTTTTAAACCCTGCGCGCGATGGTGCGGTCCTACCGATTCTGCATTTGAACGGATACAAAATTGCCAATCCCACACTGCTCGGCCGCCTGGATGACGCAACTCTCAGGCTACTATTCACCGGCTACGGCTATAAACCGTATTTCGTCGAAGGCCGCGAACCAGAAGCGATGCATCAACTCATGGCGCACACGATGGATACCATCCTCGAGGAAATCCGCGGCATTCGACACGCTGCCCGAACGGGAAGCCCTTCAGGGTTCCCGGTATGGCCGATGATCATTATGCGGACACCGAAAGGCTGGACCGGCCCTAAGGTGGTTGACGGCCAGCCTGTCGAGGACACTTGGCGCGCGCATCAGGTTCCTCTCACCGACTTCGCCAAAAAGCCTGATCACGTGAAGATGCTCGAAGACTGGATGAAAAGCTACAAGCCGGAAGAACTTTTCGACAAGACCGGCAAGTTCATCCCCGAATTTGCCGAGCTTGCGCCCTCCGGCAATCGCCGCATGAGCGCCAACCTTCACGCCAACGGAGGATTGCTCCTCCGCGACCTTTCCATACCGGACTTTCGCAACTATGCGTTCCCCGTGCCCAAGCCGGGAACGGAATTCACCGAATCGACTCGCGTGCTCGGCCAACTCTTGCGCGACGTCATGCGACGCAACGCCGGCAATCAGAATTTTCGCGTCTTCGGTCCTGATGAGACGGCATCAAATCGGCTCGATGCTCTTTTCGAGGCCACCGACAAAGTTTTCTTGGAGCCGATGCTCGCAACCGACGAGCATCTTTCGCGTGACGGCCGGGTCATGGAAGTTCTAAGCGAGCACTTGTGCCAGGGCTGGCTCGAGGGCTATCTGCTTACGGGGCGCCACGGATTTTTTTCCTGCTATGAAGCCTTTATCCACATCATCGATTCCATGTTCAACCAGCACGCCAAATGGTTGAAAGTTACCAGGAAAATCCCCTGGCGCCGGCCAATCGCGTCGCTGAACTATCTGCTCACTTCGCACGTTTGGCGTCAGGACCACAACGGGTTCAGCCATCAGGATCCCGGCTTCATCGATCACGTGGTAAACAAAAAAGCCGATGTGGTCCGCGTGTATTTGCCGCCTGACGCTAACACCCTGCTCTCTGTCGCGGATCACTGCCTGCGCAGCCGCAATTACGTAAATGTGATCGTCGCGGGCAAACAGCCGGCATTGCAGTATCTCGATATGCGATCAGCAATCGAGCATTGCACAGCGGGCCTCGGTATCTGGGAGTGGGCGTCCACCGACAAAGAAGTCGAGCCGGATGTTGTGATGGCCTGTGCCGGCGATATTCCAACCCTCGAAACGCTGGCCGCAGTTGATTTGCTGCGCCAGAATTTTCCGGACATCAAAATTCGGGTTGTCAACGTAATCGATTTGATGACTCTGCAAACTTCCTCCGAACATCCGCATGGGCTCGCTGACAGCGAATTCGATTCCATCTTTACTAGCGACAAGCCGGTGATTTTCGCTTTTCACGGCTATCCGACATTAATTCACCGCCTCACCTATAAACGCGCGAACCACGCGAGCTTTCACGTGCACGGCTACCGCGAAGAGGGCACCACCACAACTCCTTTCGATATGACGGTGCTCAATCAGCTGGATCGCTTCCATCTTGCCGGCGATGCTGCGGATCGTGTCGCTCGATTGCGCCCCGTAAACGCGCATTTTAAACAGCAACTGCGCAACAAACTCGTTGAACATAAACAATATGTCCGCGAATATGGCGACGACATGCCGGAAATTCGCGATTGGAAATGGCCTTATTAAAATGAAAATCCTGGTACTCAATTCCGGGTCGAGCAGCCAGAAGGCATGTCTCTTCGATCTTGCCGCACCCCTTCCCGATGATCCGCCCCAACCGTTGTGGGAAGGCAAGCTCGAATGGCGCGATGATCGTGCCACGCTCGAAGCTCGTACCGCCTCCGGCGCAGTCGCAAAAGAAAATGTGGAGCGAGGCGAGCGTTCTGCCGCCACTTCTCATCTGCTCAACGAACTGGCCTCTGGAAAGACGCGCGTCCTCGAATCGCTATCCGAAATCGATGTCGTCGGCCACCGCATCGTGAATGGCGGCCGCGCCTACAATCGTCCAACGGTGATCACTCCCGACGTAAAGTCCGCGATAGAAAAAATGGCCGTGTTCGCCCCACTGCACAATCGTCTGGAACTCGACGGCATTGCGCTCATTGAAACCCTTTTTGAAAAATGTCGCGGCGCAGTTCCGCAGGTCGCGGTATTCGATACCAGCTTTCACAGCGGCCTTTCCGAAGCCGCCGCCATCTATCCCGGTCCTTATGAATGGGCGGAGCAGGGAATTCGTAAGTTTGGCTTTCACGGAATCAATCATCAATACTGCGCGGGGCGCGCAGGTCAAATTCTTGGCCGCAATCTCGCCGACCTCAAACTGATCACATGCCATCTCGGGAACGGCTGCTCGCTGGCGGCAATTCGCGGCGGCAAAAGCATCGACACTACCATGGGATTCACCCCCCTGGACGGACTGATGATGGGCACGCGCTCGGGATCGGTCGATCCCGGCATTCTTACCTATCTGGTGCGCGAAAAAAAGCTGGACGGCAAAGCGCTCGACGAATTGTTGAATTCGAAATCAGGCCTGCTGGGAATTTCCGGCATCTCAGCCGACATGCGCGAAATCATTGCCGCCATGAAGAGCGGCAATCAACGCGCACAACTCGCCTTTGATATTTTCGGGCACCGGCTGCGTGCCGGAGTTGGCTCCATGCTCGCTGCGCTCAATGGTGCCGATGCTATCGTCTTTACCGGCGGGATCGGCGAGAATTCTCCCGATGTGCGGGCCAACGCCTGCAATCGCTTTTCGTTTCTAAAGCTGACACTCGATTCAACCAAAAACTCCGCGAAGCCTGTCGACACTGACATCGCATCGCCGGAATCGGCGGTTCGAATCCTCGTTATTCGCGCGCAAGAAGATTGGGCCGTCGCCCGCGAATGCTGGAAACTTTTCTCGCGCACATCGGCCGCGTCCTGAGAGTGGATTGCCTGCGCAACCCGCGCGACAATCGTGCGCTCGGGATGGTTACTTACTGCGTTTAAAAAATTCCACCTGGCGTAATCTCTTCTTCGCCGCTTCCATAGTTTTGTACGGCCCGCCGAGATTTTCCCCCTTGCTCGAAACTACTTTGTATCCCGCCTTGACCTTTTTAATCATGTCAAGCCTCGTGCATTTCCCGAGGACTCGGCTAACTCGTAATGAAGGATTCTATCCGCGGACCGTCAGGACTAGGCGAGGCGCATGCGCGGGCACGTCGTAGGCGGCTGCCCGCTCCAAACGCATAGCGACGGCCGTAGCCGTATCCAATCCGCAAATTCCCAACGCGATTAAGTCTGCGCCATCCGACCGCCGTCGCAAATAAGTATCAAATTGTATGCTTCGCCTCGCGCGCGGCATTCGAAAAGAATTCGGCCGCCCTTTATCTCAATCCCAGCCCGGAAGGCGAGCCAATCAACTTGTTTCCTTCGTCAATCGGCTGCAATACGTCGCCACCGCTGTTTGCAGGGCCGGAACTTCTGGAATTCTGCGAGCCCAGCGATCCTTCCAGCAGAAATCCCCGCAGCGCGATACTGCTCGTCCAGGTATGTTCCAGCGCATCCACGTACGCCGTTTCATTTTCGTAAAGCATGCGCTCCAGAATCAGCACGCGGATGAACGACGCGGTCATCAAGCCGTACTGCTCGACCATCAGTTTGTACGCGCGTTCCAGCCGCGGAAGAATCTCCACCCGATACTTGTCGGCGATCAATCGCGAGCTGCCGTAGTCTTCTCCATACATCGCGAAGCGGTTGCGCAGTTCCAGTTCCACGCGCCGCACTTCTTCGCGCGCGGCTTCAACACCGGCGCCTTCCGCTGCAATGGCTCCCTGATTGCGATCCCACAAGTGCAATTGCACGCCGACTTCGGCAAATCCCTGCAAGCCGACCTTGCGATTTTGCGAGACGCCGAGCGACTCCAGATTTTGCTGCAATCCGCCTTGCACAATTAAATCCGGTATCGGTTCGCGCTTCGCTCGCTGTAGCGAAGCTTCAGCGTGCTCCACATTCGCTTGCGCCGATCGAATCGCCGGGCTTTCTGCAAGCAGCGACGCCAGCAACTGATCTTGATCGAGCGGCGGCAAGTCCGCATCAATCCGTCCGGCAACCCCGCCTGCAGGCAACGACGGCACTCCAACGACCGCAACTAGCGTCGTCCATTCACGCCGCAACATCTGTTCAGCAATCCCGACAGCAATCTCCATGCGCTGTTCTTCCGCTTCCGCCTCCAGGATTTCCGTTTCGTCCGCTTGCCCAACGCGTCCCAGTTGTCCAACGATTCGAACCGTACTTTGCGATATCGCCAGAATGTTTCGCTTCAGCGCCAGCCGTTCTTGCGCGGCCAGCATCCGGTAATACGCCATGCGCACATCGTTTTCCACGCGCTGCTGCTGTGCATCGGCGTCCACCTCGCGCAGTTTCTCTGCTGCTCCGCGCACTTTGCGATCCAGTGCCAGCTTTCCGCCCAGGATGATCGGTTGCTGCACAAAAAATCCATGTTCGCCGCCGCCGTACGATCCTCCGCGAATTTCATCACCGCGATAACCGACAGTCGGATTCGGATACAGCCCCGCTTGCAATTTCTGCGCGCGCGCCGCTTCGATCTCACGTTGGGCTTGCGCCAACATTGGATTGTGCGCGCTCGCCATTTTCTCCAAGTCTTTCAGCTCATAAATCGGCCCTGAAACCACCCGTTGCGATTCGCCAAGCCGTGGAAATTCCGGCATCACCACAGAAATCTGCCCGTGATGGTGCATTTCTATTTCCGGCTGATCCGTCATCGGAAAGAAAACTTCCGGCCGCTGCTTTTTCGGCTGTTGTTCGCCAGATTGCGCATCGCCGGAGCCAGCAGGAGCAGCAGCAGGTGTTTGCGAAAACGCCGCGCACGCTCCCACGGCCGCAAATAATCCAGCCAGCATCGCGCGAAAACATTTGCGTCGCACACTCATCGCGAGCTCCCTTCGGGATGCGCATGCACATGTTTTTGCATAACTGGTGGAACCGGCGCCACATAACCGTTACGAATATCGTTCATCACCAGATCATAAAAATCCGGCGGCAGTACGCGTACCAGCGTCATCATCCCCATCATCATCGCGCTCCAGTTTCTTGGCAGGCCATTGTTCTGCGGCTTTGCGACCGCTTCATCCATGCCCATATCCATAAACGCATCCTGCGGGAAGCCGGGAACTTTGTTGGCGTCCGCAGCGATCGGCGCATGATGTACGTGTTCGTATCCGACGTGATCCGCAAGTGTTTGCATCTGGCGCAACGCGCGCTCGTCCTCGGTATCGGCGGTCATCATCATTCGATCCCCAAGTAGATCGCTCATCGCGTTCATATTGTGATGCGGCATGTGGCAGTGCATCATCCACTCACCCGGATTATTCGCCACAAACTCAATGTCCCTCGCCTGTGCGACTCCGACCAGCACGGTGTTTGAGGGCCCCCAGATCGCTTGCGGCTGCCGCCCCGCCTCCGAACCCGTAACCGCAAACGTGTGCCCATGCAAATGAATCGGGTGATGGTCCATTCCCAGATTTACAAAGCGCACACGCACGCGGCTTCCCAGTCGAACCACCAGCGGCGTAGTCATCGGGCTACATGTGCCGTTAAACGTCAGCCAGTTCCACTCCATGTTTGCAGTATTCGGAACAGTGTTGTTCGGCAGCACTGCCCACTCTTGCAGCACAATTCCGAAATCGTGATCGACCACTGGAGCATGCGCCCGTTGCGGATGCAGAATAAAAAGGCCGACCAGGCCCATCATTTGCTGCATCGGAGAATGTGAATGATAGAAAAAAGTGCCGTTCTGATGGATTGTGAATTCGTAGGTGAACTGCGCGCCGGGCGCGATCGGCTTCTGCGAAATATACGGCATGCCATCCATGGCATAAGGGATTTCCAGGCCGTGCCAGTGAATCGCCAGCGATTCCGGCAAACGGTTCTCCAGAATAATTCGAACCCGGTCGCCTTCGTACGCCTGAATCGCCGGCCCCGGCGACGTTCCATTAAATCCCCAGCAATCGATGCTCTTCCATGGAGCAATTTTTCTGCGCACCGGCTCCGCCACCAGCTTGAATACTTTCGTTTGGCCGTCCATTTCATGCGCCAGAGCCGGCATGTCCGGTGTTTGTACCAGCACCGGCGGACTGGTGATGTGTGAAGAATTCGCTCCGGTTTTACTGGTTTTCTCCGTTGATTCGCCAGCGACGGAGAGCTCCCCGGCGGAAAGAGTTCTCGCCGAAGCAAATATCCCCGCTCCCGCCAAAGCCTTGCGTATGAATCCACGCCTGCTGCCCATGTTTTCTCCTTGCAAAACTAAATAGCCGAACTTGCAAAAGTGAATTGGTTGTTACGTGCCGGTGGATCCAGACATACCCAAACGTGCACTGACGCTGCATCCAAAATGAACCGTCTGGCTTGATGGTCTTTGCTAGATGCGAAGGGGTAGTAGAGGCGGGCCGGAACTTCTGCCAGTAAGCGAATCTCCGAAGAGGAAAGACTGCTGACAATCAGAACCTAAGGCAAGGCTATCGGCGGGGGTCCTCTTGAACAGGACGTGAGCGGCTCCGATCGGTGCATCGAGAGAAAAGGCGCTTTCCTTCAGCGCTTGAATCTCAGACAGGCTGTCGCAGTCAGACTTTTGCTTCAGACTGTTCCCTGCTTTGGCAGGACATTCAACACACGGAGCGCCGTGATGATGAGCGTGTTGGCTCTTGTGCGTCGCGGTTGGCTGGGACTCCATTTCATGATGATGGACTACGCTACCCGCTACAGGTGCGGACGATATACAAGACGCGGCGCAGATCAAGACGGCACCGGGATCGGCTCCCGACAGTAGAAGCACCAAAACCCAGACCAATAGCTTAGTATCCATCAAGTTTTGAGAATACACCCGCGACAGTCCTCGCACAACGATTCGCCAGCGACAGAAAGCTCTCCGGCGGAAAGAGTTCTCGCGGAAGCAATTATGCCGGCGCGCGCCAAAGCCTTGCGTATGAATCCACGTCCGCTGCTCATGTGTGCCCTTCCAAAGAAACTCACAACCCGCGCGTCGCTTCTTCGCAAACAATTGCATCGCTCTAGCGTAAGGATACCGGAAGCGGACACTCTCTTCTCGCCCGCGAACGGAATTGGAATTCCGATTCGTACTTACCAAAGTTTCTCCTCATTCGTTTTACCTTCGACCCTTCAAAGCGTATGCTATGCGCGAAGCCAAGGGAGACATTTCGATGAAGCTTGGGGTTTTTACACCCGTTTTCGTGAATCGGTCTCTGGATCAGGTCGTCGCGAAGTTGCGTTCTCTCTCCGGCATCAGCGCGATCGAGTTCGCGACTGGCGGCTGGCCCGGCCGGGACCACGTCGAAGTCGATGCCTTGTTGGCCAGTCCGCATAAATTGGATGATTTTGGCAGCCAGATTCGCGATGCCGGCCTCACCATCAGCGCTCTCTCCTGCCACGGCAATCCCATGCACCCCAATCGTGCCACGGCTCGCGAACACGACGAAGCCTTTCGCAAATCGGTAAAGCTCGCGGAAAAACTCAACGTTCCCGTTGTGGTCACTTTTTCCGGTTGTCCGGGCGACAGTGATGAAGCCAAGTGTCCCAACTGGGTCGTCGCGCCCTGGCCGCCGGAATTTCTCGAGACTCTAGAATGGCAGTGGGACAAAAAGGTTATTCCTTACTGGCAGGATGCTGGAACCTTTGCCGCCGACCACGGCATTAAAGTGGCCATCGAGCCCCATCCCGGTTTCGTGGTTTACAACGTCGAGACGGCTCTGCGCCTGCGCGCCGCTACTGGGAAAAACGTCGGCGTGAATTTCGATCCCAGCCACCTTTTCTGGCAGGGTGCCGATATTCCGGTCACCATTCGCGCTCTGGATGGCTGTATTTTTCACGTGCACGCCAAAGATTCCGCGCTCGACGCCGCGAATGTCGCTCGCAACGGCGTGCTCGACGCAAAAAGCTATCGTCACTTGGCGGATCGTTCCTGGCTCTTCCGCACCGTCGGCTGGGGCCACGACGCACTCGTGTGGAAGCAGATCATAAGCGCTCTTCGAATGACCGGCTACGATCACGTCATCAGCATCGAGCACGAAGATGCGCTCGCCTCCGTCGATGAAGGCCTGGAGTCCGCCGTGGCATTCCTTTCCCGCATCGTGCTCCACGATCCTCCGGTCGAACCCTGGTGGACCTAGCAGGGCTATTCCGTAGGGGGCTTGGCCGTGTCCTGAGAGCAGTCGAAGGCATGCTGAGCCTCAGCTTGCCCGGAGCGGCCCCTCAAGACATTTTCCCCAGTTTCGCCTGCTACAAGTTTTTAACGATTCGTCACATCACCGTCACCATCCATTCGCATAAATAAGCGGAAATATAACTCGCTCGCAAATCTGTCTCGGGCGACGTGTCGTTTGAGGATTTAAGATCCATCGCTCGCTCCTCCCGGCTCCGAGACCCTAATAAGGGTGTGTGTTATGCGCAATTTTCTAAAAACTTTCGCACTCGTGTTTCTTTTTGCACTCGCGCACGTTCTTTTCGGAACAATTGCACTCGCGCAAACCGACCGCGCCTCGCTTGAGGGCACAGTTACGGACCCCAGCGGCGCCGTCATCAGCGGCGCGTCCGTCCGGATCTTGGCGACTCAAACCAGCTTGAGCCAGCAACGCACCACCAACCCCAACGGCGAGTATCGTTTTCCCGGAATCGCCAATGGTGAATACACGGTCTCTGTTTCAAATTCCGGATTCAAGACCAAAGTAATCGCAGACGTCTTTCTTGAAGTGGGGCAAACCCGCACTCTCGATGTCGTTTTACAAATCGGAGACGCCAGCGAAGAAGTTGAAGTGGTAGCAGGGCTGGGCCCGGCCGAGCGCAGCAGTGCGGAAGCCGCCATAGTCATTCACAGCAATCAGATCGCCAATCTACCGGTCAACGGGCGCGACTGGTCCGGATTGACCTTGTTGGCGCCATTCGCTCAGGACGATGGCGGAGGCAATCAGCGCACAATTCGCTTCGCGGGCCGCGCCATTGACGATAACAATTTTAATTTCGATGGCGTGGATGCAGGCGGCATTCAGGAACAAGCGCAGAAATCGCAAGTCCGATTGCAAATTTCCGAGGATGCTGTTGCGGAGTACCGCGTCAACAGCGCTCTTTATGATGCCGAATATGGCACGCAGGCTGGCGGGCAGATCAATGTCGTCACCAAGTCGGGCACCAATGACCTGCACGGCACAGTTTTCGGTTACCTGCGGAATTCAGTCTTCGATGCCCGCAACTTCACCGATTTTGATTTGAACGGCAACCCGGCCATCCCTCCTTTTCGGCTCGGGCAGTACGGTCTTACCGTGGGCGGTCCGATCCACAAGAACAAAACATTCTTCTTTCTCAGCTACGAGGGATTGCGTCAATTGCAGTCGACCAGTCAAGTAGCGACTGTGCCCTCGGCTGCACTCCAGGCGGATATCCTCGTGAATGGCAGGAATGGCAATGGCCCCTCGCCTCAAATGTGTTCCATCCTCCAGGCATTTCCCTGGCGTGCTTCTACGGGCAGTTTAGGCGGCTGCGCCCCTACGCTGGTTTTCCCAGACGGCGCCTTTACGGCGCTGGACCCGGATACCGATCAATTTACTCACGCTACGCCCACCGTCATTCACGAAGACACAGCGCTAATTCGCATTGACCACAAATTTACCGACAAGACCACGCTCTACGGACGCGCGCAGCGGGATATCTTGCATTCCGATCAACCCATCAGCCCTCTCTTCGACCAGCAGCATATCGTCAACCACCCGGCCAACTATTTCCTGGCGCTTCAGCATGTGTTCGCGCCAAATTTGTTCAACGAAGTCAAGGTTTTCGTCAACCGCTCCCCGTACCACAATCCTCAGGCCAGCGTGCTGCCTTACGCTGTCAACACCGATAATTTCACGGGCATCAACGACAATACAGCGGACATCGAAATCGGCACCACTTTCGGTTTCATAGACAATCTCACTTGGACGCACAACACCCACACATTCAAGACCGGCATGGAGATTCGCCGCATCCGGCTGAACCAGGGGCAGACGGCCGACAACGTTCTCACGTTCGGAGACAATGACAGCCTGGTGGCGGCGTCAGTAACCAAACTGAGTTTCGTCGCGCCGTGGTGCTGCCATAAGCTTCGCCGCACTATGTATCTGCCTTACTTTCAGGACGAATGGAAGGTGACGCCCACCTTCACTGCTAACCTCGGCATTCGTTGGGATTACTACGGAGTTGCCAACGTTCCGGACAACCGCACGACGGTCTTCGACCAAAATCAGTTTCATGGAGCCTGCCTCGGCTCAGGCTCATTCAACACTCCGTTCCCGGTACCCATAAACACTCCACCGTGCCCGACGAACCCCGCTCTATACAGCCCGAACTACCGCAATTTCGATCCTCGCGTGAGCTTTGCATGGGCTCCCTCATCGCTCCATGGCAAGACCGTCATTCGTTCAGGCTTCGGCATCTACAGCGGCGCCGCACAGAATGACGATCTCAACGCGGGCCTCGAAAGCGACACCTTTCGCGCGTCCGTCGTCGCTCCAACTCTCGGTCCTGCCATTCAACAGGAGATTCCAGATCTATCTGCTTATACCGGCACGGGCGGTTTCTCTAAAGCCGCGAATCACCCTCGTGCTTTGCAGCGCATTGGACGTAAAGACCAGTACGTCGGAACCTGGGGCTTGACCGTAGAACACCAACTGCCCGCCGGTCTCTTGTTTTCCATGTCCTATCTTGGGAGCCATGGCGTCCGGCTGTTCTCACGAGGTGCCGTGAACCTATGCCAAAATCCAGTCGTTATTAATCCGAACAATCAGGATTGCTACCGCCCCTTGGACCAATACTTCCCCGACCCCGCACATCCGAATGATCCTAGCTTCACCATCGATCCTTATGGTTCCGTGGACTACAAGAGTGACACCGGGCAGAGCACCTATCACGCATTGTTCCTGTCTCTCGAAAGGCGGATCGCAAATGGCCTGTCCTTTCAGGGCCACTACACTTTTTCTCACTCCATCAATGACGGAGCGGTTGGTGGTGGAGAAGCGAATGGACAGGAAAACGTGAACTGCCGCCAGTGCGACAAAGGACCGAGCGTCTTCGACGTTCGCCACAACGTTACTGTGAACGCCGTTTATGAACTCCCGTTTGGGCCTGGCAAAACGTATCTGCATGATTCTGGCCCCGTGGGAAAGATCGTTGGTGGCTGGGAGCTGAGTAGCATTGGAACCTGGCATACCGGGCATCCCCTCACAGTCAAGATGGGTCTTGGTGGCAATATCGTCGCGCCCGGTACCCCGTTTGATGGCCTGGCACAAACCTACTTGCTTCCCGATGGCAATGATCAGACCGATCAGCGCCCTGACCTCGTTCCTGGAGTCCCAATTTTTCTCCCCGGCGGAGGAAAAAATAACATGCCTCTGATTAACCCCGCCGCTTTTCAAGCGCCGCCAGTCGATAGCAACGGAAATTTCACTCGATTCGGCAACGCTCCAAACGGTATCGCCCGTGCCCTGGATATCTGGCAAGTGGATCTGGCGCTTATGAAGGACACAAAGTTGACAGAACGCTTCAGCATCGAGTTCGGAGTGCAAGCTTTCAACGTGTTCAACCACACGCAGCTCGGTGATCCTGGCAACCTGACGCTCGATTACAACCCGCCACCCTTGGGAAGCCCGACACCTAACAATTTGAGTGCCCCTGGGGATTTCGCCGTTATCACCAACACGGTAAATGGCAATGGGACCAATACCGGTACCGGATTGCCACGACAACTACAGTTCATGCTGCGGTTCAAGTTCTAAGGTTTCCGAATAGACGCAGGTTCGCGCAGGGAAAAAGTTTGCCGATGATTCTGCGTCGTCTAGGGGTGAGTCTGCATTGCGACAAAACGTATCTTTCCTGGTTCTTGTAAGTCTGCTCGGCTTCGCAGAGATGCAAGGCTGTGCATCGCGAAGAATACCGGCCAAAACGGAAAACACTGCCGTTCTGGTTGGAGCAGGCGATATCGCCGATTGCCGGGACCTTTCTGGCGCGGAAGCGACCGCAAAGCTGCTCGACAAAATTCCCGGCACCGTGATGGCTGTCGGCGATCTCGCTTACCCCGACGGGACCGCCGCGAATTTCGCGTGCTACGACAAAACCTGGGGGCGCGTGAAAAATCGCACCCGTCCAGCAGTTGGCAATCACGAATTCCATTCCGCCGGCGCTGCTTTTTACTTCCAATATTTCGGCGAAGCCGCTGGCGATCCAGGCAAAGGCTATTACAGCTATGAACTCGGCACGTGGCACATCGTAGTCCTGAATAGTGAGTGCGTAGCGGTGGTTGGATGCGACGCGGCTTCCGCGCAAGGCAAATGGCTGCGAGAAGATCTCGCAGCGCATCCTGTGGCCTGCACGCTGGCTTATTTTCACAAGCCACTTTTCAGTTCCGGCGGCACGCATGGCAACGACCTGGCTATGAAACCTCTGTGGGATGCGCTTTACGCAGGCAACGCGGACGTGGTCGTCAACGGCCATGACCACGATTACGAACGATTTGCTGCACAGAATCCTGACGGCATCGCCGATGCCAGCCGGGGAATTCGAGAGTTCGTTGTCGGGACCGGCGGCAAGAATCTTCGTCCTTTTACGGTGGCTCATGCCAATAGTGAAGTGCGCTATCGGGAAGCATTCGGCGCGCTGAAGCTGACGCTTTCGCCCGGCCGATACCAGTGGGAATTTATCCCGCAGGCAGGGGAATCGTTCCAGGATTCCGGCGCCGGAACTTGCCACTGAGACGCTTAGTTCGCGAGTTTTCGCAGCACCCACGACCCGCTCTTCGATTTTCCTGTTGAACCTCCATGATAATGTCCCCTGCTTACCTCGATATGCCGCGGGAAATCTTCGCTCAAAGTCTGTAACTTGTACATTATAGTACTTTACAGTACACAAATAAGCGTTGACGGTCACTGTAAGTAATGTTAGAAAACTGTCGCCGCCGCAGATTCTGACCTTTAAAAGAGGCTCCGCCCATGCCCTTGACCTGACATTACCGGTCCTCTAACTTCTTTGTTTTCAGTAAACCGATTTCACTCTTTCTCGCTCTTTCTCGCTCTTGCCGAAATAAGCCCTGTATTTGCCACTCTTGCGCAAAGTACCCGGGGGTAGGGGGTGGACCGTCACAAAATGGAACGCCCACTCGCATCCGATCAATATTTTCTAGGCGGAAGTGCGAGCCGGGTGGCGCTGCAATCGATAATGAATCGCGGGGGTGAACACCAGAGAAAGAACCATGGAACTGAGCAGGCCGCCAATCACTGTAATCGCCAGCGGCTGCAGCATCTGCGATCCAGCCCCAAAGGCGAAAGCCAGCGGCAGCATTCCTGCAACCGTCGCCATCGCCGTCATGGCGATGGGCCGCAAGCGCCGCCGTCCCGCTTGGATCATCGCCTCTTCCGGGGATTGTCCCAGATCGCGAAATCGCTGCTCGGCGTCCAGCAGCAGAATGCCGTTTTTAGCCACGATGCCGACGACCATGATGATGCCCATGAACGATGCAATGTTGAAAGTTGTGCCTGTGATCAGTAGCGCGAATAGCGCGCCGAACGTAGAAAGTAACGCGGAAGCGAGAATTGCGGCTGGCGCGGAAAAAGTGCGGAATTCGAAAAGCAACACGATGAACAGCAGCAGCAGCGCGAGAATCAAAACTTTCAGCAGGTCGCGAAAAGATTTTTGCTGCTCCTGGTAAGTGCCGCCGTACTCGATGCGAATGCTGGAAGGAAGATGAAGATTGTTTACCGCTTTTTGTACCGCGGCAATTCCGGAGCCCAGGCCCACGCCTTCCAGCCGCGCAGTCACTTGCATCAGACGTTGCAGATTTTCCCGGCGGATTTCGGTCTGGCCCGGGTCGGTGGAGAGTGTAGCCAGCGAACCCAGTGTGGCGGTTTTTCCCGTCGCGCTCAACAGTGGCGTGTTGGTCATCTGGTCGACAGAGCTGCGATTCATTTCCGGGAAGCGCACGCGAATCGGATACACGCGATCGTTCAGAACTACCGGAGTGGCCGCGGGTTCACCTTCGAGGATTGCTGACGCGTCCACCGCAATTTCTTCCGGCGTGAATCCGGAACGCGCGGCGGTGGCGGAATTAATTTGGAACGTGGAAGCCGGACCGCTGATGGTATTGTCCACGCCATCCAGAACGTCAACCACGCCGGGAACCTTTCCGATAGCCTCTGCAACCTTCGGCGCAGTCTGTAACAGTGATTGCGGATCTTGCGAGTACAGCTTAATTACCACGGGCTCCGGTTCGTTGCTCAAGTCACCGATCATGTCCTGCAAAACCTGTATGAATTCAACTTCGGCGGCCGGTTCAGTTTTCTTAATTTCATCGCGGACATCGTTCATGATTTCATCAATGTCGCGTTTGCGTTTTGCTTTTAAGCGAACAGTAAAATCGCCGCGGTTGGCTTCGGTGACCGCCGCCAATCCGAGCTGCAAACCAGTTCGCCGCGAAGTGTTTTCTACTTCCGGCGTTTCTTTGAGGATCGCTTCCATGCGCAGCAGGATGCGATCGGATTCGGTCAGCGAACTTCCGGGCGGTGTGAAGTAATCGAGAATAAAGCCGCCTTCGTCCATCGCCGGAAGCAAATCGGTTTCAAGGAAGTGATAGCAAAGTCCGGTAAGCAAAATAATTACCGCGGAACTGCCAGCCAGCAGCCAAGGATGGTGGAGAACGCCCTGCATGAAGCGGGTGTAGAAATTGACGATCCGTCCAAAAAATCCGGAGAGATGCGCTTCTTCCGCGGCCAGCAGCGATGCGGGATCTACATTTTCCGTTCCGGTATTTTCTATGGCGGCGGATGGCTTTTCGGCGCCATTCTTATTCTTACGTTTGTCCTTCAGCAAATACTGGCTGAGCGTCGGCGTCCAGGTCATGGCGAGAAACAGTGAAACCAGCAATGCGACGGTCATGGTTACGGCGAGCGCGCGAAAAAAGGATCCGGTCACACCGGTAATGGAGATGAGCGGAAGAAAAACCACGATGGGAGTAATGGTCGAACCGACCAGAGGAACCGCCATTTCTCGCAGTGCGCTGGAAATGGCTTGAAAACGGTTTTGCCCGGCGTCGCGGTGCAGAACAATATTTTCCAGCACCACGATGGCGTCGTCGATGACCAGACCGACCGCGGCTGCGAGACCGCCCAGGGTCATCAAATTAAAACTCTGGCCAAAAAACTTTAGAGCGATGCATGTGAGCAGCAGAGTTGTCGGAATCACCAGGCCGGCAATGATCGAAGCTCCCCAATCGCGCAAAAATAAAATCAGAATGGCCACAGAAAGAAGAATGCCCAGCAGCACCGCGTCGCGAACGCTGGAAATGGAATCGCGTACGATTGTGGACTGATCGTAAAAAGGCTCCAGATGGATGCCGGGTGGCAGGCTGGCGCTCAGCGCTTGAATTTGCTGGTGCACTTCATCGGCGACCGTGAGGGTGTTGCTGTCCGGTTGGCGATTGATGTTGAGAAGCACGGCGGATTTTCCGTTGGCGGTGACCATCGTATAGACCGGAGCAACGGAACGCGCAACAGTTCCGACGTCGCGCACGCGAACGGGAACTCCGGCGGCGGAAGTTTTGACCACGATCTGGCCGAGTTCGTCGGGCGAATGAACCTGGCCGCTGACCAGGCTGAGTACCAGCTGGTGATTATTTTCGAAGAGGCCGGGCGAATCGATGAGATTAGTTTTTTTTACGCCGTCGAGAACGTCCGCGACAGTAACTCCGGCGGAGACCAAGCGCGCGGGATCGGGAGTGATCTGATATTCCGGGACGCGGCCGCCTTGCACGATGACCGAGGCGACGCCATCGAGGCGATTAAGTCTTGGCTTGAGGTCGTAGGTGGCGATTTCCCAAAGATGATCGGGCGAGACGGAATCGGAAGTGAGGCTGTAACCGAGAATTGGGAACGTGGCGAAAGTCAGGCGACGGGTTTCGAGTTTTGCGGTGGTGGGAAGTTCCGCTTGCATGCGGGCGGCGACCGCATCCACGCGCTGCAAAGTCTGTACCATGTCCACGTTCCAATCGAAAAAAAGATCGACTTCCGCGGAGCCGCGGCTGGTGATGGAAAGAACGCGCTGCAGGCCGGGAACATTGTTAACCGATTCTTCCAGAGGTCTGGTAATGGTAACCAGCATCTGGTCGATGGGCATAACACCGTTGTCCACGCCAATCACGATGCGGGGAAAATCGGTGCTGGGAAAGACAGAAACAGGAATACTGAATGCCAGATAGCCGCCGACCAGGGCCAGGCTGATGATCAAAAACAGAACCGGCCGGGAAATTTTCTGGAACCACTGCAATTGTTCCGCTGCTGGTTTTGCTTGAGAAGGAGAAACGGGCGGCTCCGGCATTCGCGCTACTCCTTTTCCGTGCCGGAAGATTTTGATTTGCCAGTGGGTTTTTTGCCGGACTTATCGGCGGGCTTTCCATCCGATGAGTCGGCGGTTTTCCGGTCTGACTTGTCGCCAGCTTTATCGGCGTCTTCGTTTTTCTCGGGAGCTTCGATTTTGATTTTGGTTTTGTCGGGCAATCCGTATCCGCCGGAAGTAATGACCGCTTCGCCGGCGTTTACGCCGCTGGTGATCTGCGTTTCGGTGACGCCGCGAATGCCAAGTTGAACATTTTTTTGGTGCGCGACATTGTCGGAGCCGGTAACGACAACGTAGTTCGCGCCGTCGTTAGTTTGAAAAATGGAATTATTGGGCACAATCACGGCGTCTTGCGCGGTGGCAGCGGTGATGGAAATCTGCACAGTCATGCCAGGCCGCAACGAATCCGGCGGCTTGGCCGCCTGCACCCAAACTTCGATGGTGGTGCTGCCGGGATCGAGTGCGGGGCTGACCAGACTGAGTTTTCCGGGAATAGGATCATCCTGCCCGGCAATTCTGATTTCCGCTTCCGCGCCTTTTTTCAGGCCGACGGCTTGCGCCTGCGAGATGTGAGCTTTTGCGATCAGGCTACTGTTATCCATGACCGTCAGCAGCGGCTGATTGGCGGTGGCCAATTCGCCGGGATACAGCGGGCGGTCTGTTACCACACCGTTAATTGGACTCTTAATGTAGGAATAACTGAGTGCCGCTTGCGACGCGAGCAGCTTTCCTTTTGCGGCGTTGAACTGGCCACCAGCGGACTTGACGGCTTGCTCTTTGCCGCTGCGGCGCAGATCATCCAGGACTTTTTGCGCTTGCTGGTACTGGCTTTGTGCTTGCGCGAGAGCTACTTCGGCGGCATCCAGTTCGCGGCGGGGGAGCGCGCCCTGCTGGAAAAGTTCCTTACGGCTTTCCACGATTTGTTTCTGCGCATCGGCTGCCGCTTTGGAAGAGGACGCGTCGAGCTCGGCTTTCTGAATTTGTTCCGGAATACTGGACGCCGTGGAAGTGACGTAAGCGCCTTCAGCTTGTTCGTATTCACCTTTGCTTTGCGTGGCAACAGCGGAAAGATCGGCATTTTCAAGGACGGCGAGAAGCTGGCCTTTGCGGACGCGGGCGCCGCGCTGCACGGCAAAAGATTTTATGGTCGAACTGATTTTGGGCGTAACGACGGCCTGCTGCAGCGGGAAAACGACCGCTTCGGCGGCAACAATGCGAGAGACGTCGCCTTTTTTTGCAAGAGTGACTTGCACGGAAACTTCCGGCACGACTTCAGGTTCTTTCTTCGAGCAGCCCACAAAAACGAAAAGTGCAACCGCAAACGGCAGTGACGAAAAGGAAAGCTTCGTTCGCGGCGATATGCGACGCAGGCGGTCAGTGCGCGAGGTCATGGGGTGGTAAGCACTCCAGTGAGAGTTTGCAGATTGGCAAGAGCCACGCGATAGCGCACGGCGCCGTCATGATAATTGTTGCTGGCCTGGACGTAGGCGGTTTGCGAATCGACGACTTCGAGCACGGTGGCTTCGCCGTCCTTGTAGCGCAATGAGGTAAGGCGCTGGCTTTCCGCAGCAAGTTCGGCGGAGCGTGCGAGTCCGGTGAGTTGGTTCAGTGCGGTTTCTGCTTCGGCGTGCAGCGATTGAATTTCGGCGATGAGTTTGCGTTGCGAGTAAGAAAGTTCGAGCTTGGCTTGCTTCTGGTGAAGTTGGGCCTGCCGAATGCGGTCGCGCGTGGCGCCCCAGTTCCATACAGGAATGTTCAGGGTAGCCAGAGCGGATGATCCGAGATTGTCCAGCCGATCGCCTTGAAAAAAACTGTGGGTTGCAAAATTCGGCGCGTCGATGCCGTAAAAATAATCGAGGTTGAGCGAGGGAAGATATCCGGCACGAGCGGCAGCGACTTCGCTTGAAGACATGTGAAGAGTTTCCAGAGCGGCGCGCAGATCGGGATTGTCTCGCGCGGCTTGCTGCTGCACTTCCGCAAGCGCGGGAAGAGGAGCGGTAGCGCGGAGATCGTCGGTAAGAACGAAATTGTCCTGTAAGTTCGGAAAAATCAAAACCGCCAGATCGAGCCGGGTATTCAGTACTGCAAGCTGCGCTTCCTGAAATTGCCTGCGGCGATCCTGGGCTTGAAGTTCGGCTTTGATGGTGTCGGCGTGCGCGACTTCGCCGCCATGTTCGAGTTGTTGAGTCAGCTCGAGAAAGCGATTGCCTTCGTCGGCGGCGCGTCTGGCATCTTCCAACTTGAATTGCGCGGAAAGCGCATTGAAATAGTTCTGCGCTACGGTGACCACCAGCCCACGCGAAGCGATCTCCGCCTTGGCGCGAGCCAGCGCCGCAACCGCAGAAACTTTGCGGTAGTTTGCCAGCCCGGCGAGGTCGATGGATTCGTGTGCATTGCCCTGGCTGGTGTATTCATGCACCGCATTGTTAGCGATAAAACGCACGCCGCCGTGCTGGTTGCTCTGCGTGTAGAGATATTCGTTGTTGAAATTCACTTGCGGCAAGAGAGCGTCGCGAGCGAGAGCGCGATCGATACCGGCCGAGCCGGCTTCAATTAAAGCAGCGTTGTAGACAGTGCTGTTTTTGCGGGCCAGCGCGAGAGCGGAGGAAAGAGAAAGTTGCACGGGATTATCTTTATTAGCTTTGCCATCGGATGAAGCGGGCGTCGCATTTGCGGTTGGTTGAGGCGCAGGAGCTTCAGGTTTTTCTTGTGCAGGAGTGAGAGAACCGGAGGAAGCGGCGACAACCGCCACAGCGATCAAAACTGTGAGCACTCTGCTCACTCGGAGATGAGGGTAAAAACACACGATTTTTAATAGTGCGATCCGGTCTCGTCAGAATCGGCTGAAAGAACATTACCGAATGCGAGATAAATGCACGATTAATCAGTTCGTGTGGAGGGACCAGGAGATTTCGGTATTCGTGCGGTGAATACTGTACCTGCCGGGCCGGAATGACTGAGCTCCAGGGTGCCGTGGTGAGCTTCTGCGATCCATTTGGCGATGGAAAGACCCAGCCCGGCACCGCTTTGAGGATTCGAACGGGTGCGGGCCTGGTCACCACGAAAGAAGCGCTCGAAGATTCGAGGTTGCAGTTCGGAGGAAATTCCGGGGCCATTGTCGGCGAGCGATATTACGGCGGTATCGGCCGTGGCGCGCGCTGTGACTGAGACCGTTCCGCCGTTTGGCGAATACTTGATGGAGTTGTCCAGAAGATTCAAGAGCATGCGTCGCACGAGAGATTCATCGGCGACGATGGGAAGCTCGCGGTCAGAATTTATCGAGAGTGAGATGGACTTAGCCGCGGCCAAGCTGCGCAGAGACTGCACGCAATCGGCGACGAGTTCGTCGAGATAAAATTCGCGGAGCGTCACCGGATATTGCCCGGCATCGGCGCGCGAGAGTGTGAACATGTCATCGACTACGAGGGACAAGCGGCGAGCTTCCTGATGGAGGATGCCGAGCGATTCACGATATTCGTCCGTCGAGCGGATTTCTTTAGAGAGGGCGACTTCAGATTCGCCCTGAAGAATTGCCAGAGGCGTGCGCAGCTCGTGAGAAGCGTCAGCGATGAAGCGGCGCTGGCGTTCGAATGCACCGTCGAGCCGGTCGAGAAGGCGATTGAAAGTTGCGGCGAGGCGGCCGAGTTCATCGTGAGGATTCTGGATTGGCAAGCGATCGTGAATGGTGGATTCGCCGATGTGATCGGCTTGCGCGGTCATGTCCGCGACGGGAACAAGACTCTTGCGCGCCAGAAAATAGCCACCGGCAGAAGCAAGAAAGATTGTGAATGGAATTAGCCAACCGAGAGCGATGCGAATATTTTCAAGGAGTGCACTTTCGGGATGGAGCGAGGCGAGGATCACGAGATGGTAGGAATTTCCTGCAGCAGAAAATATCCGCGCGTAGCAGCGGGCGCCGCCGCGTTTGCCAGGAAAAGAGCGAAACGATTTGGACGGTGCGGCGAGTGAAGCGAGACACGACTGAAGGACCGTGGGAGACATCTGCGGATTGGGCTCAGCGTGAGCTCGCTGGACGGCGCTTGGCAAATCAGACGAAGTTGCGAGCAAATCGCCGCTGCTGGCGAGGACGGCAAAGGTATGGCCGGGATACTGATGTTCAAGCATGGACTGGCGAGCGGCTGGCGTAATGCCTTCGGCTGCGGGGGCGTCGGTTAATTCCGCTTCGAGAGTGGCCAGAAAGGAATCGGAAAGTTCCACGAGACCGGCGTCCATGCGGGCTAGCACGCTTTGTTTGACGATGAAATAAATGACGAGCGAGAGGAATAAGAGCGTGCAGGTAAGGACAGCGGCATACCAAATGGTGAGGCGGCTGCGGACCGAACTAAACATCATGCTTTCTGCCAGGGGATTTCGATCTGTTGCGCAATTGCGGTGATGTGGAGGGTTCAGGCGAAACGGGCTCGTCGTGGACGCCGAGCATGTAGCCGGCGCCGCGTTTGGTGTGCAACAGAGGAGTCTCTTTGGGAGCGTCAATTTTGCGGCGCAAGCGATTTATGTAGACTTCGATCAAGTTGGAGAAGGGATCGAAGTGTTCGTCCCAAACGTGTTCGGCAATTTCAGCGCGGCCGACGATGCGTCCGGTGTTGCGGGTGAGATATTCGAGCAGCGCGTACTCCTTGTGGGTGAGGGAAATGTGGCGATCGGCGCGGGTAGCGACTTGCGCGGCGGTATCGAGCGTCAAGTTGGCGACGGATAATTGCGCGGGCTTGAGTTCGGACGGGCGGCGAAGAAGCGCACGCAGGCGCGCGAGAAGTTCGCGAAATTCGAAGGGCTTGGTCAGGTAGTCGTCGGCGCCATGATCGAGTCCGGCGATGCGATCTTCGACGGCGTCGCGCGCGGTGAGCATGAGCACGGGAATTTTAAGTCCGGCCTCGCGCAAGCGGCGGCAGACTTCGAAACCGCTCAGACCAGGGAGCATTACGTCCAGAATGATCACGTCGTAGGAATTAATTTCCGCTTGTTCGAGGGCTTCCGGGCCGGTGGCCACGGTGTCAACGGCGTAAGCCTGTTCTTTCAGGCCTTTGGCGACAAAGCGCTGAACGCCGGGGTCGTCTTCCGCAATGAGGACTCGCACAGACGCATGATACGCGAAATTGGGCAGGCGTTACGCTGCGAAGCTGTTAAGTGCGCTCCGTAGGTACGGAGGTGGCGAAATGCGCAGACACTGCAGATGCCAACGTTGATGACAAGTTGTGTTTGGGCGGGTTGCAGGTATCGGCAGTCAGTTTTTCGCTGAACTAATCTTCGGGCTGTTCCGTTTTCGCGTGTTTGGATTCGCGCGGCGCCTGAAAACGATAGCCCACCCACGGTTCGGTTAAAATTAATTTTGGCCTGGCTGGGTCGGATTCCAGTTTTTTGCGCAGTTGATTGATCATCACGCGCAAATATTCTGGTTCATCGCCGTAATCCGGTCCCCAGACCGCTTGCAGCAGGCGGCGATGCGTCAAAGGCTTGCCGGCGTTTAACACCAGGTGGCGCAGGAGTTCGAATTCCTTGGGAGTGAGATGAACGTCGCGTCCGCGGACGGCGACCACGCGGGCTTCAAAATCAATGTTCAGATCTTTCGTGGCAAACGAAGTTTCTTTTCCGCGGGCAGCGCGGCGGCGCAGCGCAGCGCGAATTCTCGCGAGCAATTCCTGCATGCCGAAGGGTTTGACGACGTAGTCATCGGCACCGGCGTCGAGTGCCAAAACTTTGTCGCGTTCGGAATTGCGAACCGTGAGCATCACAATAGGAACGTCCATGGTGCGACGGATTTCGCGACAGGCTTCCAGCCCGCCCATGCCGGGCATGTTTACGTCAAGAAGGATGGCATCGGGCAGCGAGGCGCGAATTGAATCGAGCGCTTCTTCGCCACTGGCGGCTTCATAAGTCGTGTAGCCATGGGAAGACAATGCGGTGCGCAGCACGCGACGCACTTGTTGCGCGTCATCAACTATTAGAATCTTGGCGGAGATCATTAGCGATCGGCTCCGGCTCGCGCGACAGGCAGAGTGAAAGTAAAAACCGAGCCATGATTGAGCTGGCTGGTCACGCTGATGGTGCCGCCGTGAGCTTCCACGATGGCTTTAGAAATCGGCAATCCCATTCCAGTTCCTTGAATGACCGAGCGCTGGTCTTTGCCGCGATAGAATTTGTCGAAGATGAGGCCCTGCTCCATTGTTTCGATACCGGGGCCATGATCGGCGACGCTGAACAATACGAAATTTCCATTGTTTTCAGCGCTGACGACGATGGGCTGGTCTTTTTCCGAATACAGATTGGCATTTTCAAGAAGGTGCACAAGAACTTCCTTGGCTCGGGTCAAGTCGGCGCGAACGGGCGGAATTCCCGCGGGGATTTGAATACTAACATTTCGTGCTACCAGCGAGCTCTGACAGTTGGCGAGAGCCGTGTCGATCAATTCCTGCACGGGAACGGCGTGGAACTCGAGCTGGATCTCGCCGGCCTCAAGTCTGGACATTTCCGAAGCGTCTTCAACCAGTTTATTCAGGCGGTCGCACTCTTCGTTCATGATCTCCAGCAATTCCTGCTGCTGGCTGCCTTGTGGCGGGCGAGTCGAGAGTAGCGAAGTGACGGAGGCTTTAATTGAGGTGAGCGGCGTGCGGAAATTGTGGGTAATGGAATCGAGCAGGGCGGACTTGAGTCGCTCGCTTTGCCGGTCGGCTTCGGTGCGGCTGAGCTGCTCAACGGCACGAGTGCGTTCGATCGCGATGCCGAGCAGAGTGCCAACGGCTTCGAGGGTCTGACGAGTAAGGGGCGCGCCAGAAATTCCGAAACTGCCGATAGACTTCATTCCCAGGCGAACCGGACCGTAGCAAAATCCTCTTGCAGTATCGACATAGGGCTCTTCGCGCTCGTAGGCCAGCCGGAGTTGCTCTTCCTCCAACTGCAGCGTGCCGTAACCAGAGCGGTAGTATTTTTGTTTATCGGCAAGGAAGAGACTGGCGGCACCGGTCTCAAAGGAATCAACGATGTGATTGGGAATGGCGTTCATCAACTGGATGACGTTGCCTTCGCCAAGAAGTTTCTGGCTGAAGGTGTATAAGTGTTCGATTTCGCGGCGGCGGCGATTGGCAATATCGGCTTCCTGGCGTATGCGGCTGGAGAGCCTGCTGCCGACGGTAGAAGTGACCAGGAAGGCAAGAAGCGCGACCCAGTTCTGCGGGTCGGCGACGGTGAAGGTGCCGACAGGAGGCAGAAAAAAGAAGTTGAAGGAAAGAATCGCCGCGAGCGACATGAGAACAGACACAGTCATTCCCCAGACGGCGGAAACTGCTAAAATCGCGAGCAGAAAAGAAAGCGCAACAGTGGTCTGGTTTACCCGGGGAAGGGCTTCGCGAAAGAACAGTGTGATTCCGGCAACGATCACCAGTGCGAGCAAACTGCGAACCGTTCGCAGCCGGACGGAGCGAGTCATTTGCTAATTCTATCGTATTCGCCGACGCGGACGGGAGTGAAGGCCAAGTGAGCAAGAAGCCAGAGGATTGGCTGGAAGTGGCGTCTCCTTCGCAAAAGACGCGTGGCAACTTCAAACTATTTCTGGGATATGCGCCGGGCGTTGGGAAGACCTACGCAATGCTGAGCGAAGCGATTCGCAGGCACAGCCGCGATGAGGACGTGGTGATCGGAGTCATCGAGACGCACGGGCGAAAGGCAATCGAGGAGCTGGTCACGCAACTGGAAGCGGTGCCGCGCAAGAAAATCGAGTACAAGGGCACGCAGTTCGAAGAGATGGATTTGGATGCCGTGCTGGCGCGCAACCCGGCAGTGGTCCTGGTGGACGAACTGGCGCACACCAATATTCCCGGAAGCAAGAATCGCAAAAGATATGAGGATGTGCAGGCGCTGCTGGCCGCGAACATCGATGTGATTTCGACGTTGAACATCCAGCACATCGAGAGCATTTCGCCGGTGGTCAAAAATATTACCGGCATCTCTATTCGAGAAACAGTGCCCGACTGGGTGCCCATGACGGCAAGCGAGACGGTGATGGTGGATTTGACTCCCGAAGCTTTGCAAAACCGTATGCGGCGCGGCGACGTTTATATGCCGACCAAGGTGGAACAAGCTCTGAGTAATTTTTTTCGGCGCGGGAACCTGATTGCTTTGCGAGAACTGGCGTTACGGCAGGTCGCCGAGCAGGTGGATCGTAGCCTGGAAAATTACATGGCCGCGAAGGACATTCAAAAAAATTGGGGAGTTCGGGAGCGCATTGCGGTGTGCGTCAGTTCGAATCCTTCGGCGCAGTACTTGATCGCTCGCGCGGCGCGCATGGCGCGCAGGCTGGATTCGGAACTTTACGTGATTCACGTGGATACCGGGCGCGAGAATCTGGAACAAGACAAGAAGACGGTGGCCGCAAATCTGCGCTTCGCGGAAAATCTCGGGGCAAAAGTGATTGAGCTTAAAGGCGCCAGTGTGGCGGATACGGTTGCGACGGTAGTGCGCGAGAAGCACATTACGCAGGTTATTTTTGGCAGGTCCATCGAGCGCGGGTGGAAGAAATTCTTGTATATTTCGGCTGCACACCGCTTTCTGCGCGAATCGCCAGAGGTGGATGTGCATATCGTGACGCAAGAAAAAGATTGAGTTAGCGCCCTCGCTATGAGGTTTGCGGCGTGGTTAACTACGAGCGAGGCGCGGTGCTGCCCCTAACAATCAACTCCGGTTCAACGACGATGCTTCTCGGATATTCCGAGTTTTTCGGCACACTAATGCGGCGAACCAGAGTTTCCGCTGCGGTCATTCCCATTTCGCGAAGAGGCTGGCGAATGGTGGTCAGGCCTGGATTTTGATATGCCGCGCTCTGGATATCGTCGAATCCTATGACCGAGACATCTTCCGGAACTTTTTTCCCGGCTTCTCTTAGCGCGCGAATCGCTCCCAAGGCGGAAATGTCGTTGAAGGCAAAGAGCGCAGTGAATGGCGGCGCAGTGCGAAGCAATTTGCACACCATGTCGTAACCGGGCTGCGGCGTAGGCGATTCGCTCTGTAGCTGGACAGTCAAATTTTCGTCGACGGTCAAGCCGAGTTCTTGAGCTGCGCTGCGCACTGCCTTCCAGCGAATCTCGGTGTCCGAACTAAAAGCTTGTCCTTTTATGAACGCGATATTGCAATGGCCGAGATTTTTCAGGTGATCCAGCGCGAGGCGCGCGGCTTTGCCGTGGTTCAGCGAAATGTTTGTCACGCCGGGAAGATGCTTATGGCCGGAAACGGCAACCACGGGCACGGCGATGCCCGCCAGGCAGCGGGTGTCCACCAGGATCAAGCCTTCCACCGCGCGTTGCTGTAGCAAGCGGGGATATTCCTCGATCAAATCATTGCGATGCCGGTGACTGACGACAAAATAAAAGTAGCCTTCCTGCAGAAGGTGATCTTCGATTCCGGAAAGAACCAGCGCGGCGTAGCCTTCGCTGATTTCCGGCACAATTACCCCTACGGTGAAGCTGCGCTGCTGACGCAACATGCGGGCCATCGCGTTGGGACGGTAATTCAATTCGCGAGCGGCGGCGCGAACGCGAGCCTGCGTTTGCGGTGGAATAGATTTGGCGGCGGGCGACCGGTTCATCACCAGCGACACGGTTGCGACCGACAATCCCAGGTGTTCAGCCAATTCGCGGAGATTGACGCGCTGTTCCGGGAGATCCTGCGAAGGGTCATTGTTATTGGATTTGGCGCGCGTCATGGCGGTAATGGCAGCGTAGTCTGGCACAGGACGCAGCGGGCCGCAAGCCACGGGATAGTGACTTTTGCCAAGCCAGCCGGCTTCTTTAGTATCGCCAGGTGTTCAGATAAATCGATTTACCTGTGGCGAATCATGGAGTAAGCTGCTGACATAGTTTTGCGGAAGAGTCGTCGAGGCTGCCGTTGAAATTCTTGGCCACGGCCGCTACGTCCTTCCGCTCGGATACTCATTCACAGGCGAAGGTGTCATCATCTCACATATGAAATTTCATTTGACCATGAATGCGGTGGAGAGCGGTTGCGGCAGAAGGCGCGCTTCCGTCCTGTCAATTATTTGTCTCCTGTGCGTTGCATCGTTTCTCGCGCAGATTTCTTCAGCACAATCGGCGGCACCTCAGACCAAGAACGAGGCGGTAAACGCCAATCCGCTGGATGCTCCAGGCCTGGAAGAAAAAGTGGACGCGCTGCTGCAGAAAATGACGCTGGAAGAAAAAATCGGTCAGCTGGTCCAGTATTCCGCCGGGCAGGCAACCGGGCCGACGTCCGGAAGAACCGACGACAGAGACATGATTCGCAAGGGCCAGGTCGGTTCGCTATTCAATGTGACCGGCGCTCGTGAAACAAATACGCTGCAGCGAATTGCTGTCGAGAATTCGCGCTTGAAAATCCCGCTGATTTTCGGGCTGGATGTAATCCACGGGTTCCGCACGTCGTTTCCAATTCCGCTGGGTCTTGCGGCCACCTGGGAGCCGGAAATTGTGGAAAAGGCCGCGCGCGTTGCGGCCTCGGAAGCATCGTCGGCTGGAGTGCGCTGGACGTTTTCTCCAATGGTGGATATCGCACGGGACGCTCGATGGGGCCGCATTTCCGAAGGCGCGGGCGAAGATCCGTACCTGGGAGCAGCGATGGCGCGCGCGTATGTGCGCGGTTATCAAGGCCAGCGTCTGGACGCAACAGACAGTATTGTGGCCTGCGCGAAACATTATGTGGGATACGGAGCGGCGGAGGGCGGGCGGGATTACAACTCGACGGAAATTTCTGAACACACGCTACGGCAATTTTATCTGCCGCCATTTCACGCTGCGGAGGAAGCCGGAGCGGGCACGTTCATGTCAGGATTCAATGCCTTGAATGCGATTCCGGCGACGGCAAATCCATTCACGCTGAAGCAGGTGTTGCGAAAAGAATGGGGTTTCCGGGGATTTGTGGTAAGCGATTGGAATTCGGTTGGTGAAGTTCAAGCACACGGCATCGCCAACGACGACGCAACGGCGGCGCGCAAGGCGTTGCTGGCTGGCGTGGACATGGACATGGTAAGCAACGCTTATCATCGCAACCTGATGCAGCTGGTACAGTCGGGCCAGATCGCGCAGAGCGATATTGATGAATCTGCTCGCAATGTACTGCGGGTGAAATTTGCCATGGGATTGTTTGACCATCCATACACTGACGAGAACAAGGAATCGTCCGCGATGTTGCGCCCGGAGAGTGTGAGCATCGCCAGGCAAGCCGCGACGCAATCGCTGGTGCTTCTGCGCAACGAGGCGGTTTCTGGCGTGCCGATGCTGCCATTTTCTGCAAGGATCACTTCGCTGGCGCTGATCGGCCCGCTGGGCGACGATGCCGGCAACATGATTGGTTCCTGGGGAGCGCTGGGACGGGGCGCGGATGCGGTGACGTTGCGTCGCGCATTAAGCGAAAAACTTGGTGATGCGAATGTACATTATGCGAAAGGCACGGGATTTCTGAATGGACCGGACAGCGACATCACTGCCGCGGTCGCGGCGGCACGGAGCTCCGACCTTGTCATTCTGGCGCTGGGAGAAGATGCGCCGGCGATGACGGGCGAGGCCGCTTCGCGCACCTGGCTCGGTCTGCCGGGCCGGCAAGAGGAGTTGCTGGAAAAAGTCGCCGGCGCGGGCAAACCCGTGGTGCTAATTTTGTTCAGCGGCAGGCCGCTTACCGTTCCCTGGGCGTTCGAACATGTACCAGCAGTGCTGGCCGCATGGTTTCCGGGAGTGCAGGCAGGAACTGCGATCGCGGACGTGCTCTTTGGTGCTGCTGCTCCAACTGGACATTTGCCTCTGAGCTGGCCGCGGTCGGTAGGCCAGGAGCCACTTTACTACAATGCGCTGAACACCGGGCGACCGGAAGCGGATCCTGAGCATCCGCCGGAAAAGGGCGAGAAGAAATTTCTCTCGCGCTACATTGACGAGCCGAATTCGCCGCAATTTCCGTTTGGATATGGACTGACCTACACCACGTTCAGCTACGGCGCCACGCAGACCAGTGCGAAGCAATTGACGTTTGCCAGTTTGCAGAACGCGCTTGCCGAACCCGCGCACCAGTCGCGAGTTCTATCGGTGAGCGCCGAAATCAAGAATAGCGGATCGCGCGCGGGCGAAACCTTGGCGCAGCTTTATGTCCGGCTCGAAGGGACGAGCGTAGCGATGCCGGTGCGCATGTTGAAGGGCTTCCAAAAGGTTGCCCTGGCGGCCGGTGAATCACGCAAAGTTACATTCGAACTGGACGCCGATGCGTTTGCTTTTTGGGGCGCGGAAAATAAATTTGGCGTCGAATCGGCGCACGTGACCATTTGGATTGCGCCGAACAGCGCGGAAGGTGAGAGTTCCACGCTAGAAATTACCGGGGCGCACCAGTAAATTTCAGTTTGCTCGGCATCATGCCGGCAAACAGCAATCCACCGAAAGCAGAGAGCAAAAGCACGATCGCGGATGGCTCCGGCGTGGCCGTGACCACATGTATGGAGGCATCGTTTTCAGTGAAAATAGAACCCGTCATCGG
>WNFH01000309.1_pt1 | contig 30228 bp, 26 predicted proteins | sample 5400411 | NCBI WGS metagenome assembly WNFH01 (sample SAMN13153347, study PRJNA577476) | soil metagenome | isolation source: 200 cm saprolite under Douglas fir tree site 2 hole 3 | place: USA:California | collected 2015-04-18 | reverse complement strand
TGGGCCTGCCCCTCGGAGAACGGCTGCGGCTGCGAGTCAACCTTCGGGGCATCGATCAGGCGACCGTTGCCAGTGCTACCGTTGCTCCTCCCGCCGCTCAATGCATAGCCGCCATTCTTCCCATTGCCCAGGATCTGCTCAAAGTCGCTGACGACCACCCTGGTCACACGTCGTGCATCGGCCTCCTTAATCAACTGCTCAATCTCTTCTTCCACCAACTCATCACGTTCAATCAAGGCCTCGGCAACAGCCATAACAGCCTCGCTGTGTTCCTGGAAGAGTCGCTTAACAGCATTAAGCTGCGATTGAAGCACAGCCTCCACACGATCACGGAATACAGGAATCATCATTGCTTGATCAAAACCGCCGAGACCTGCATATGAAGTAATTGTTCCATCCATACCCCACTGACCAACATATCTCGCAGCATCTTGCGTTGCGGACCAGAAGTCACCACCAACTCCATTTAGTCTCACGTCAAGGAAGAGTTCTTCAGCGGCACGGGAGGCTACTGACACCTGAATGCCGACAAGAACCTCTTCTCTACTCTGAGTCTTAACCGTTTCTCTTGGACGCGGTGCGGCGAATGCTTCTCCTCCGACAGTATCGCGCCGATGTAGCGTGACGTAGGCTGGGAAGTGTCGTTCCATGAGATAGTACATAGCCACAGTATGCCCGGTCTCATGGTAAGCCAAACGCCGTCGTTCAATCGGTGTCAGGTCGCTGGTCTGACGAAGACCAAAATCCTGCAAGTCCTGTGCTTCTGTGATGTCCCTGTAAGTCACCTTGTCCCGACCATCGAAGTGTGCGCTGATAACAGCTTCATTGATAATATTCTTGATCTCAACGGGGGTGGTATCCACCAGGCGTCCTATTAGGGCACGTATCGAGATATTTGGTTCATGTGCAACCTTGTTCAGGTAGTACTCAATCACCTCACCGCGGTATTTATCGGTTGGTGGGTCGATGTGGAGCTTGCGGTCGAAGCGACCGGGACGCAGCAGCGCAGGGTCAAGCGTATCAGGGATGTTGGTGGCTCCAATCGTCAGCACTGGCTGGCTCTGGACACGGCCATGGTACATACCTACAATACGCAGGATCTTCTTAAGCCAGCCTGTCTCGATAGGCGGTGGGTCCATTTCCATCAGCAGTTGATTAAGACCTCCAGAGCCGCCACCAAAGAGTCCCATCATTCCCCCGCCAAATGGCCTATTGGCACCTCCTGCTGTTCGCGAAGTAGCGATCGCATCGATCTCGTCCATAAAAATCACGCAGGCACCATACTGACGTGCCAGGCGACGCGCTTTCCTATAGAGGTTTCTAATCATCAACACATCCATGCCAATGAACATAGCGCGGAAACTGGCGGCACTGGCATAGGCGAAGGGAACATCTGCCTCACTGCTAATACACTGTGCAAGATAGCTCTTACCAGTTCCTGGCGGGCCTGCGAGTAACAGACCACGTATGGGATGACCACCCATCTTCTGGAATCCCTGGACGCCTTGCAACAGCTTCACTATGCGTCGTGCAGACTCAAGCACCTCTGGGTTGCCCTTGTAGTCATCGAAGGTCACACCGGTCTCACCAGGCATTACCCAGTACAAGCGTGGACGCCCCAGGAACCAGAAGAGCAATATATACTGGAAAGCGATGATGCTACCATAAAAGAAAAACTGGGTGATTGTGCCGAATATTGAACCTGGCGTAGGTGGAGTTAACTGTGGAACGATGTAGACAGCAAACCACCAAAGTATGGCACTCACCAGGATGAGCCACAACCAACGCGCTTTCACAAATCGACCGAAATTGTCCATACCGAGGTCAATTGACTTATCCAGGTTCCCCTGTTTTTTCTGTGTGTTTTCTGCCATGGCAGTTTATCCCTTCTGCTCTGAGTGCCGACCTACTGTCCCGGCAAATACTGGCGTGGAGCCAAGACATCAATAACGAAAATGCGCCCCTGTGTTGCTGGAACAGTGGTGAAATGGAAAATCACAATGGAGCTAATAGTACCTCGTGTTGCTGCAGGTGCTGCAAGATCCACTTCTACGAAACTATCTAAAGTAGTTCTATCCGACGCAGTATGTACGGCAATTACGGATATGGATACCCAGGTATTGCCTGTCTGAGGTTGACCATATCGACCGACCAGGCTCGCAGGATCCGGCTGTAGAGTCGTCTGAAGCATATCAGCTTGCACTGCTTGCATTTTGCCGGCATTGCCATCACGCAAGGCGTAGAGCCAGTTCCTTATGTGATTGGCACTGTTAAGATCAGCGGCTGCTATGGGCAGTAGAGGATCAGGGTTAACAAAGGGCCATGATCCCGTTGTTACATAAGTGGTTACTGAAGAACTGGCTAACAGGACAAGGATAAGTGCTAATGTGACCAGCTTATGCCCCCTTATCAATTGGAGTAGGTAGTAGATGCCCCTGAAGATCGGACGAAGCATACTCTTGACGAACAAAGCAGCAGGAGTTCGGCCCAGCCTTTTCCCGCTCGGTGTGGAGCTGACTTTCTTCTGCTCGGGTTGTGGAGCTGGCGGTTGTTGAGTGGGTGAAGGGCTAATCATGGGTCTTGCATCTCAACTTTCTCGGGCTTCTATAGCAAAGTATTAGTCTAAAATAGCACATCAAAACAAGGCATTCATTACCGGCAGGTACAAATACGCGTCCCTTTGGTATGTTACACATCCCCTATTAGGGCTGATTATAACACTTTTTCGGCGAGCTAACTATACCCTAAGATTGTCCTTTTGGCAAGATGCAACACTCTGATATAATACTGTACGTACCTGGTTACGCGCAGTTCACGACGTGACCTCTTGATAAGTCCCCTGGGCAACTGAACTCAACATTTGTTAGGAACCGAGCAGAAGGTAGGTGAGTGCTTTATGAACAATACGACGAATAAGCCGGGCGGGGAAGGGGAAACGGGTGAGTCCCCGCATATCTGGTTACGCTATGCCACGCAGTTTACGACCGGTGGACGCACACACACCATCGAGATGGGTATCCCCGTACCGCTAGGCGCAACTGCAGAGATGCGAGCGAAGTTGATTCGCGAGGCCCAGGCAGGTATGGACCAACTTTCTAGCCATGTTGAGAGCCGTGTGGCCCAGATGCTACAGCGCAATCAACGACCCCAAAGTACTACCTCTGCTCCTACTATGCCATCGGCATCCCCAGCACCCAAACCACCCGGAGCAGCATCTCCTTCCAGCATCCAGCTGGGGGGACAGGCGGCACGCGTCGGAGGATCGACACCGCCACAAGAAGCAACCCCGCGCATGAGCAATGAAGAGGCGCAGAAGGACACGGGGGTAATTGTACCGCCAACACGCACACAACATGTGGGAGCTAGTATGCCTCTCGCCCCCGGACTGCCGGGAGAAGCTAACAGCATCTTATCACTGACACAGTTCCTGCGCGTGATCAAGGGATCGTGGGGATTATCCCATCAGCAGGCTAAGGACCTGTTGCAGGTCAGAACCCTCGATGGTATGAATCTACGCGATGCTCTGGAGCGTTTGCAGCATCTGGTGGCGCAAAAGTCCCCCGGTTCAGCAGTCGCCAACCAGAAGCCGCAAGAGGCCGACCAGCCTATACCGGCACAGAGGACTTCATCACCTCCCCCGCCAGCGCCAATGCCACTACCTGTTGCACCCGCTCGCCCAGCGCCCAACCTGGCGCCAGGCCGACCGTCGAGCCAGGTACCACAAAATCCGCCATCTACGCCGGCAAAACCACTTTCTGCACCTACTCCATCAGGCCAATCCAGTCCACTGGGCACACGACCGACCTCTGCCAGGCCTCCCATTGATCTTAGCACTCGTGGCACAGTGAGTGAAAAGCGTCCTCCATACAGGTTCGATGAAGAGGATGATCTGGAGGAGGACGAGGATATGGCCATCGACGATGATGACGAGTCTGAGGCACGACCAGAGTTATCAGCCGAGGAACTGTTGAAAGCCAGGAATATTATCAGCAAGATGAAGGATGTACATGGTTCCTCGGCTGTTAGCCCGGGACGCTTGACCGTGTTGCAGAATATAACTAGCACACAAATCAGCCAGGAGCAACTACAAGAGTTGTTGCAAGCTTTCTGGGGCACCCCAACGCCAAAGAAACTGAAGGCCGACCAGGTGGAGGAGCTGATCTCCTGGGCAAAAGAAGATGAGTTTCCCGAAGAGGTGGAAGCCGTGTTGACCGTGCTCGCAGAGGAGTAATCTCATGCCGATACGTGTGGTGGCTGGTGAGGCCAAAGGGCGTCGCCTGAAAACGCCCAAAACGACGAGTACTCGTCCGATTATTGATCGCGTCAAGACAGCCCTCTTCGACATTCTTTCCGTTCGGGTGGAAGACGTGCGCTTCCTCGACCTCTTCGCTGGCACAGGCAGTGTCGGTATAGAAGCACTGAGTCGTGGCGCCGCCAGCGCGACATTTATCGAACTGAACCCCGCTATCCTGAAGCTGGTGCGTGAAAACCTGCAAATCACCGGCCTGGCAGACCGCGCGGAAACTGTACATGCCGATGCATTCAAATTTTTACAGGCGCATGTCTCTGACAATAATCATGTTACAAAATTGCCCACAAAAGCCGAGCGAAGCGAAGGCGTAGGATACCTGTCCCCCAGACAGGGCACCCTGCCTGGGGGGCAGGTATCCCGATTTATCGCGCCTGGGGAGGCGGGGCGCAGCAACTCCCCGAACGAGAACACCCAATTCCCCAACAACATCCAATATGATATTATCTACATAGCCCCGCCACAATATAAAGGCATGGCGGCGCGGGCATTAGCATTACTCGACAATTCATCGCTCGTACCGGATACAGGTCTGGTCATCGTCCAGATACACCCCAAGGAGCGAACCGAGGTAGCAGCAGTCCCGCTCTCTCGCCTGGCATTGACCGACGAGCGGCGTTACGGCAGCACTCTACTGATGTTCTATGAAGTTAGTAACAAGGAGAAACTTACTCATGTCGATACAACTACAGAAGGCTGATTACATCATCGTCTATGTTAGTGACATGCAACGTTCCACGGCCTTCTACCGTGACGTACTCGGCTTACCGCTGAAGTTCACGTCGCCTGGCTGGACCGAGTTCAATAGCGGTTCAACGACCATCGCGTTACACACAACCGGTGAGCAGAAACTTCCTCCCCATCAAGGAAGACCGCCGGCAGGGCAGGCACACATTGGTTTCATCGTCGACGATCTCCAGTCGGTCTACGAGCAACTGAAGACGCAGGATGTATACTTCTCGCTACCGCCGCAGAAGCAACCCTCCGGCTTCACACTGGCAGTACTGCACGATCCTGACGGTCTGGGCATCACATTGCAGCAACGGTGAATTTAAAGAGGTAGAGAAGCTATGGTAAGCAAACCAGGAGGTGGACGCTTCGCCTTTATCGACGCCGGTGAAGCAGCGCGACAATTGGGGATTGATCGTGTGACGCTCGACCAATGGGTACGCGATGGCCGCATCAAGCCCTACCGGGGCGTAGGAAAAGATGCATTCTTCCGCGCCTCAGATGTCGAGGCTCTTTACAACGAACTGCATCCTTCATCCGATCTGGAGGAGGCTGTCGCTACGGACGAGCGTGAAAGCGCGGGTGAGGAGGAGAAGGAGAAAGGTCCTGCACGCAAGAAGCAGGACCCGCAGATGCGCGTTTACCTGCGCTTACAGGCCGATGCCAAATGGTACGACATCTCCGAAGATGACATACGCACCTGGTTCCAACAACTCGCCCCCGATGGTTACGAGCGCAATAAACGCAACGCAGAACACTCCATCGAGAAGCTACAATTTCTGGTGAGTCTGATCGAGGAGGCACAGAAACGGGAGTAGCAAAGGCCTTGCACCCGCAATAGGTAGCCATCATTCCGTAGGGGCGGGGGTGGTGCGGTGTGGGGTGGGGGCCCTTGTGGAACGCTGTCTGGGGGACAGGTATGCCCGTCGTGCCTTTTTCACTCCCAGCCTAACTCCTTCAGCACCTCATCTAACGGCTGAACCCTACCTTCTTCTATATCCTTAACACCCTCGCGGAACGAAACCATCAACTCTGGATCGCTCATCACCTCAAGAGTTTCCATAATCGACTCGTACAATCCCCACGGCAAAATAGCCATGACAGGCTTGCCGTCGCGTGTCACAGTAACTACCTCCGGCTCCTGGTCAAACCGTTCTGGGAGGCGCGTGATTTCCTCTCGGATTTCTGAGATTGAAAAGATGTTCTTTGGCATTGATGGTAACCTCTTTATACTATTTCTCGTACCTCAACTTAAAACGTACTATTTGTCAACCAGCGTTTTACTGAGGAGGTTATACAGGCCCACACAGCACCAGTAGCGTTCTGCGCAGAAGCTTGATCGTCATTGGCATGGTCGGTGCAATCTCTCCATTGCGATACGTACTCTCCTTTGATATAATGCTCATGCACAAGAAGCACTCTATATACCTATTGCCATTACACACTCGTGTATCCCATAGAGATGCCGTAGGTCGCGCTTTAGAACGTATTATACAAGATAGGTACAATTAAAGATGCTGATTTCCTTTCAGTACTATGAGACTCAGATAACATGAGGAGGAGGATGTGTCTGTTAAGATGCAACTCACCATATCAAAGAAGGAGGTATACACATGAGTCACGTTTTCCAAATTCCTGACGACATTTACGCCGAGATTGCCGCCTATGCTGCACGACACGGGCAAACTCCTGATGCGCTGTTCTTGACTTTGGTAACGGAAGGGGTGACTCTACTGAAGCGTGTAGAATCAACCGCGTCCCTACATGAAGTGCCATATGATCCAGCACGCGATCCGCTCGCCCCATTTATTGGTGCGTTTGATAGCGGTGATGAGGACCCAGAATGGATCGAACGGCACGATATATACTTTGCTGGAGATCACGGAGAGCGAAATGGCAAAAAGGCTTCGTTCGGCTTCCTACTCTACAATAGATAAGCACCCCATCACATCCTCCACAGACCCAATCACAAAATCCGCCCCCCGTTCCTGATACGTCCCCGCCTCATTATCGTAGACTACCATCGCCGCCAGCATCTCAGGCTCATCCTCTTCTCTGCCCGCCCGGTAGCGTAACACCAGGTCGAGATCGTCAGCGGTATCGCCTACGTACAAACCTCCACCGGCACCAACGGACTCAACAGCCAGGCGCAGGGCACGCGGATCGGGTTTTGGGCAAATATCGGCGGGGATCACTACCTCCCACCAGCATTCACCGCTATACTGCTCCATGCGCTCTAGCGCACTATCGACCTCCGGGCCGACACGTCCGGTAATCATCCCCAGGTGCCGTATGCCCGCTTCACGAAGCCTGCCCGGCAAATCGGCAGGGAAAAGCATCTCCTCACGGTGGACGAAACCAGGGGCATCGGGGAGATAGCGCGGGGCGTGACCGAAGCGTTTGCTGAACTCTGCCGCCCCCCAGTAGAACTCGTGATAGAGGTCGCCAATCACGTTGTAATCCGGCTGCGCAGTAGCAGGGGTCATATCCTTAACCCATTCAATGCCTCCGTGCCCACGCAGGTTAGCCTCCCGCGAAAGCGCCGCCCATTCCTGGATGCTGCGTTCAGCAAGAGACGTTCCCTTCCACTCACGCAATCGGGCCGTGAAGAGTGTGGCGAGCAGGTAACACATATCCCAGTCGTTATTATAGCCACCAGCTTGCTTAAACGCATTGACGTCATCGATCGTGACTAAGGGCTTCCCCGTGTCTTCGTATTGACCCCAATCAAGCCCGTTAATCGTACCCGCAAAGTACTCCGCCACCGCAATATCTGTGGCATGGAAGGAAACTATCGTTTTGATCAGTACACCATCAACATCAAAGAAGATGGTATCGAAGGGCTGAGGAAAGCGTAGGTTAGGACGTATCCAAATGATAGTAGTCTCCTTAAAACGATTGCTCAGCTTCAATAGTCGCGCGACCTCGTCGCTAATATCCTCAGGAACCTGCACACAATCATCGCCAGCACGATAAAGACGAGCATGGCAACCAGCGTCGAGACGTCAATGCTATAGCCATTATAAGGAATCGGCGGATGCAAGTTATCGAACGGAGCAACCAGTGGAGCAGTGAGCCGAAAAACCCAGTGAGCGAACAGGCTGAGGGTGATGCGGAAAAAGAGTAAGATAAAGCGCGTGAAAAGCACCAGTAGCAGGACAGTCAATGCAAGCGCCACGAGCTGTCTGATCTTATTGATAATGAAAGCGAGGAATGTTCCTATTCCGCGCATAAACCGCCTCATCCATGATTCGTGAGGAAGAGCGCTGATCAGCATCGGTGCTGTGTTGCCTGGTAGTATCGGATCCGTCGTATCATTATTATAAAAAGCTGTAGAGGCCGGCCTTCGCCACTCCGGATCCACCCAGGCCCACTCTGATGAGTGTTGACGGTGTTTCATCGCTTTCTGCTCGCTCTCTACTGGAAGACAGTATACACTTATGAGTTCGAAAAACCAAAACGAGATAGACCTTATGCTTACTTCCAAAGACCCGATTACAACTCCACTTCAATCTGCGCATCCATATCCGCTTCTCCCAACACATGTATTTGATCCCAACCCTCACCTGGCGCATCAAGCAGCATCTGCTGAAGCAGGCGAGCATGATAGGCTATAACAGCTTCACCCACCATGCGTTTACGCCTCCGGTCGCGTTCCAGGCAAGTCTCCGCCGAAACATTGAAGATGAGAAGGCAGGCTAGATAGCCCTGCATACGTGCCATTTCTCGTAGCCTGCGCCGTGCATCTGCATAAAGCGCCGTACTATCTGCCACCGTGAAGCGTCCCAAAAACATCCTCTTACGAATAATATAATAGAAGAGGTCAAAGGCATCGCGGTTGACCTGCTGGTTGGTGACATCATCGCAGATAAGGGCTCGACAGTGGTCAGATGACACAATCATCGTCTCCCTGAAACGCTGCTCTGCAAAGGTGCTTTTGCCGGAAGCGGCAGGCCCACTGAGCACCAGCAACGTTCTGCGCGGCAGCTTGATGGTCATTGGCATGTCAGATGCAAACTCTCCATTGCGATGCATGCTCTCCTTTGATATAATGCTCATGCGCAAATAGCAATTCTATTTGAACTTATCATACAACACTGATACCGGGCAAAATAAGGATTTTGCTTTCGCTTTCTATAGAACGAGGAGGATGGTGTGTCTGTTAAGATGCAACTTACAAGTACAGAGATTCGCGCACGCTTTCTAGATTTCTTTGCCAGCAAGGGCCACTTAAAGGTTCCCAGCTCGTCGCTTGTGCCACATAATGACCCAACGGTTCTGCTCACCACCGCCGGTATGCAACAGATGATCCCTTACTTTTTAGGGCGTGAGACTCCGCCTGCACTACGGCTTACTTCTGCGCAGAAATGCTTTCGCACAACCGATATTGACAAGGTGGGCAATGAGCGCACACTGACGTTTTTCGAAATGCTGGGCAATTTCTCCGTGGGCGACTACTTCAAACGCGAGGCAATCGCTTTCGCCTGGGAGTTTCTAACACAAGTCGTGCAATTGCCTGCTGACCGCCTGCATCCCACAGTACACCCGCAAGACGACGAGGCCCCCAGGTGGTGGACCGAGATCACCGGTATCCCCGATGAGGCAATTGTGCGGCTGGAAGATAACTGGTGGGGACCACCGGGAGCATCCGGTCCATGTGGTCCTGACTCCGAAATTTACTATGATCGTGGTGTCGAGCATGGCTGCGGCAGAGCCGATTGCAAACCTGGATGTGATTGCGAACGCTTCCTGGAGATCTGGAACCTGGTCTTCATGCAGTTCTATCAGGACCTCGACGGCTCACGAACACCTTTGCCAAAGAAGAACATCGATACCGGCCTGGGACTGGAACGTCTCGCCATGGTACTTCAAGGCAAGGAGTCAGTCTTCGAGACTGATGGATTCCGGCCCATCATCGACCGCTTCGCAGCCCTTGCCCATACAACGTATGGCAAAGATGAGAAGAGCGATACCTCCCTGCGTGTCATTGCCGACCACGCTCGCGCCCTGGTCTTCCTGGCTGCCGATGGCGTGCTCCCCAGCAACGAGGGACGTGGCTACATTTTCCGCCGCATTCTACGCCGCGCTGTACGCCACGGTAAACTACTCGGGCTGGATAAGCCTTTCCTGTCCGAAGCTGCCGATACGGTAATACAGCTTATGAAAGATCACTATGTCGAGTTAAGCTCGCAGCGCGACCGTATCGTGGAGATTCTGAGCCTGGAGGAAAAGAAGTTCGGCCAGACACTCAATGCCGGTCTGCACCTGCTCAACACGCTGCTCGAAGATTTACAGCAGCGCAACCAGAATATCGTTCCAGGCGAAGAAGCTTTTAAGCTGTACGATACACACGGCTTCCCTCTCGAGCTGACGCAAGAGGTGGCGGCTGAACACGGTTTCAGCGTAGACATTCCTGCCTTTGAGCAGGCCATGCAACGCCAACAGGAGCGCAGCCGGGCAGCGGGTACTTTCACGCAGGGCCAGGACGACCAGGTTCTCGCGGAAATGCTCAAGCGTGTCGGCCCAACCAGGTTTACGGGCTACCTGGGAACGACCGGCAGCAGCAAGATCGTCGGCCTCATTGTGGATGGTGAAGCGACCGAGAGCATCAGCGCCCCACAACACGCGTTGTTGCTGCTCGATACAACTCCTTTCTACGCGGAGAGCGGGGGTCAGATAGGCGACCAGGGAGTGATAAGCGGACCGATGGGTGTCTTCCAGGTGCAGGACACGCGCCGTCCGCTGAAGGGACTTATCGTTCACTATGGCCATGTCAGTGAGGGTTACGTGCGTGTTGGCGATAGTGTGCAGAGTACGGTCGACTCCCAGCGGCGTGAAGATACGATGCGTAACCACAGTGCGACGCACCTGCTCCACAAAGCACTTCGCGACCTGCTCGGCCCGCAGGTTGAGCAACGCGGCTCGCTGGTTGAGCCGGATCGCCTGCGTTTCGACTTTGCCTCTCCTCGCCCCCTCACGCCTGCGGAGATAGCTCAAATCGATGAGCAGATCAATCGCTGGATCCGGGCCGACCTGCCAGTTCATACGAGGATTATGCCTTTAGATCAGGCCTTAGCGACCGGGGCCATGGCGCTGTTCGGCGAGAAGTATGATGAGCAAGTGCGTGTGGTCTCGATGGGTAGTAGCGTTGAATTGTGCGGAGGCACCCACTGCTCTAGAACAGGCCAGATCGGCCTCTACCTCACCGTTCAGGAAGCGAGCATCGCCGCTGGCATTCGCCGTATCGAGGCCTTGACAGGACGAGCCGCCGAGGCGTATCTGCGGCACCGCAGCGCCATTGTGGACGCACTGACTGCCACTTTGCAGACACAGCCTGACCTTCTTGAGGCCCGTGTAGAGCAACTTGTGCAAGAGCTTGCCGCTACACGCCGCCAGGTCGCACAGTTTCAACGCGATGCCGCCCAGCGTCAGGCCGAGACGTTGGCCGGACGCGCCCGCGATGTTTCTGGTGTCCTGGTTGTGGCAACAACTGCCGATGTACCCGACGATAAGGTGCTACGTGAGATGGGTGATATGGTGCGCAACAAGCTCAGCCGCCCGGCTGTCGTTGTGCTGGCCAGTACCTTTGGGGATCGCGTAAGCTTCCAGGTCAGTGTCAGCCCTGAACTCACCAAACGTGGTTTACGTGCTGGCACGATTGCTAGCATCATTGGTGAGCGGTTAGGTGGTAAAGGCGGTGGCCGACCAGAATCGGCCCAGGGTGGGGGTCGAAACAAAGCTGAACTTGGTGCCGCCCTCGATTTAGTGATAACATTAGTGCGTGAAACGATCAGCTAGATTTTGTCGCCAAGGCCATTCCCCTTGCAGGGATGTTTACACAGGTAGGTTTTTGGGAAGCGGGGTCCAGGGGCGCAGCCCCTGGCGGGGGTTTGGGGGTGTCCCCCAAGCTTCTCTCGCCTTCGCCGCTGCAGGCGGCGTGCCGAAAAAACCTACCCCTGCAAATTGCAGGAATAAGGGTCCGCACCCAAAGATTCTTAATGCAGCGAGCAGCGCGTGATAACTTGGTACTAGAGCTTAGGACAACGGGAATGAAAAACCTCTTTCAACGTCTACGTGGCCTCGTACTGGGACGAGGAGAAGAGAGTATATACTCCCACCGCCAGGATGGGGGCTATCAACTTCAGGATGGAGGTGATCAGCGCCAACTCTATACCGCGCTGGACATCGGCACCGAGTTTGCCAAGGCGATCATTATCGAGGTGCAAGAGGACGAGGGTATTGTACTGGGTGTGGGACGCCACCACCAGAGCTATAGTCACATGTCCGATGGCATTGTGACCGACATTGCAGGCGTCATCACTAACTGCAACGAAGCGCTGGTCCAGGCCGAGCAGGCTGCAGGTGGAATCGTTGCTCCAACAGCTGTGATCGGCATCGCCGGAGAACTGGTGAAAGGCAGCTCGCTTACAATCAACAAACAACGCCCGCAACCCGCCAAAGCCATCACACCAGAGGAACTTGAATCCATCATCTCCAGTGCACAACAGAAGCAGTTGAAGCTCGCCAGGGATCGCATCGCTGCCGAAATGGGCCTCTCGAATGTTGAAGTGCGCCTGACAAATGCAGCCGTGATCTCGGTACGCATCGATGGGCAGGTCGTCTCCAATCCAATAGGCTTCAAGGGCCGTCACTTCATGCTCACACTCTTCAGCGCCTTCGCACCACTAATGCAATTGGGCGCGTTGGAAACCGTAGCACAAGGACTGGACCTGACCCTTGTGAGCATCGTTGCTGAACCGTATGCTCTGGCCCGCTGCTTGAGCACAAATGCCAGCGCTGACAGCGGGGGCATCTTTATCGACATCGGCGGTGGCACAACCGACATCGCGCTCGTGCGCCAGGGCGGGATCGAGGAGACGCGCATGTTTGCCCTGGGCGGACGTACCTTCACGCGCCGCCTCGCAGCTAGCAAAGGTATTTCGATTAAGCAAGCCGAGAAGCTCAAGCTGGACTATAGCGATGGGCAAATCAAGGGCAGCAACCGGGATGAAGTGCAAAATATTCTTGCCCCCGAATGTCAGACCTGGATGGACAGTGTGGAACTGCTGATCGATGAATTAGCTAAAGGTCAACTGCTGCCGCCAGCCATCTATCTGGTAGGAGGAGGAGCAGGGCTGCCCGATCTGCGGCAGAAGCTTGAAAGTTTCCCCTGGACGGAGCGACTCCCTTTCTCGCATCACCCCACGATAGAACTGGTACAGCCCGAAATGGTGGCCAGCATCTTCGACCCTGATCACCTGCTAAAAAATACCCAGGACATTACACCTATGGCACTGGCATATCAGGCAATCGAGTTACAAAATGAGAATAATGTTCTGGAAAGAGCACTGTATCGGGTCATTCACAGCTTGCATATCTGAAATAGGGAGTACGTGGAATTATGGCCGACGAGCAGATCATCTATCTAAGTCCAGAAGAAGAACTCACGACTGTACGTGAGCGTCTCGAGCGCGCCCAGGCACAACGTATCATCTTGATTATTCCACCGCAAACACAACTGCGTAGCCACATCAGTTGGCGGCTGCTCCATGCTCGTGCTCGCGAACTAGGCAAAGATGTCCTGGTGATCAGCTCCGATCGCCAAATCCGTGCCGTGGTCAAAGCGGCTGGTTTCAGAGTTGCTGAGTCACAAGAGTCTCCCCCTTCAGGTGGCACACGTCCCGGCAGTCGTCCAGGCCGCAGCGGAGCAGGTGGGAGAACAGGAACTCGTCTACGCGGCTCGCCTGGCAAGTACACTCCAGATGACCGTGGCAGCAGCACTGATATTCGTATTCCCCAACGCGAACAGCCAGCTCCACGCGATTTCATCGTGAGTGATCAACGCCCGGCACCCCCAGAGCCGGAGTCCCGTCCGCAGGATACGAGCGCAGACCCGGTTACGCATCCTCCCCCGTCCACTTTTGAGGCACCGGACAAGCAATTTGGACCAGGCTATGATTTCCGTATCGATACTTCTCCGCCGCCGTCCGGTGCAGAGGCAGAGCAAGAATTTGATGAACATAACTCGCTGGTGGCAGATTACAAGGTTGCCCAAAGCATTCGCCAGGCAGCGCAACTGGATAATGCTGAGACCATCACACAGCCGGCTGAAACGGAAGCTGCGGCGCCTGCAGAGAGATCATCTCAACCCCATGATACCGTGCCACCCACTCGCAATGCTAGTGATCCGTTTTCATTGATGGAGGATAGGCAATCTGTGCGCTTGCCAGAGCAGCGCGGGGCGGCGCCAATTGACGAGCTCGATGGGGGGGTACCCGATCTCTCTGAGTACCCAACCGATGTTATTGCAGATGCCGAGATCGAGGACCTGGGCGATGAAGGAGATATCGTGCAGCCCAGCCCGTTGCCCGAACCACTAGACGAAGAGGGGGAGACAGAGGAGGCGATAGAGTCACCCCGCACCTATGGTAGACGACCACGCGGCAACCGCCAGGATATCTTACCAGGAGAAGTCGAGAGCGAGGATGCGTTACCGCCAATCCAGCAACCTCCTCCCTCACCGTTACGCCCATCGCCGCCACTGCCTATCCCCGCTACACCTGTCGGTAATCACTCACCTGCTCTACAACCACCGGTTTCACCACGTACACCACGCCCCAGGATACTCCCAGCTGGCTCAAGGCCCGCTGGAAGAGGTACCCCTGCAACTCCCACTCCGCCCAGAACGACAAGACGCGCTGGACATGGAGCTGGAGCCGGTCGTCCAGCAACAGTGGCACAGCCCCGTAGAAGCACTGCAGCCGGACCCAGTAGCCGCAGCATTATCCTTATCTCAGCAATTGTGCTTATTCTCCTCCTCATCGCTGCGCTTGCCTACTTTGTCCCGTCCGCAGATGTGACCATCAACCTTCCCGCGCAGAACTTTAGCACACCCTTGGCGCTGACGGCCACTGCCACGAGCCAACAAGACGCCGCACATCAGACCGTCCGCGCTCAGACCGTCGTCTTTGATGCGAGCATGACCAAAACAGGTCGGACAACCGGCAGCAAGCAGGTGGGAACAACGCCGGCCACCGGCCAGGTCGTCTTCACCAATCATGGCAACCAGTCCGTGCATATTCCTACCGGGACGATTGTCGCCACGAAAAGTGGCGTCCAGTTCATGACCACCTCCGATGTCCTGGTGCTCACAGTCGGCAGTAATGTCGGCAATACCATCTTTGATCTGGTTCAGGCCCAAAGCCTGGGCCAGAGCGGCAATGTGCCCGCCAATAGTATTACTGTCATACCTCCTGAAAGTCTGAGCAAGCTCGAACAGGTCAACGGGAATGCCTCGCTCAACGTGAGTGTCACCAACCCTGATGCCATCACCAACGGGGGATTAGGCACTGCGACTGCCGTGACCCAGAACGATATTCAAACCTTGAAGACCGCACTGGAGCAGCAACTCCAACAACAGGTCAAAGCCTGGTTAGCCGGGCAGGTGCGGCCTGGCGATGTGCAAGGCCAACCTGTCCAGATGGAGACCTCCTTTGCAACCCCTGCTGCAGGACAGGTTGCCACCAATGGAACCGTGACGGTGCACGTGAGCCTGCACATGACGGTGCTGCTTGTGCGTGCCGCCGGTCTGCAAACCGTCGCACAAGCAGCGTTCAATGCTGCCGCCAGTAAATTTAAGCCCGGCTATGCACTTGCGCCACAGCAGATGCTGAGTCTGACCAGGACCAGTTCGAAGAGCTGCACGCCTTCCATTGGGACAACGTCTCTGACCTTGTGCTATAGCGCCAGCGGACCGATCGCTCCACAGATTCCCGTTCAGCAAGTGCGGGACGCCCTGGCCGGGAAAACGGTCAAAGATGCCACGGATTATCTCAACAGTATCACTAATGGTGTAGGTGGAGTCACCACCCAGCCCGTGATCACAGTCCATCCCGGCTTCTTTCCCTTGCTCCCGTTCTGGTCGCAGCACATTAGTATACATGTGAACGTTGTTCCTGCGCCGGCCGCGCCAAAGAGATAGCATGACACGATTGTTGGCACTAGATGTTGGAGAGGCAAGAATCGGGGTGGCGGTGAGCGACCCTAGCGGATTCCTGGCCTCTCCCTATACAACATTGCACGTCTCTGCTGACGAGCTGCGGACCTGGACGTCCATTCAGCGGCTCGTCAGTGAAACAGAGGCAGAAGGCCTTGTCATTGGCCTGCCGATTAGCCTTGATGGACAGATTCACGCACAAGGCGAGCGCATACAAGCATTCGCCGAGCGCTTAAAACCTTATATTTCGATCCCAATCAGTTTCTGGGATGAGCGACTCTCGACCGTCGAGGCACAGCGCTTGTTGATAGAACGAGAGCCAGATCAAGAACAGCGGCGCCGTAGCTCCCCGATTTATCGTGGGAGCCCGATTTATCGTGGGAGCCCGATTTATCGTGGGAGGCAGGGGCATACGCATGCGAGACGTCGACGCCCACGCCAGGAGATTGATGCCCTGGCCGCCGCCGTTCTACTCCAGGATTACCTGGATCATCACCGTAATAAAATAGAGGATACACACCTATGAATAAACGAGGATCACGAGGTGCCATCATCGCGGTTTTTTTACTTGGCGCGCTCATTTTCGGCGGTGTCTACTATGCATGGAATACCTTCAATGACATTTTTCAGCCAGAAACTACCTCTGGTCCTGGTAGGACGATCACCCTGGTGGTTCACAACGGAGAGACTTCCCGCGACATTGCCGACGACCTGCAGGCAAAAGGCTTAATTCGTAATGCGCTCGCTTTCCGCGTTTGGGCCAGGCTCAGAGACCTGGATACACACTTGCAAGCCGGTGCATACGACCACTTGAATACCAGAATGACCATCGATGAGATTATTAACCAACTCCTCAACGGCCAACCCGATCGATTGGCGGTTTCGATCCCCGAAGGACTGCGTATCGAGGAGATTGCCGCACGGTTCGCTGCAGGTGGGTTGGTCAAATTCAATGAGCAGGATTTCCTGAAGTATACGAAACATCCCAACCAGTTTCCAGACGCCGCCAAATATCCTATCCTCAAATCCATTCCGCCCGGTAATACTATGGAGGGGCTGCTCTATCCCGATACCTATCTCGTGCCTCTCGATGGCAACGCTCGCGATGTTGTCAATTTGATGTTGACCGAGTTTACTCATGTAGTACAGCAAAACCATCTCGACACACTGGCCAAAGCCAACAAGCTCACAGTGTACCAGATGGTCATGCTAGCTTCGATCATTCAGCGCGAGGTAGGCTCTTACACAGACGCCCCGATGATAGCCAGTGTCTACTGGAACCGCCTTTTTAAGCCGAACGATGAAACCGTAGGACTCCTCGGGGCTGACCCAACAGTGCAGTATGCTCGCGACTCTCAGTCTCATCCCCAGAAGTATTGGCGGCCGCTCAACGACCAGGGGAAAAATATTGCGCCAGACAGCCTGTGGAATACCTACACGCATAAAGGATTCCCTCCCACCCCCATTTGTAGTCCGGGGCTTGCTGCCATGCAAGCTGCTGCTGCACCGGCAAAGACGGACTACTACTACTTCCTTACCAGGCCCGACAACAGGCGCGCCGTCTTCGCAAAGACAATAACAGAGTTCCAACAAGATGAACAAAAATACTTAAATCAATAAGAGAGTCACTGATGAACCTGAATATCTGGCAAACCATTTTTTTGGCCCTCTTGCAAGGGGTCACCGAACTCTTCCCGATTAGCAGCCTGGGTCATACAGTGATCTTCCCAGGTCTGTTCGGCTGGGGCGACCTCGTGCGCGACCAGCGTTTTCTGCCACTCATCGTAGCCTTGCACCTGGGCACCAGCATCGCCCTGGTAATCTATTTCTGGCGCGACTGGCTACAGGTCATCCTTACCCTTGCCAGGAGTGTGAAGGAAGGTGAGGTGCATAGAGGCACAGAGGAATGGGTGAGCTGGCTCATCATTATCGGCTGTATTCCAGCAGGTCTACTCGGCGTTTTCCTGGAGACGCCGCTCAAACAACTCTTTGCTTCCCCATTGATCGCCGCCTCGTTCCTGATCGTCAACGGTGCACTGCTCTTCCTTGGTGAGCGCATACGCCGCCTGGGCCTAACGAGGAAAACGACTCTGACCGAGGCAGTTAAGGAGCAGGAGACATTCTACCGCCCTCTCTCTTCCCTGACGTGGAAAGATGCTGTGATCGTAGGCTTCGCCCAATCACTTGCGCTCATCCCTGGCATCTCCCGTTCTGGCGCTTCCATCGTGGCAGGATTGGGTGTGCATCTCAACCATGAAGACGCGGCACGCTACTCCTTTCTACTTGGCACGCCCCTCATCGGTGCAGCCGCCCTGCTTGAGCTACCACAACTGATTGGGCAATCGGCCTCTGTGTGGCTCCTGATCGGTGTAGGCATGGTGTTAGCGGGTGTTGCCGCCTATCTCAGTACCAGGTTCCTGATGAAGTACTTTGAGACCGGTCGCCTGGACCCTTTCGCCTACTACTGCTGGGCGATGGGACTAATCTCGCTGATCATCCTCATATTCGTGCTGCACGCCAAAGCCTGATAAGATGACCAGCCTGATAAGATAACCCAAATGGGCTATGCTATCTATGTCCTATAGCTTAGAGTGTTTGTAACGTTTGATACAATAGAGATGCTCTGGGTAGACCAGGGTCAGTCGTATGTAGTCCCCCGATTTATCGTGGGGAATTCATTTCAGAAGGGATAGGAACCTCACTCTTGTCAGGGACCCATCCCCTTGAAGGGGATGGGCTTGCGAAACGGCTAGCGCAAGGCAACCTCTTGACTACCGGGCTTGTTCCGCGTAGCACCCCGATTTATCGCGGGTGACTTCGCCGCACAAGCAGCAGCTTTAACCGCTACAAGAACGTCCGGATGCCACCCTAGTCCGGACCGCTTCTACTCACGCCGAAAGTGGCGCTATCCATGGAAACGCTAGCTAAGCGGTTCTAGCCACCGGGAAGGGTTATTTCACCCGTGCTCTGACACGGTGGGGCGTAATCGCCCAGGGTTTGAGCGTTCCCCCAAAAAAACGCTCTCCCGCAAGGGATGTGCAGCTCACGCTGCCTTTCTTTCCTTCCACCCCATTCTATGGGGTGGGTATCCAGAAAGGTTTTTTATGAAGAATGCAGTAATTTATTACGCCGTGGTCGCTCTCGGCGTCGTTGCCCTTGCCATAGGTGTGTATTACTTTCTAAACCCACCGCATGCCATCCGTGCATATACTGCTTTAGGAGTTGGTGTTGTCCTCCTCATAGTCGGTATCGCAGGCATGGTGATGGGACGATCAAAGGCGGTGGCCAAGTAATCTTGGTTCAATAGGAATTCATGAATTCCTATGAAGGCCTATACATCACTAAGAGCAACTGCTATAATAGGCAAAATCCAAATGGATTAAACGACAACAACTTAGATTGTTAAGAAGGGAGATACAATGGCAAAGAATCCAGCTCTTTTCTACGGAGCAATTGCGGTCGCAGTGATCGGCATTCTGCTTGGCGTGTTCTACCTCATCCCTGGTGTCTACCATCCCTTGACCCTTTCTGGTCTTCCCACCAGTCCACACTATAAGCATGCCGCGCTCTTTTTCGTGCTTGGTGTGATAGGCATCATTGGCGCGTTCGTCACCCGACCCAAAGTGGCTGCTTAATGCGCAGCAGAGTTCAAATTTTTGCGTAGGGGCCCGATTATGAGTTTTAACAAAATACCTGGGATACCATGAACGGGGACGACACATCCGTAGGGGTCGATTCATCGTGCCCACCGCCTCAGCGAAGCTTGCGGAGCGCGTTTCAATCCTTCGGCCCCCGGAAAATACCCGATATGTCCGGATTAATTTGCAAAGCTCATTATCGCGCCCGCGGGGTGGGGACTGACCCCTACCTCAGCACCTCACCCACAATCGCCGGGTACCCACGCACAAACTCTTCCGCGCTCATTGCCTTTCTGCCTTCCAGTTGCAGCCGCTCCACCAGCAAGCGACCGGCACCAGTGACAACTGCTAGAAGCTGACGTCCTGCCTCATCACGCAGGAGGCTCACTGTTCCAGGCACCACCTGGTTATCCGGCTCCAACTCCGACTTCAACGGCAAGGCGCGAGCGGTGACGATCTTCAAGAGCTTGCCACGCCAGTGGGTATAGCTGCCAGGCCAGGGAATGTAGGCGCGAACCTCACGAGCCAGCACCGCTGCGGGACGTTCCCAGTGCATCTCACCGTCTTCCTTGCGCAACATACGTGTATGAGACGCTTTTTGCTCGTCCTGTGGCTGCGGCGTAATTTTACCCGCCACCCACAGGGGCAAGGCCTCGAGCAATGCCTGCGCCCCCAGCGTCGCCAGCTTCGTCGTGAGGCTGCCCGTCGTTTCATCCGCCGCCAGTGGTATACTGCGTTTGAGCAGCATCGGCCCGGTATCGACCCCTGCATCAATGAGCATAATCGTCACGCCAGACTCAGCATCACCCTGCAAGATCGCCTCAGAAATAGGCGAGACACCCCGATATTTAGGCAGCAGAGATGCGTGTATGTTCAGCGTTCCATAGCGGGGTTGATCGATCACAGCCTGTGGTAGGATCTGCCCGAATGCAGCAACAATGTAGAGATCAGCATGATATGCTGCCAGCGCTTCAATGTTCTCCGGTCGCTTCAACGACCCCGGTTGCCAGACAGGAATCCCGTGTGCCAGTGCGACCTGTTTTACTGGCGAGTAGACGATCTCTTGCCCGCGCCCGGCCGGTTTATCTACGCGGGTAATGACTGTGACAAGCTGGTAACCCTCTGGCAGCACCACCCCAGGCGCTGCTCCCGTAATGAGTGCCTCGAGCGCAGGGACGGCAAATTGCGGCGTACCCATGAAAATAATGCGTAACATATGCAAATCCTCCCTTTCTACCTACTTAAACGAACACCTAAGCCCGTTTATCACAGCGGCAGAAGTCCCAGCAACACCTACACCATAGAAGCCCCTGCTTGATGAACGTTCACAAAATACCCCGGACACCATGAATGGGAACGGCACGCCCGTAGGGGCCGATTTATCGCGCCCATCGCCGATTTATCGGCCCCCGGAAACCCACCCCATAACCGGATTTATTTGTTAAACTCCATTATGCATGGGGAGTAGTCACCCCTTGATCCCGCTCTGCTTGTACCCTTCAACAATGTAGCGCTGCAGGATCAAGAAGATGATCACCAGAGGCAGGATGCCGATAGCAGCGCCTATGAAGAGTTCGTGCAGATTGAGCACCTGGGCATTCAGGAAGTTGGAGAGCACCACCTGAACCGTCCAGGCGGAAGCGTCCTGACCAATCACCAGCGGCCACAGGAAGGCGTTCCAGCTTGTGATAAAAGTAATCACACTCAGAGCAGCGATGATGCCATAAGAGTTTGGCACCACAATACGCCAGAAGACCCCCCCGTAACCCAGGCCATCAACGCGCCCCGCATCCTCCAGATCCCGCGGGAAACTGAGGAAGAACTGGCGGAACAGGAAGGTGGTAAAGCCGCTGAACATGCCGGGCACGACAAGGCCTTGCAGTGAGCTGACCCAGCCCAGGTACGATACAATGACGTAGACCGGCACAAAGATCACTGCAAAGGGGATCATCAGGGTGACCAGGATGGCGAAGAACACCAGGTTTGCCCAGCGATACGGTATGCGCGCGAGACCATAGCCAGCCAGAGCGGAAATGAGGATCTGCCCTGCCGTCTGCAAGACCGCAACCAGCGCAGAATTGATCATTCCATCCAGAAACGGAACCTCTGGATCATTCAACAATTCCTGGATGTTCTCGAAGTGGAGTATGCTGGGGAAAAATGTCCAGTTGGGAGAGGTGATCTCCCTCTCTGCCGCCAGACCATTTCTTACTATAAGGTAGAACGGTAGCAGGAAGAGCAGCGCCAGGATGATCAACAGCGCATAGCGCAGTACGGCGCTCGTAATAGCCCCTACCGATCGACCTGGAGCACGATGTGACTGCGTTGGTCGAGAAACAAGTGTTGCCATAACATCTCCCTTTTTATCTGCGATTGCCAGCCTATGTGCAACAAAACTGAATAACGGGCAACAATCTCTGACTACTCGGACCTGCCGAAGCCCAGGAAACGCCCTTGAAGCAAAGTAAAGATCACGATAATGATTGTCAGGGTGATGGCTCCGGCGCTGCCATACCCATAGTTCTGATCACTTAATGCAATGTTGTAGAGATAGACCAGGGGAGGGCGTGCTAGAATCTCGTTGCCACCGGTCATGATGTTTTTGAACTCGTCGAAAGCCTGGAAGGCCGCAATCACGTTCAGCAGGAGCACTGCGATAGACGCGTTGCGCAGCAGGGGAAAAGTAATGTAACGGAAGGTCTGCCAGCCTCGTTTCGCGCCATCAACGAAGGAGGCTTCGTACAGTTCGCGCGGAATTTCCTGCAGTCCGGCGATAAAGATGATCATATAGATGCCGAGCTGGAGCCAGAGGCGAACCGTGACCAGCACCAGCCAGTACCAGGGAGGATTAGGGCTTGATATCCAGACAATCAGGTCATGGCCAAAAACGTGGAGCACCGTGTTGGCGAGGCCATAAGGCGAGCCATTGAAGAGGCTCATTCTCCACACTATCGAAGCCAGGACATACGAGCATGCTGTTGGGAGAAAGAAGACCGAGCGGAAGAAGCCCTGGGCGAACTTGATACTATTTACCAGCAGGGCCAGGCCCAATGCGCATGCGAATGTGGTGGGGACGATGAACACGGCGAAGATGAGAAAGGTCACCAGCGATTGCACAAACTCAGGATCGCTAAGCATGGCCCTATAGTTTTGTAACCCCACGAAACCAGTAGGGGTGAGGGTTGCGCGAGCGTCGGCGAAACTGAGTACGAGGCTCCAAAGGATGGGAATATAGAAAAATACCGTCAGTCCGAGGATCAAAGGTCCGACAAACCCCCAGAAGACCAGGGCTGTCTGGAGAGAACGCTGTCGAACTCTCTGGACGCGCTTTTGTTTTTCTTCTGCTGAGGCCAGTATCTCTGCTGGTGTGGTAGTAGTCAGGGACTCCATGGAGTTCATCCTTCCTCAGAAATACACATTTGGACATCCACTTCATAATACCACAGGAATGGATGTCCAAACGTACAATGGCATTTGCTATTCCATGCGCACCAAGCATGGACATAGGGTTGGAAGTAACCACTGCACGCAGCGGCTACCTCCGATACCTTCGAAAGGCTGAAACACTGGAAAAAGATGCATCCAGGCTCTTTCACTCATGCAAGCCTCAGTTTAGCTCAGCAGTGTTTGCAGCTCGGTATTGGCCTTGTCAGCCGCTGTGTTCAGCGCAGTCACGGGATTGGCACCATTCTTCACAATGCTGCTGACCGCGTCGGTCAGAGCTGTAATCATGGCAGCATCCCAGAGCGGCGGAAGAGCATGGCCATACTTGTTAATGAGATCCACGGCCTGAGCTGCTGGACCGCTCTGGAGCTTGGTTGTCTTGGCCGCGATACTGGCGCGCGGCGGCACATGGAAGCCGTAGCCCACGTTCCAGTCGATCTGGACATTGGAGTTATCGATCCAGAGATACTTGACGAATTCCTTGGCAGCAGCGACGTTCTTGCCCTTGGCCCAAACCATTTCCGCCCACCCTTGTAAGGTTACGGCGGGCTGGCTCTGGGCATCAAGCGCCGGCCACGGGAAGATACCGAAGTCATCACCCAGAGCCTTTGTGATACCAGGCATGGCCCACAGGCCGCAGAACTGCATCGCGCACGTACCCTGCGTGAACGACGAGGGGTCCCACCAGAAGGTGGGCGCGTCTGGGAGCAGGCCGCCGGACGTATTCAGCTCGCGAAGCTTCTCATAGGCCGCTGCCACACGAGCTGTGTTGAACACAATTTTGTTATCATTCGAGAGGAAGTCACCACCGGCGGACCAGCCCAGGATATTGCTAAGAGCGTTGACCCCTCCATCCGGGCCGACATAGAGGCCCTTCATGTTGCTATTTGTTAGCTTCTTGGCCGCTGCGATCAGTTCGTCCACGGTCGTGGGGGGCTGAAGGCCCGCCCGCTGGAACAAGCTCTTGCGGTAGTAGACAAAGGTCGTGTCATTGATCATCTTGATCGCGTAGATCTTGCCATTGATGGTGAGAGGTCTGAGCGAGACGGGATTGAAGTCGCTTTTGACGTCTGCGATGATGTCGTCAAGTGGTTCAATCAGTCCGGCCTTGACCTGGTCAACGGTGGGGTTTATCAGTTCAAATACATCGGGGGCATTGGTGCCCAGCAGAGCCGCGCGCAGTTTGTCCGGGTAGTCATTCCCCGTGCCCGGCACCCAGCTCACGTTCACGTTGGCTTTGGTATACTGTTTGGCATAGCGGAGTACCGCCTCATGAGTGCCCACCTCACCATATTGGTGATACCACTGTTGGAGCGTAGGAAGATTGCTGTTGCCGGTGGTGCTGCCGCCTGTTCCGGCACAAGCTGAGAGGAGGGAACCTCCAAGTACTACAGAACCGCTGTACTGGAGAAAACGACGTCGCGAGAGTGAAGTAGGGATGCGAAAGTCTTGAGCCATGTCCTGTTCTCCTTGTCGTGGTACTTCTAAGTACCGTTACTAAAACCTACTGTTAAGTTATGTTATCGTCAGCTTTCGTCCGTCTTAGCCACACAAGCGGAGCATAATCGAAGTGGTATACGACGAACGAAGCTTGACTGATAAACGCCAACCATTGCAATAGATCCTTCCTGATGCGATCAGGTGGCCCCGAGAGGCCAGCGGCGGTAACCGTAGCGCCGCCCACGTTCCGATATACGAAACGGGTTGAAGAGACGAGTGGGTGATGGAAGGATGCACCACTCGTCCGGTAGTTTGTGCGTGCCGAATCATGGCTGCGCCCAGGCGGGCAATATTGAGCGAGGCTGCATAGTCTCTCGATCCATTCCAGAGACATTCTGGATTGGAACAGCAGAGCCAGGCTCCCCACTCGTTGACCTTAGAACGGTGCTCTGGGGATGTGTAGGTATTGGCGGGTTTGCCGCACCGTGGGCATGTATGAGAAGTATGGCGAGGTTGTTGCCACTCTAAACGAAAACCTGAAAGGCTACACTTGTAGCGCAATACGCGCCACAAGTCGCCCCGCACCTGAGCATTGTTGCGCCAATTCCTCCAGCGTCCTTTGGCTCCTCGCCCTCGTCCAGCAGACTTCATCGATTTGAGCGACTCGCCTGCGATCAGTTCACAACCAAAGGCGGTTGCGAGTACGAGGAGAACATTCGCTGCCAGATGCGCCAGATCGTTGTTCCTCGCTTCATACTTGCGCCAACATCGGGCAATCTCTCGACGCAAGATGGAAAGAGCTTCCTCTGAAGGTGTGCGCCGGGGATCACCCACGGGGAAGCGATCACGTTGTTGTTCGAGTCGAGCCACCTTGGCCTTGAGCTGGTCGATTTGTCGGCGGGTGCGTGCCTGCCTGCCATCAAACGGGCCAGTGTCCAGAAAAAAGGGACGCCCCACTTGAGAGCCGTCGAGATCGACGCAGCTTGCCGTGACCAGCACTCGGACTCCCCAATCGAAGCCAAGAACCGTGCGCATCTCCTGGAAAGTCGCTTGCTCCTCAACCGGAACCTCGACGATGAAATCGAACACGGCGTAGCGCGTGCCATCTGGCTCGATGATTTCTCGCAAGCTGGGAGCCTGCATCTTTCCCGCCTTGGTGCGCGCGACGACGATCTCCGGAAGTGCCATCTGAATGGTGTGCTCGCGCCAGTTGCGTGCCCATTTCCCTGTCTCGTCGGGGGTTCTCAAGGCGAGCGTGAGCGTTTTTGCGTCCAGATCAAGGCTCAAACGATAGGTCTGGCCTTCGGCGGGACCGTCGTCGCCTGCGTAAGGCAAGATGCCTGCTTTGAGGACGGGGACGCTCTGCATCTCTTCGTAGGTGTCAGGGAAACAGCCGTTGGCGAGGTAGAAGTTACAGGCTTGCTCGATGAGACTTTGGAGTTCAACCGCATTGCCCCCATCGGATGCCGCATCTCGCAACTGCGTCAGCGCCTCTCGAATGGCTTTCCGGTTTTTGCCCCCGCGCTGGTTTGCACTTTTCGGGATGATCATGCCCTGTTCAAGTAGGGGAAGGATCAGGGCAAACTGCTGTTTGCGCTCAGCTTGGCCGCGAAGTATGCGGCCTGCCTGCTCAGCCTCACAACGCCATTGGCGATGTCCATGCGATAGTTCCGGCGTGATCATTTCCTCGACCTGTTTGTAGGCGTAGGCGTTTGTGCGGGTGGCAAACTCGTCGAGCCGATCCCACAACCTCGTCACCGTGAGATTGATGACCTCACGGGAGAGATCCAGCAAGCGGAGCGCGTCTGTCTGGATATCATCAGGCAAACGAAGCGCATAGCTTAGGGATTGTTGATCACGGCCTGAGCGCACTTCAAGAGTTCCTTTTGCTTGTGCGAACGCATCCCATAGAGACGGCCAGAAAACGAAGCAATGAGCGCAAGTAAATCCTATTCGTGACACCGAAAAATTAGAACCACAAAAAGCTCTGCTAAATAGACTTGTCAAAAGTAAGAATACCATATATACTAACTTCTGTCAATGATTAAAGTTTGTTTTTGTGTGACATCTTCTACACAGGGATAAAGGTATGAACCAACGCATACAGCCTATGGATCGCAAGATGATGCGAGAGATGAACCAGAATATGCTGCTCAACTTAATTCGCATGTATGCTCCTGTGTCACGTACCCAGTTGAAGAAATTGTCTGGCTTAAGCCAGGGGACGATCGTCGGGATTACCGCGATGTTGATTGAGCAGCAACTGGTGCAGGAGATAGGTGTGGCCGAATCGACCGGAGGGCGCAAAGCGGAGTTGCTCGAGATCTCCCCCCAAGGTGGCTATACGCTTGGTATCGATCTGAGGGAACACGAGATCATCGGTGCATTGTTGAATCTACATGGGAATGTGGTGCGTATGGAAGCATTGCCTATGCCGCTGCGCGACAATCCCGCTGCAGCAGTCGACATGATTGCTACTGGGGTTGAAGCGTTCATCGAACGCACCCACGTACCGCGAAACAAGATCCTCGGGCTAGGTTGTGGGATTTCGGGCTCCGTGAATGCACAAACAGGCGTCAGCATCGATAGCTGGATGTTAAACTGGCATCACGTTGAGTTGAGTGGTCCACTGAGCGCCCATTTGAAGATGCCTGTGTTTGTGGACAACGAAGTCAATTGCCTCGCCAGTTACGAAAAGCTATATGGAGACGGGCAGGCATATCACAATTTTTTGACTTTGACGTTAGGACGCGGGCTGGGCATGGCTGCCGTCATTCGGGATCAACCATTTCGCGGAGCGCAAGGACTGGGAGCCGAGTTCGGGCATATCCCCTTCGATATCAAGGGACGGCAGTGTGAATGTAGGAATCAGGGCTGCCTGGAAGCCTATGTTGCCGATCACGGCATCTTCAATACCTATCGCGAGCTGCGCTCAGAGCCTGCTGATATCAAAGCCGGAGAAGTTGATGCGTCCGCTATCAATGCCCTCTTCACCCTCGCACAACAGGGAGATCCACAAGCGCTCAAGACGTTTGAACTCACCGGGACCTACCTGGGCATTGGGCTGGCGACGCTGGTGAATCTTTTTAACCCTGAATGCATTATCATCAATGGGGCAGAAGGGAACTGGGTTGATCTGCTGCTGGAACCCATGAAAGCGGCCATGCACCAGCATGTTTTCTCACAACTGGACAGCAACCTGAAGCTGATTATGAAACAGAACCCGACCAGGATAAACTGGGCACGAGGTGCTGGCTGCCTGGTGCTAAGAGATTTCCTCTCTTCGCCAGTACAGCTCTAAAGAAGCGAGAGGAGCGCAATATGCGTGAGTCAAGAGTGAGGGTCGGTGTGATCGGCGTCGGCGGCATCAGTGGCTACGTGCATCTGCCGGGTCTACAACTTTGCCCACAGGCCGAGATCGTAGCGCTATGTGACATTAACCTCGATTTGCTGCGGCAGCGTGCCGAGCAATACGGCGTGAAGCACACCTTTACGGAGTATAGCGACCTGCTGCAGCACCCGGCAGTTGATGCCGTTGTCATCGCCACACCTACTATTTTACATGCTCCTCTCGCGCTCGCTGCTGTTGCCGTTGGCAAGCATGTACTCGTCGAGAAGCAGCTTGGCATGACCTACGCTGAGACAGTGCAAATGTATGAGGCCGCCGAGCGCGCAGGCGTGAGGCATATGACCGCCTTTACCTACCGCTTTGTGCCCGCCATGCGCTATCTCAAGCACCTCTTGGGCCTGGGAACCATTGGCCTGCCACGCCACGTGCGTATCGCCCGTCTGATGGACGTCCCTGAGGCCGACCTGGGCTGGCGTCAGCAGCGTGCCCTGGCCGGGGCAGGCGAGGTGGGAGACATGGGTTCTCACAGAATAGACTTCTGTCACAACCTCATCGGTCCTATTGCTCGCGTTATAGGTCTAACGCGCACCTTTGTTCCATTGCGTGCCGGACGCAACGGTGCGTTTGTGGCAGCCGATGTAGAGGATTTCGCCGCCTTTATCGCCGAGTTTGCCGAGGGGGTCGGCGTTGAGCAGGGTACTGTCGCTGCTTTTAACCTGAGCAAGGTGGCTAAAGGGCGCGAGACCGGTGGGCAGAGCCTTGATGAGTTCGAGGTCTATGGCACTGAGGGGACGTTGATCTACCACTTGCACCGCCCACACGAGATATGCCTTGGCCATTCTGGCGGCAAGTTGGAGACCAGACCCGTACCGCATGATTTCCTGGTCTACCCTGGCTCACAACGCGACCCCCTCGCTGGTGATCCTACCGCTACCTTCCGTTACGATCAGGATTTTGCCTTCATCCAGGCTATCCTGGATGGTCACGGAGACATCCCTACCTTCTACGATGGTATGCGCTGCCAGGCCGTGGTTGACGCAGTCCTGCAATCGTCACAGGAGCGGCGCTGGGTCGATGTCGCCGACGTGCCGCCTGTGACCGTTCCGCTAGCAGCTTCCGTGCACACCTAAACCTCCCATAGCTAAGGAGATAACAACAGTGGCCCAAAAGGTAGGAGAATATAAACAAATGTAACCAACTCGTCTACATTTGCTGTTCATTGGAAACCAAGTAATCATACGTTTTACTACGTTTTGGAAAGGCAGAGTATAGTTTTATGTCTCTAGATGTATTCAAACTGGATGGTCGCGTCGCCTTGATCACTGGAGGAAGTCAGGGACTGGGGTTTGCGATGGCTCAGGCTCTAGCCGAAGCCGGTGCCAACGTCGTGGTGACAAGCCGCCAAAGTGAGAAGGCGCAAGCCAGCGCTGCAGCAATAGCGGCAACTACAGGGCAGCATACCCTGGGCCTTGCAGTCGACGTCACCGACGCGCAACAGGTCGAAGCTATGGTCCAATCTACTCTTCAGGCATACGGGCGCATCGACATCCTGGTCAACAACGCCGGGATCAATATCCGCAAGCCGCTTGAAGAGTTTGACGAGGCCAGTTGGGACCTGGTTCAGCATACAAATCTGAAGGCTCCTTTCCTCTGTTCGCGGGCCGTGGCGCGTTCTATGAAGGGGCAGCGCTATGGCCGGGTAATAAACGTTGCTTCCATGCTCGGACTGACGGCCTTGCCCGAGCGAAGTGCTTATTGCGCCAGCAAGGGGGGGCTCATTCAGTTAACGAAAGTATTGGCGCTTGAATTGGCCGCTTACAACATTACGGTCAATGCATTGTGTCCTGGTCCATTCGCAACCGAGCTGAATGCTCCCGTGATGAACAACCCGCAGGCGAACCAGTTCTTTCTCAATCACATTCCACTAGGTCGCTGGGGTCAACCAGAGGAAATTGGAGGAGCGATTGTTTTCCTCGCCTCGGACGCGTCCAGCTTTATGACTGGTGCAGCCCTCGTCTTCGATGGCGGTTGGACGGCCGAATAGAAGGAAGAGCATAATGCGCATTGGTCTTAGCGTGTATGGCACAGTTTTTAGTATGGGCATCCACCCCGCGTCTGGGCGCCAGGCGATCAGACCAGGGCTGCTCATGGATCGAGTCCTCGCCTCTGACCTTGAGGGAGTGGAAATGCCTACCTCTCTTTTGCAGGGTGAGGATGTGACGGCAGTGGCGCGTTATGCCCAGGAGCATGGGCTGTTCATCACACTTGCAGCCAGTGGGTATGATGCTGAAACACTCACAGAGGCTCTCGGCCTGGGCGCGCG
>WNFH01000307.1_pt1 | contig 30262 bp, 19 predicted proteins | sample 5400411 | NCBI WGS metagenome assembly WNFH01 (sample SAMN13153347, study PRJNA577476) | soil metagenome | isolation source: 200 cm saprolite under Douglas fir tree site 2 hole 3 | place: USA:California | collected 2015-04-18 | reverse complement strand
AAAATCATGTCACGCGAGCTGGCGCCGGCGGGCACGATGGGGAATACATTCTCCTCTCTTGCAACCACGATCTCGATCACCGCGACTCCCTTATGCGAGAGGCCGGCTGCAAGCACTGCGGGCAATTCGTCGGGCTGTGTTGCGCGCACTCCAAACGCGCCGTACGCTTCCGCAAGCTTGACGAAGTCGGGCGCCACCGACATATCCACTTCCGAATAGGCGCGGTCATAGAACATCTCCTGCCACTGCCGCACCATTCCCAGGTATCCGTTATTCATAATGACGATCTTCACCGGGAGATCGTATTGAACGGCGGTGGCCAGTTCCTGATTAGTCATTTGAAAACCACCATCGCCGACCACTGCGATGACGAGCTGATCGCGAAACGCCAATTGCGCCCCGATCGCCGCGGGCACGCCAAAGCCCATCGCCCCCAGCCCGCCGCTGGTGATCCATTGGCGCGCGCGTTTGAACGGATAGAACTGCGCCGCCCACATTTGGTGTTGACCCACGTCGGTCACAATGATCGCTTCCCCGTTAGTCAGGCGGTGCAATTCGCGAATGACGTGCTGAGGCTTGATATGGTCACGTGATCCGGTGAATTGCATCGGCTGCTCGCGCTGCCACGTTCGCAATTGCTTCCACCAGCGTTCGCGCCGCTGAATGCTCTGCCTAATACTTTCCGGGCCGGTTGACTCCACTTGCGCGTGCAAAGCAGCGAGCGCCTCCCGTGCATCCGCGATCATTGACAGATCGGGCACCCGATTCTTTCCGACATTCGCCGGATCGATGTCGATATGAATCACCTTCGCTTGCGGAGCGAACGTCGCCAGTTTTCCGGTAACGCGGTCATCAAAGCGCACGCCAACCGCGACCAACAGATCACTATCGGCGACTGCCATGTTCGCGGCATAAGTCCCGTGCATGCCGAGCATTCCCAAACTGAGCGCGTGCGAAGAAGGAAAACCGCCGAGACCCATCAATGTGGGCGTAACGGGAAGTTGTAGCTGCTCCGCTAAATCTCTGAGCTCCGCACATGCGCCAGAGCTGACAATGCCCCCGCCGACATAGAGCACCGGCCGCTGTGCCTTGAGAATTGTTGAAGCCGCTCGCTCAACATCTACAGGATTAGGCGTCGATGTTGCTCGATTGCAAGGTAGACTGATCTTTTCCAGTCGCGAGTAACGTGTTTGATTGGCGGAGACGTCCTTGGGGATGTCGATTACGACTGGTCCGGGCCGTCCCGTCCGGGCCAGATGAAACGCTTCATGAACGATTGCACCCAGGTCGCGCACGTCGCGCACGAGATAATTGTGCTTAACGCAAGGCCTCGTGATACCCACCGTATCAACTTCCTGGAAAGCGTCTGTGCCTATCAGTGCCAGCGGCACTTGCCCGGTGATGACTACGATTGGCGTTGAATCCATATAAGCGTTCGCGATCCCGGTGATCGCGTTGGTAGCGCCTGGTCCAGAGGTCACCAGGGCAACGCCCACCCGGCCCGATGCGCGTGCATAACCCTCGGCCATGTGCACTGCGCCCTGCTCATGGCGTACGAGGTAGTGTGTGATCCGATCGCGCGCGCGCCACAGTTCGTCATAAATGTGCAGCACCGCGCCGCCCGGATAGCCGAAGATCGAATCGATGCCCTCATGAAGGAGACCTTCGACCAGGATCTCCGCGCCGCGGGGAAAGCGTTCGCCTTCCGCAATGTTGGTTAGCGGAGCGGGTTTCAGGTTTGTTGGTTGTGCACTCATGCTCTCAGTCTTCTCAAGACGTTCTGCGCTCGTTGGAATGGCGACTCCCGGGTTTTCCGTAAACAAAAGCCCAACTGAAGTTGGTACTCTGAACACCGTTTATCTAAGCACTGTCTCTCCCATCAAATATTTGTCGACTCCTCTGGCGGCGCGGCGTCCGTCCGCGATGGCCCATACGACCAGCGACTGACCGCGAGTCATGTCGCCCGCGGCGAAGACTCTCGGCACGCTCGTCATTTCATCTGCGTCAACCGCAACGTTGCCTCGCTCGCTGATTCGCACTCCGAGTTGGCTTAATAACCCTTCTGTTTCCGGACCGAGAAAACCAAGCGCGAGTAGAACCATCTGTGCCGGCCATTCTTTGCGGCTTCCGGGAATTTCATACGGGACTTCCCGCCCGTTGGGCTTTGCCGTCAAGTCAACCTCGACTGTTTCCACTGCCCGCACACCTTCGTCTTCGACAGCGACAAAGCGCTTAGTCATGATCGCGTAAGCGCGCGGGTCGCGGCCGAATCGAGCCGCAGCTTCCTCGTGGCCGTAGTCCTGTCGGAAGACTCTCGGCCATTGCGGCCAGGGATTATCCGGGGCGCGGCGCTCGGGCGGCTGCGGCAAAATCTCAAACTGGACCAGACTGCGGCAGCCCTGACGCAGGGCCGTGCCTACACAGTCGGTGCCGGTATCGCCGCCTCCAATAACGATTACGTCCTTGTCTTTCGCGGACAGGTAACGGCCGTCTTCGTGTTTGCTGTCCAGGAGACTTTTTGTGTTGGCGTGAAGAAACTCCATGGCGAAATGCACGCCGCGAAGATTTCTTCCTTCCAATGGCAGATCGCGCGGTTTGGTGGCGCCGACGCAAAGCACAATCGCGTCGAACTCGTCAGTAATCTTGTCCGCGCCATAGTCAACTCCGACATTTACTTCATTGACAAACTCAATGCCCTCCGCCGCCATTAGATCGAGCCGTCTTTGAACCACGCTCTTGTCCAACTTCATGTTAGGAATTCCGTACATTAAGAGACCCCCGGGTCGATCGGCCCGTTCAAAGATTGTCACCAGGTGTCCCGCCTGATTGAGCTGACTTGCGCAAGCCAGGCCAGCCGGGCCGGAACCAATAATCGCCACTGTCTTGCCCGTACGCGCAACCGGCGGTTTTGGCACGACCCATCCGGCTTCAAAGCCTCTGTCGATAATCGCCTGCTCGATGCTCTTAATTGTTACGGGAGCATCATTGATGCCGAGTACGCACGATCCCTCACAAGGCGCCGGACAAACCCGACCAGTGAATTCCGGGAAATTGTTCGTCTGGAGCAGCCGGTCAAGAGCTGCACGCCAACGACCACGATAAACAAGATCGTTCCACTCAGGAATCAAGTTGTTGATTGGACAACCTGACGCAGAGCCATTAATGATCTGCCCGGTATGGCAGAACGGCACTCCGCAATCCATGCAGCGAGCACCCTGTTCGCGCAGGTGATTCTCCGGCATCTGCTCATGAAACTCTTGCCAATCAAACACACGTTCAGCCGGCAGTCGAGCGACTGGAAGAGTGCGGGAGAATTCGATGAACCCGGTTTTAGACATTGCCAATCGGTGCCGACAAAATCGTTTTCTTCTCCCTCTCCCTTTGGGAGAGGGTTGGGGTGAGGGTTTAGGCATTAGCAGCGCTTTCCTAAGCCCTCATCCCCAGCCCTTCTCCCAGGGGGAGAAGGGAGCACACCCTATCTGCCCCCAACTCGCGCCAGGTCGTGCGAGTTCGATTCGAATGCGGCCATTGCCGCTTGTGCGTAACTCATCCCATCACGCCGCCGTCTGCTCTCCGCCTCCAGCACCCGGCGATAGTCATTAGGGATGACCCGCACGAATTTGGGCAGCCATTCATTCCACGAAACCAAAACCTCAGTAGCACGCACGCTGCGCGTGACTTCGACGTGGCGAAAGACCATGTCCTTGACTGTTTCAATCTCTTCTTCGTCGTCCAGGGCAGTGAGTTCTACCATTTCGATATTGCACCGCCGCGAAAAGTCACCATCTCGGTCGAGCACATATGCCAGTCCGCCCGACATACCCGCGCCAAAATTTCTTCCAGTTCCCCCGAGCACGACGACGCGTCCGCCGGTCATGTATTCGCAGCCGTGATCGCCAATTCCTTCAACCACGACAAAGGCGCCGCTGTTCCGCACGCAAAACCGTTCGCCGGCAATTCCACAGATGTAGCCCTCGCCACTGGTGGCGCCATAGAACGCAACGTTACCAATGATCACATTTTCTGAAGCGTTGAAAGTCGCCGAGCGCGGCGGGTAGACAATGATTTTTCCACCCGACAAACCTTTACCGACATAATCGTTCGCGTCGCCTTCCAGCCTGAGCGTCATTCCACGGGGCACAAATGCTCCGAAACTCTGACCGGCCGAGCCCGTGAAGCGCAGACTTATCGTGTCCTCGGGCAATCCTTCGGGGCCGTAAAGTCGCGTGACTTCGCTGCCCACCATCGTGCCGACCGCGCGATTGACGTTTCGAATCGTCAGCCCAACCTGAACCTGTTCTTTATTCTCCAGAGCAGGCCGGCAGAGTTCGATCAAAGTAGTAAAGTCGAGGGACTGTTCCAGTTCGTGGTTCTGTTCGACTCGACCGTATCGGCCCACGGATTCGGGCACGTTTGGTTGATAAAGAATTTGGGAGAAGTCGAGCCCGTGCGTCTTCCACTGATCGATTGTGCGCCGCTTTTCGATCAGCTCGGTGCGGCCCACCATTTCATTGATGGTGCGAAACCCAAGCTCCGCCATCAACTCGCGCACCTCCTGCGCGACGAAGCGCATAAAGTTCACCACGTGCGCCGGATCACCAGCGAACTTCGCGCGCAGTTTTGGATCCTGAGTAGCGACGCCGACCGGGCACGTGTTCAAGTGACAAACGCGCATCATGACGCAACCCAGACTCACCAATGGTGCGGTTGCAAAACCAAATTCTTCTGCGCCCAACAGCGCTGCAATCACAACGTCGCGTCCGGTCTTGAGCTGGCCGTCTGTTTCCAAAATGACGCGGCTGCGAAGATCGTTGAGAACCAGAGTCTGGTGAGTTTCAGCAAGACCCAATTCCCACGGCACTCCCGCGTGTTTGATCCCAGTGAGCGGCGCGGCCCCGGTGCCACCGTCATGGCCACTAATCAGGATCACATCGGCGCGCGCTTTGGCGACGCCGGCGGCGACGGTGCCGACCCCGACTTCGGCAACCAGCTTGACGCTGATCCGTGCCCGCCGGTTCGCGCACTTCAAGTCATAGACCAGTTCGTTGAGGTCTTCGATCGAATAGATATCGTGATGCGGCGGCGGCGAGATGAGACCAACGCCCGGGGTCGAATGCCGCACGCGCGCAATCTCCGGATAGACTTTGTGACCCGGAAGTTGGCCGCCTTCACCGGGCTTGGCCCCTTGCGAGATCTTTATTTGCAGTTCCTGCGCGTTGACCAGATAGTTGCTGGTAACACCAAAGCGGCCCGACGCCACTTGCTTGATCGCGCTGTTTCGGGAATCGCCGTTTGCTTCGATGAAGTAGCGCTCGGGATCTTCACCACCTTCGCCGGTGTTGCTCTTCCCGCCGAGACGGTTCATGGCCACCGCCAGCGTCTCGTGTGCTTCTTTACTAATCGAACCGTAGGACATCGCACCGGTCTTGAAGCGTTTGACGATTTCATCGACCGGTTCGACTTCATCGATAGGGATTGGTTTGCGCTCAGACTTGAGTTCCATCAAACCGCGCAGCGTGCACAGACGCCGCGACTGATCGTCGATCAGCTTGCTGAATTCTTTGAAGACTTCGTAGCTGCCCAATCGACAGGCATGTTGGAGTTTGTGAATCGTCTCGGGATTGAACAAGTGCAGTTCGCCTTCGCGGCGATAGCTGTATTGACCTCCGCCATCGAGCGTTTGTGCTTCGGCATGGCGATCCGGAAAGGCCAGCTTCTGTCTCATCCTCACTTCTTCGGCAATGGCGTCAAGGCCGATGCCACCAATACGAGATGGCGTCCAGGTGAAGTAGCGATCGACAAAATCCTGATCGAGACCGATCGCCTCGAACACTTGCGCGCCGCAATAGCTCTGAATCGTCGAGATGCCCATTTTGGAAATAACTTTCACGACGCCTTTGTTAATGGCCTTGATGAAATTCGCCACGGCTTGGTCGCGTTCCACGCCATCGAGCGCTCCCTGGTGGATCAGATCGTTAATACTTTCGAAGGCCAGATAGGGATTGATTGCCGCCGCCCCATACCCGAGCAACAAGGCGAAGTGGTGCACCTCGCGAGGCTCGCCGCTCTCGATCACAAAACCAACTTGAGTACGCGTCCCTTCACGAATCAGATGATGATGAATGGCGGACACAGCGAGCAGCGCCGGAATGGGAGCCTGGTCGCGCGTCACTCCACGGTCGGAAAGAACCAGGATGCCGTATCCCGACGAGATGGCTTGACTTGCCCGCCGGCAAAGTTGGTCCAGTGAGTCCTGCAGACCTCGCCTGCCTTCCGCTGCCGGGAATAACATTGAGAGGGTGATCGACTTGAACCCTGAGAAGCCCACCGCCCCGAGTTGTTTCAGCTTTTCCAGCTCTTCATTGGTCAGAATGGGCGAACTCAGTTTGATCTGTCTTGCACACTCGGGCGTGGGCTCGAGCATATTAGCTTCCGGCCCGACGGTGGTGTCGGTCGACATGATCAACTCTTCGCGAATCGCGTCGACCGGCGGATTGGTCACCTGGGCGAAGAGCTGCTTGAAATAGTTGTAGAGGAGTTGCGGCCGCTCAGACAGCACCGCCAGCGGCGTGTCGGTGCCCATCGATCCAAGGGCCTCGTTGCCATCGAGGGCCATCGGCGTCAGCAACAACCCGAGATCCTCGCCGGTGTAACCGAATGCCTGCTGGCGAGTGAGCAGCGAGGAACGATCTGAATCCGCGATGATCTCTGGCGCCGGGATACTCTCGAGGGTAATCAGGTTATCTTTGAGCCATTGACCGTACGGATGCTCGTTTGCGAGTTCATGTTTTAGTTCCTCATCCTCGACTATTCTCCCTTGTTCGGTATCAATGAGAAGCATGCGGCCTGGTTGCAGTCTTCCCTTCCGCAAAATGCGTTCAGGCGGAATGTCCAGGACGCCGACTTCGGATGCCATTACCACCAGCCCGTCTTTCGTGACGTAGTAGCGCGCCGGGCGCAGCCCATTGCGATCCAGCACCGCGGCGATCCGTAGGCCATCGGTAAACGCTATCGCCGCCGGCCCATCCCATGGTTCCATCAAACAGGAATGGTATTCGTAGAACGCCTTCTTCTCTGCGCTCATCGACCCGTCGCGGCTAAACGGCTCAGGCATCATCATCATCATTGCGTGGGGTAATGAACGCCCGGCGAGAGTCAACATCTCCAGCACGTTGTCGAACATCGCCGAGTCGCTGCCGTCGGTATCGATTACGGGCAAGACCTTAGCCAGGTCCGGACCGAAAACATCTGACTTGAATTTGCTCTCGCGCGCATACATCCAGTTAATGTTTCCGCGTAGCGTATTTATCTCTCCATTGTGGGCGATATAGCGATAGGGATGCGCGCGGGCCCAGCTGGGAAAAGTATTGGTGCTGAAGCGCGAATGGACCAGAGCCAGCGCCGATTCGACCGATGCATCGCAAAGATCCGGATAGAAAGTCGTCAACTGATCAGTCGTGAGCATTCCTTTGTAAACGATGGTGCGGGACGAGAGGCTGGGAATATAGAACATGCCGCGTTCGTGAATTCCACGCCGTGCGCCTTTGCTGACTCGCTTGCGAATTACACAAAGTTTTCGTTCGAACGCTGCGGTGTTCGCATGCTCCGTTGCGGCACGAGCATCCTGCGCGTGATTCATGGGCGGGACGCCCGTGCCCCTAACTCTCTCCCGCGCTATGAAAATCTGCCTGACTATGGGCTTTGAAGCTCGCGCTGTCGGCCCCAGCCCTGAATCGTCCGTTCGCACCGTGCGCCAACCTAATACGCGCTGGCCTTCGTCTCTAACTATCCTTTCGAACAGTCGCTCGCATTCACGCCGGCTGGCGTCATTTTTGGGCAGGAATACCATCCCCACACCGTAGTCGCCCGCGGCCGGCAAACTGAATTTTCGCTGCGCACACTCGCGCGCGAAAAAATCGTGCGGGATTTGAAGCAGCATGCCCGCCCCGTCGCCCGTGTTGGCTTCGCAGCCGCATGCGCCCCGATGCTCCAGATTCAAGAGCACCTGAATCGCTTGTTCGACAATCCGGCGAGAACGGCGGCCTTTGACGTCGACGACGAAGCCCAGGCCGCACGAGTCATGCTCGAACAGCGGGTCGTAGAGTCCCTGCTTCGAAGGGCTTGCCGTTTGTTTCATGTGCGTTGTGTTGCTGCCCAAGCTCTCGGAACATTAATAAAGCCACCAACTGAGTCCGTTGATGGCCCGGCAAAGCGAACAGCGTTAGCTAGGCCATCAAGAGCTGTCTTTCGTCTTCCCCACTCCCCCAATGGCGAGGCGAAAGCGGCCCACGATAAAAGAAGCCTGCAAGCGAAAGGCCCAAACCGCTGAAGGTATTAACTCAGGACCAGTCATCAAAGAAGACAGTTGCCGCATGCCACACATGATCCAGCCACTCTCACCGAACAGATTGAAATTGCCCGAGCTCAATCTATCTCATAAAAACAAGTCTTTGCATAATTTGAAATTTTTCGCTTCTCATAAATGTAACGCACTGTGCCCAGGTGGCAGCCCCGATCAGACATTTATGTATCGCGCCGGGCCAGCCACGACAAAAATGTCTTCACCTCAGGTCTTTTGGCGGACGGAACTCATGAAAAGAAATGAAGTCATCTCGGCATCGGACCGCGGAACACGGCTTGCTCTCCCAACGCCGAAATCGTAGGAAGGATTGTTCGGCGTTGATTCGAGGAGAGCCATGACATCAGAGATCGAAACGACTCTATCTGCCGGAAGAACTTACCTGGAGAAAGTGTTAGCGCACGCCGCGACTCGGCTCACGCCGGTGACCTTGGACACAGATCCGGCTTCCCTCTCTCGGCTGTTGCGACGGTTTCTTACGATTGAAGACTATCGCCTGAGAATGAATCACAACTTTGGCGCCTCCGGGTGCGAAACGGCTGCGGCAAGAAGCTTCGTCCTCGACCTGGTAGTGAAGCATGCGTTCGCACATGCCTCTTTGGCTTTCCAGTCAAACCGGATGGCCGATGGCATGCACAACGCCTGTGCTCTGTTGGCGATCGGCGGCTATGGACGGGCTGAGCTGGCGCCCCACTCGGACATTGATCTGCTTTTCCTCTACAGCGGCCAGCGGCTTGGCCAGATGAAACCGGTTCTAACGAATCTTCTCCAGCTCTTGTGGGATGCCGGACTGACCGTCGGCCATAGTTTTCGTACGGTGGGCGATTGCATCACCACTGCCCTTGACGATGTGCACCTGCGAACTGCGGTGGTAAACACTCGCCTCCTGGCCGGAAACAAGGGACTCCATCACTCTCTGCGGGAGGCCTTGGAAAAGGATCGGCGCCGAAGGGTGGGGCCATTTCTCACCGCCATCCTGCATGAACGCGACGCTCGCTATCTTAAGTTTGGAGGATCAGTTTGTCTCCAGGAGCCCAATATCAAGGAGACGGCGGGCGGACTCCGCGACTTTCACACCGCAGTTTGGTTGGCGCACGCGCAACACGGATACAAGAACCTGGCTGAGATGCGCGCGCACGATCTGATCTCGGAGCACGAAGCGCGGAAGATCCTTAGCGCATATGATTTTCTGTGGCGCATTCGTCATTCCGTCCATTACCGGACGGGGCGAAAGACCGAGCATCTCTCTCTCGATATGCAACCGAATTTGGCCGGGCAGTTTGGCTATAATCCCGGAACTTATCTCCTGGGTTCGGAAAAACTCATGCGCGACTACTATAGACATGCGCGCGAGTTGCACCTATTCAGCGAAGCCATAACCGCCCGCGTCGCTGATACCGGACCGCACCCTTCGCGAAGATGGCTCAGGCGTCCCACGAACGCGGCGAATGAACCCTTCGCAATTCGCAGGGGCCGGCTGCACTTCGACGGCGAATCTGATTTTTTTGATAAGAAGCCGCTGGCCATATTCAACGCATTCGCGCTGGGACAAGCTGCGCGCGTGCCCTTCGACTATCATCTGCGCGAGCTCATCACTCGGGGTTCGCGCGCCATTGGCCCGACCTCGCGATTTTCGGTTGAAGTCTCGAATGCATTCTTTGCCTTATTGCGTCGCCGCGGGCGCGCTGGGTTCGTGCTGCGTTCGATGCACGACCTTGGATTGCTGGCGCGCTTGATCCCGGAATTCCGCCGGATCAGTTTGCTGGTGCAACACGATCTCTATCACCACTTTACGGTTGACGAGCATACCTTGCGGGCGATCGAAACCCTGGACGACTTGCATACCAGCGAGGGCAAGAGCCGCGCCCATCTGCGCGGCGTGCTTGAACAAATCAGCGATCCAACTCTGCTTTATCTGGCGTTGCTGCTGCACGACATCGGCAAGGGCCAGGGTCGCGGCCACATTGCCCGCGGAACCCAGGTTGCCAGGCGCGTATGCCGCCGTCTTGGTCTGAAAGAAGAGGACGCGAAGAAGGTCGTCCTGCTGGTCAAGCAACACGTGACCATGGCCCATCTGGCTCAGCGGCGCGACCTGAACGAGTCCCGTTTGATCTCCGACTTCGCCGGGCAAGTTGAGTCGTTGGATGTTCTCAATATGCTCCTGCTGCTTACCTTTGCCGATCTCAGCGCGGTAGGACCGGGCGTTTGGACCGACTGGAAAGCGACGCTGCTCTGGGATCTCTATCGGCGCACCCGGAAGTTTATGACCAGCGAGGACGAAGTAGTCGACGACGTCGCGGAACTCATTCGAATCAGAGATGAGATTCGCAAGGTGATTGATCCATCGGTGCCTTTCAGTGAAGTCGAGCGTCACCTCGCGTTGTTGCCGGATCGTTATTTGCGCATCTCCTCACCGGCCGCGGCCGCAATGCACATCCAAATGATCGAATCGATCAAAACCGAGGGCTTTGCCTGCCGCTGGGTTCGGCATAACGTGAACTCAGCGGAACTAATCGTTGTGACTCACGATCGGCACGGCCTGTTTGCAGATTTGGCCGGCACCCTGGCCGCGAACGGGATCGAGATTCTGAGCGCTGAGGTCAACACTCGCGAGGACGGCATCGCCATCGATGGCTTCACCGTTCGTCAGGCTTCGACTCGTCGCGCGATCGAGGAAGATCGCTATCACGACATCGAGCAATCGCTGCGTCGGGCCGTGGCCGGCGAATTGGAAGTTTCCGCCCTGGTCGAGCGCTGGAGCACGAGGAATGCTCCCCGCAAACGAACCAGAACGAATCCCGGCCGGCGGCGCAACCTGCCGCAGGTGATCTGTGACAACGAGGCGTCTACATCGTCAACCGTGATCGAGGTACACGCGATTGATGAACCTGGCCTGGCTTACAAGATTGCCAGCGTGCTCGCCGGGCTGGGATTGGAAATCGTTTGCGCCAGAATCGCGACGGAACGGAGTGACGCCCTCGATGTCTTCTACGTGACCGAGGGCGATGGTCTGAAACTGTCAGGTGAAATGACGGAAGCCGTCGAGGGCGCGCTCCTGGAAAAGCTCGAAAGAGTCAATGCGGTTATGACCGGGCCCAAGCCGCCAACGATGACAGGGAGACGATTGAATGAAAAAAATCGAAGCGATTATCAGACCGCATCTGTTGGACGCCGTTAGAGCTGCACTGCAGGAAGTTGACGTGCGCGGTATGACCATCAGCGAAGTTCAGGGCTATGGTCGCCAGCGCGGACACACAGAGACATATCGCGGCGCCGAATATCAGATCGAGTTTGTCCCCAAGATCAAAATTGAGGTGATTGTTCCCGATGACATAGAGGATTTTGTGGTGAATGCAATCTTGAGATCAGCGCACACCGGGAAATTTGGCGACGGCAAGATCTTCGTCATTCCGATAGAGGATGTCATTCGCATTCGCACTGAAGAACGAGGTGAAGCGGCGATCTAGGCCCTTGCATCGTCAGCGGCCAACAAATCAGGGAACCGAAAGTTCGTCAACTCTAATCGAGGAGCTAAAGATGATTCGACAATTTGAATCGGTTGGTCTACGTGTGCCTTCTATGCGGAGCGCTACGAGTTCGATCCAGCTCCGCATCACCTGGCCGCGGCACTTAAGTCTGATGGGGCTGCTTCTCTTCACCTTGCTATACGTCCTGATACCCACAGTCGCAGCTCAGGAGCCTCAGCGCGATCCAGCTGGTACCGCCACGGGCGACAAACACCAGGCGCTTGATGCCGCCGGTAACCCGTTTGTTGTTGCGGAACCCACTGACAAGACTGCCCCAGACTACGATCTCTGCAGAAGCTTGACGGCAGTCCGTTTTCAGCTCCGCGAACCCATTTTTGTCACGAGTCGGAGAGTTAACGACAAAACTGTTGCGACGCGTTAAGCCCCACTTTTCTTTGCGGATTGAGAAAGAGGCTTCATCGCTGTTTCTCTGGAAACCAAAACGGCTGTGTTAGTATCCGCTGGAACAGGGAAGGTTACAGACCGATGGAGTTTTCGCAGCTGGAGTTTTTCGTAACCGTCGTGGAAGAGGGGAGCTTTTCGAAAGCTGCCTTGCGCGTCTACCGCACCCAACCCGCGGTGAGTATCGCCATTCGCCGTCTGGAGGAAGAGATCGGTTCCCCGCTCTTTGAACGGTCGCAAAAAACACCAGTGCTCACCGATGCGGGCGAACTTCTCTACGACTATGCCAAGCGCATTCTTTCGCTGCGCGATCAGACATTCAACGTCGTCGCCGAGCTAAAATCCCTCCGCCGGGGGCGCGTGCGAATCGGCGCCAACGAAAGCACATCGCTCTATCTTCTGCCCCATCTCATTCTTAAGTATCGGGCGCTCCATCCCGATGTGATGGTTGAGATTTTCCGTCAGTCGTCTGAGCGTTTGCCGCGTGAGGTGCTCGACCGAAATGTAGATTTCGCGGTAATGGCATTTGAGCCGGTCGACGGCGATCTCGAATCGTTCCCTGTTTTGCGAGATGAGCTCGTGCTAATCACGCATCCGGAACACCGTTTGGCACAACTGCGATCCGTCACCGTCGAAGAGCTCGGGAACGAGCCCTTCCTGGCGCACAACGTTAAGACCGGTTCGCGTTACAAAGTGATGGAGACTTTTGCCCAACACCATACGCCGCTCAATATCACCCTTGAGTTGGCCACGGTCGAAACCATCAAGCGTTTCGTCCAACTCAAGATCGGGCTTGCCTTTGTGCCTCGCATGTGCGTCGCCGATGAACTGGAGCGCGGATCTCTGGTCAGTGTTCCGGTCGATGACCTCTCCTACGTGCGTACGCTTTGGGTCACACATCGTCGTGGGATGACCTTCTCACATGCGGCCGCGGCTTTTCTGGAGATTCTGCACGATCATGCCAAGATTCACACTAGCGAAAAATAATTGTGGCACGCGCATCTTGCGCCTGTCTTCACGGACGGGACGCCCGTGCCACTTTCTAAACTGCATAGGGAGCTCAGCAGAATTAGCCGGATTTATTCGACCATAAAAACTCTTATTTTGACATTGGACAATTCGACCTCTACGATCGCCGTTTTTGGATACCGTCGCTGCTTTCAATCAGCTATAGTTGTTAATTGCAGCAAAAGGAAGGCAACATCATTTCTACCCCAACACAGGCAATACAAGGGCGATGTGCCAACGGCGATCTTCCGGGCGCTCCTTTCACGAACATGAAACCAACCGCAGAGGAGACCCGCAAACTAGCAACCTTCCTGGAGACCGGGCAGATGCTCGCCGGAACCTATGGGCTCAAAGCCGCGATTTCGCGGGTGTTGGAAACGCTGGGACGGCATCACGGCGCGGTGCGAGGTGTGGTAATGCTGTTCGACTCTGACACGAGCGAGCTGCGTATAATCGCTTCGCACGGTTTGGAAGAAAGCGCGGTCCGCCGGATCAAATATAGAATTGGTGAGGGTATCACCGGCCGCGTGGTCGAGACAGGCAAACCCGTCGTGGTGCCCCAAGTCAGTCGCGAGCCGATGTTTCTCGATCGCCTGGGTGTTAGAAAGCCCTTGCTCAGCCGGCAGGAACTGACTTTCATTTGCGTCCCAATTCTGGTTAATCGCAAGCCGGTCGGTGCGCTGGGCGTTGACCTCCGGTACAAGTCCGATCGCGACTATGAGCGCGCCGCCACGTTCTTCTCGATTATCGCCACCATGATTGCCCAGGCAATCAAAGTGGATCACCTGATCGAAACGGACAAACAGCGGCTGCTTGATGAAAACATCCATCTGAAGCAGGAATTGCGCGAGCGTTATGACTTCAGTCACATCATCGGCAATTCCAATCCGTTGCGACAGGTTTACGAGCAGGTGACCCAGGTCGCGAGAACGAACACGACTGTTCTTCTGCGCGGTGAGTCTGGGACCGGAAAGGAGTTAATCGCGCACGCAATTCATTACAACTCGCTGCGGGCGAACAAGCCCTTCATTAAAGTGAGTTGCGCGGCGTTGCCTGAAACGCTAATCGAGTCTGAACTATTTGGTTATGAAAAGGGCGCGTTTACCGGCGCGCAGAATCGCAAGAAAGGGCGGTTCGAACTGGCCGAGGGCGGCACACTGTTTCTCGATGAGATCGGCGACCTGAACATATCAACTCAGATAAAACTACTCCGCGTACTACAAGAGCGGGAATTTGAGCGACTGGGCGGGACCGAAACGCTCAAGATCAACGTGCGTCTGGTGGCCGCCACGAACAAAGATCTTACCAGGGCGATCAATGAGGGACAGTTCCGGGAGGACCTCTACTACCGCCTGAATGTTTTCGCGATCTTCATGCCGCCCCTGCGCGAGCGCAAGTCTGACGTGCTGCTGCTGGCCGATCATTTTCTGGAGAAGTACGCGCGCGAACACGGCAAGCGTATCAAGCGCATCTCAACGTCAGCGATAGATATGCTGGCCAGCTATCATTGGCCGGGCAACGTTCGCGAGCTGGAAAATATCATCGAGCGCGCGGTGCTGGTTTGCGAGACCGGAGTAATTCACGGCCATCATCTTCCGCCCACGCTGCAAACTGCCGAGAAGTCAGGCACGCTCACTCGGCTTTCGCTCGACGACGCCGTCGGAGCCTACGAGAGCGATCTGATCCAGGATGCCCTTAAAACCACCCGGGGAAACCGCAAGCGTGCGGCCCAACTGCTCGACACGACTGAACGCATCCTGGGCTATAAAGTCAAAAAGTACGGCATCGACTGTGACCGTTTCCGCTCGTGATCAAGTGTGTCAGAAGCCCGACCGTGAGGGAGGGCAACACCAGGGACAATCGGGTATCGGTAACAACACAATAGTTCGCTCCCTGGTTTTTTGAAGCATGCGAGTGTTGCCCTGTCTCACGGTCGGCTTCTGACACTCTCTCTTATCCCATGGGCTACAGACTTTTTGCCAACTCGCGGCTGACGGCGATCGCGTCTCTGAGGCTAAACCGTCGTTCGTAAAAGGCCTTGCCGATAATCACGCTATCCACTCCACATGAAGACACCGCCACCAGCCGTTTCAGATCTTCAAGGGATGCTACTCCGCCAGAGGCCGTGATTTTCAGCCCCGACGTTTCCGCAATCAGGCACGTTTGCTCGAGATTAATTCCGGTGAGGGTTCCGTCGCGCTGGATGTCTGTATAAATGATTCGTTCTACTCCGGCGGCGGCAACCCGTTGAGCCAGAGTTACAGCTGTCAACTGCCCCTCAGTCTCCCAGCCGCGAGTCACTACCTGGCTGTTTCGCGCATCAATCCCGACCGCGACGTACTCCGCGCCAAATCGCTGGACAATCTCTGCCAGCAGATCAGGTGTTTCCGCGGCGAGCGTGCCAAGGACAACCCTGGCAACACCTAAACTGATTGCTTGTTCGACGTCTTTGGGGACCCTCAGCCCACCACCAAATTGGACCGGGATAGTAATGGCATGGACGAGATCGCTAAGCACGTCACGATTGCGTTCGTTAGCTTCTCCAAAAGCGCCATCGAGATCAACTACGTGAAGCATTCGCGCGCCGTCGTTTTCGAAAGCTTCCGCGACCTTGATCGGATCGGCATCATAGATAGTAACTGCCTCTTTACGCCCCTGCGTAAGACGAACGCACTTACCTTGCCGCAAATCAATCGCGGGAATGACTAACATGGTTCTCAGTTATCCTCCCGGTAGTGCCGATTATTCCCCTCTCCCCCTGGGAGAGGGGCCAGGGGAGAGGGTGCGAAGCTTAGCGCGGGATATTTTTTCGCGCGGTCGTGGTGTCTAAGGACAACATGGAATCTAAGATAGAAGCGTCGTAAGCCCTCACCCCCGCCCTCTCCCAAAGGGAGAGGGAGAAAGACCAAGGATTTCTCATTTCCTCTCTGCGCAGAGAAGAATGAAATCAAGACAACACGTCCTCTCTGACCGTTTCCATCACGCGATCAAACAAGAGGCCATTGGTTGAGATGGCGTTGCCGCCGTGAATTGTCCTCACTCCCTGCCAGTTGGTGAATGTGCCGCCAGCCTCTTCGACGATTGGAGACAGCGCGGCACAGTCCCACACATTCATCACCGGGTCGAGCATGATGTCGGCCCTTCCCGTCGCTACCAGCGCGTGACCGTAAGCGTCGCCCCAGGTGCGCCGCGCGTTTACCTGCTGCTCCAATGCCAGCGAGCCCGGCCCAAATCCATATTGCTCGCATGTGCCAAAGTCGGTTGCCAGGAGCAGCGCCTCGCTCAGAGATTGAGTTGCCGAAACACGCGCCGGCCCATCGTTCCAGAAACACCCGAGTCCGCGCGCGGCGTAGACCATCTCATTTATCGCCGGAAGATTGACTACTCCCAGGACGGAGTCGCCACTGATCTCCAAACCAATGAGGACGGCAAAGAGCGGAACGCCATGAACAAAGGAATACGTTCCATCGACAGGATCGATAATCCAACGCCGCTGAGACGTTCCTATCTTCTCGTCTTCCTCTTCCCCGAGAATGCCATCCTGAGGGAAAGTTCGCTCGATGCCGGAGCGCAGGCTTCGCTCGGCTTCGCGATCGGCTATCGTCACAAAAGAATCATCAGCTTTGCGTTCGGCAACAAACGATCCTTTGAAGTGCCGGCAAGTCAGATCTCCGGCTTCGCGCGCCAAACGCACGGCGAAATTCAGGAGATCCTTGAGTTCGGACTTGTCCGGGATCATTTAATTCCCTTCGTTCTGCGGCGCAAAAGCTCATCGCGGACTTCCTCCAGGGTTAGACCACGCTCCACGAAAAGCACGAGCAAATGGTAAAGCAGATCGGAAGACTCTCTAACCAGTGCCGCACGGTCTTCATTCTTGGCCGCGATGATTGTCTCGGCGCATTCCTCTCCCACTTTTTTGAGAATCTTGTCCAGTCCCTGGTCGAACAGATAGGTCGTGTAGGAATCCTCTGGTCTATCTCGTTTGCGCGAGGCGATGATGGAGTAAAGGCTGCTGAGCGTCCTACTCAGATCAGCTTTATGGCTTTCGGTTCCCGCCTTTTCACTCGCCTCTCTTGACGCGTTCTGTAGTTCGTTGTGAAAACACGTCTGGGCGCCGGTATGACAGGCAGGGCCGTCGGGTACCACCAGAACTCTGAGCGCGTCATAGTCGCAATCCACATTCACCTCTACTACTCGCTGCCTATTGCCGGAGGTCTCGCCCTTGTGCCACAAACTTGCGCGCGAACGGGACCAGAACCAGGTCTCGTGCTCTGCGAGAGTTCGTTCGAGACTTTCTCGATTCATATAAGCGAGCGTCAATACCTGGAGCGTGTTGGCGTCCTGGACAATCGCCGGCACCAGGCCATGTTCATCAAACTTTATGTCTGCGATGGCAATCTTCATCTCACAACCACCCCTCGTTCGCGCAAATATTTCTTCACGTCACCAATCGTGTACTCGCCAAAATGAAAGAGCGATGCGGCCAGGACCGCGCTGGCGCCTCCGGCCGTCAGCGCCTCATAAAAGTGTTCGGGCTTTCCGGCGCCGCCGGAAGCAATCACGGGAATGCGAACGCTATCGGAAATGGTTCGCATTAATTCAAGGTCGTAACCATCGGTCGTGCCGTCGCGGTCCATGCTGGTCAAGAGAATCTCTCCTGCTCCAAGATTCTCAGCTCGCGCGATCCACTCGACTGCGTCAAGCCCGGCCCGGCGACGCCCGCCATATGTATAGACCTCCCAGCCTTTGCTCGGGTTGGAGGCGTCACGCCGTCGGGCATCCACCGCAACGACCATACACTGAGATCCGAAAGTCTCGGCTCCCTCACGGATCAAGTCGGGTTGCTCGATAGCCGCGGTATTGAGGGAGACCTTGTCTGCGCCTGAGCGCAACACAGCGCGAATATCTTCCAGTGACCGCAACCCTCCGCCGACCGTGAAAGGAATGAACACTTCGTCGGCGACTCGTCTGACCAGAGCAGCGACTATGTCGCGTTTGTCCGACGACGCGGTGATGTCCAGAAACGTCAGTTCGTCCGCGCCCTCGGCGTCGTATCGCCTGGCCTGTTCAACCGGGTCGCCGGCATCCACCAGCGAGAGGAAGCGAGTCCCCTTCACCACGCGGCCCTGGTCTACGTCCAGACACGGTATGATTCGTTTTGCCAGCATGATATCTGACCAATTTCAGTTTGCGTCTGTCGATTGCGACGGACAGCGCGAGTATGAAGTCAGTACCACCCGCGTCAGCGCGTGGGTCAAACACCCAACGCGCGAGTTGACCGCTGGATCCACCTGCTTACGCAGGTGGTACTGACTTCATTACGTCAGACCGCGCAAAGTTCGACAACAATCGCAGGCCCGCCGCCTGACTCTTCTCCGGATGAAACTGCACGCCGCAAACATTGCGGTGTGCGACAACGGAAGGATACGCCCCACCGTATTCAGTTTCTCCGATAACGATTGCGCGGTCGGCAGGCGCGCAATAGTAAGAGTGCACGAAATAGAAAAATGCTTCATCGGCTATTCCTTCAAATAAAGGATGAGTTACTTTCTGCCGGATTTGGTTCCAGCCAACCTGCGGCACAACCAGGTCGCCGGTGAAACGCCGGACGCGGCCAGGCAGAAGGCGCAAGCCGGGCGTCGAGCCAAACTCTTCCGATTCCTCAAACAGCATCTGCATGCCGACACAAACACCGAGTAAGGTAGCTCCTTCAGCGACGCGTTCCCGCACGAGCCCGTCAAATCCCCGTTCCGTGAGGGCTTTCATGCAAGCCCCGAACGCTCCAACTCCCGGTAAGACTAAACGTTCAGCCTGACGCAGAATTTTCTCGTCGCAACTTACCAGCGCGTCGCAGCCGGCCGCGGCAAACGCTTTTTCGACTGAACGCAGATTCCCGACTCCGTAATCAATGATGGCTACTCCTGGCCCCATTTAGATAACTCCCTTGGTGCTCAGCACTCCGACAATCCGCGCGTCTCGCTCGACCGCCCGGCGGAGTGCGCGCGCCGTTGCCTTGAAGGTACCTTCCAGAATGTGGTGCGTGTTGCGACCACGCAGGCAGTCGATGTGCAGATTGAACTTCGCTGTTTCCGCAAACGATCGCCAGAAGTGTTCCGCCAGCTCAACTGAGAAGTTGCCGATCTGCTGGCGTCGCGTCTTCACTTCATAAACCAGATAGAAACGCCCGGAGAGATCGACCACGGCACGGCACAGGGCCTCATCCATGGGCACAATTGCCTCGCCATAGCGCTTGATACCAACTTTGTCTCCCAGCGCCTGGGTCAACGCCTGTCCCAGGGTGAGGGCCACGTCCTCGACCGAATGATGATCGTCGACCGCGAGATCGCCTTTACAGGTAACATTGAGATCGAACAATCCGTGCCTGGCGAAGAGTTCGAGCATGTGATCAAGAAAAGGTAGTCCCGTACTGATCCGCGATTGACCACTGCCATCGAGGTCAAGCTTTACGTGCACCTCGGTCTCTTTTGTCCGGCGCTGGACGCGGGCAACCCGCGTCGAGTTCTTGGATTTTTTCATAGTCTTCACCTTGTTGACTTCTTCTCGACGAGAACGATGCAACCGTCGCCTTGGATTGTTCTTTCTCCCTCTCCCTCTGGGAGAGGGTTGGGGAGAGGGCTTACGGCTTCCTGTCATCAGCTACGCCCCTCTTCCCCAGCCCTCTCCCAAAGGGAGAAGGGAGAAGCGACCAAGCGCCTTTTGGAAAATCAAGCTGATGGACAAAGCCTCTCAACGCACTCCAAATATTTCCCTGAGTGATGCCAGCAAAAGATCGTTCTCGTCTGGTGTGCCGACACTGACCCGGAAGTATTCGCCTAACATCGGGTAGCTGCTGACGTCACGAATCAAAATATCCCGGCTCATCAATTCCGCGAAAACCTGCCGGGGATCGATTGCAGATCGCACTAAAATGAAGTTTGCGCACGAGGCCACTGGTGTCAGTCCGTCGATCCTGTTCAGGGCGTCGTGCAAACGACCGCGCTCCGCGATGATCTGACGCATCAGCGGGCGCAGTTCATCTTCGTACATCTCGATGGCTACTTCGGCGGCAGTCTGCGAAATGATATTCAGATTGTAAGGCAGCACGGCCTTGCTGATTTCGCGCGTCAGTTGAGGCGCCGCGAGTAGATAACCTGCGCGCAGTCCGGCCATGGCCATCGCCTTTGAGAAGGTGCGCAGGACCACCAGGTTGTCATGTGAACGCAGGAGCGGGACAACCGAATGCTCGGCAAATTCGTGATACGCCTCATCGACGACCACCAGGCCGCTCGTCGCTTGCAGTAACGATCGCAGATCATCATCGCTGATGACGCAACCGGTCGGATTATTTGGAGAGCAGACGATCGTCACTTCGGGCTGCAACTCAACGACTGCACTCGTCAGCGCTTTAACGTCATAACCCAGGTCGTCACTGAGCGGGCAAGTGATGACCTCGCCTTCCAGCACTGTGGCAATCTGACGGTACAGAGCAAACGTCGGCTCGCTGATGAGCACTCGCTTTCCTTCTCCCACCGTGACCATCAAGAGCGCCTGGATCAATTCGTTGGATCCATTACCGGCCACGACACCGTCGGCTGTCCATCCGCTGAACTCAGCAAGTCGTTCGCGCAATCTTTGGGGCACAAAGTTCGGATAGCGCGACCACGCGCCATCGCTGAGGCGCTTCAGTGTTTCCTGCTTGATCTTAGAAGGCGTGTCCCAGGGGTTCTCGTTCTGATTTAGCTTTACTCGCGCCCGGTCCGGACGAAGTGAATAAGGTCGTAACTCACGCACACGGGCCTTGATGCTCGACAGGTTGTTCCTCCTCATCTCTTCTCCTCCAGACGAATCAGAACCGATCTCGCGTGGGCGTCGAAACCTTCAGCGTGAGCAAGTGCTGCAATCGAGCGTGCCGTGCCCTCGATTGCGGCTGCGGAAAAGTTCACGGTGTTGGTTCGCTTCAGAAAATCGCTAACGCCGAGGCCCGATGAAAAACGCGCTGTGCCACCGCTCGGCAAGACGTGGTTCGGTCCGGCCATGTAATCACCGACTGCTGCCGGGGAATGCGGGCCGAAAAAGATCGCTCCGGCGTTTCGAATGCGTCCGGCAATCTCTTCTTCGTCGCGGGCCATGATCTGCAGGTGTTCCGGCGCCAAATCGTTGACAATCACGCACGCTTCCTCCATCGCATCGACAACAATGATTGCGCCGTAGCGAGTCAGTGATTCTTCAATCACCTCGGCGCGGGAAAGTGTGCCAGTCTGGATTCCCAACTCGCGGACAACTTCAAGCGCCAGCGCGTTACTGGTCGTCAGCAATATTGCGGAAGCATCTTCACTGTGCTCGGCCTGAGCCAGGAGATCACTTGCGACATAAGAGGCTGAGGCCCCATCGTCGGCTACGATCACCACTTCACTTGGCCCGGCTATCGAATCAATTCCGACAACCCCGAATACCAGTTTCTTTGCGGCGGCTACGTAGCTATTTCCCGGGCCCGTAATTTTATCGACGCGCGGCACTGTCTCGGTCCCATAAGCGAGCGCCGCAATCGCCTGCGCGCCGCCAACTGCGTAAACCTCGGTTACATCCAACTCAACCAAGGCTGCCGCCACCGCCGGATTCTTCTCGAGTGTTCGTGGTGGCGTACTAACTATCACTCGATCCACACCCGCGATCTGGGCCGGCACAACGTTCATCACGACGCTCGATGGATAGCCGGCAGTTCCTCCGGGCACATACAAGCCGGCGCGCTCAATCGCGGTAATGCGCTGGCCCAGAAACACTCCCGGAGCTGTTTCGACTACCCATGACTGCTGGCGTTCCAATTCATGAAAGGCGCGAACTCTCCGAATTGCCTCGCGGATTGCTTCGAGCACACGCGATTCAACGCGAGCAGCGGTCCGGCGCAAGTCTTCTTCGTCGACGCGAAGCTCAGTCCGTTGCATGACACAGTCGTCAAATCGCGCGGCGTAGTCGATAAGCGCTGCATCGCCCCGCGCGCGCACCTCCTGCATGATGGCCGAGACCTTGCTCAAGATCGCTTCATCAACGGCAACGTTGCGGTTCCGAATACGCGCGAGCGTCCCCGCGAGGCGGTCCTTTTCCCTGCTTGAGAGCAGTTCAATCACTTTGCAGATCTCCTTCCGGTCGGGTCGCTTCCAGGGCGGTGACCAGGGCGCCAACCGCTGTAGCTTTCAATTGATAGCTGGCGCGGTTTACTACCAGACGTGCGGAAGATTCAGCGATAACTTCAACAATGCGGAGACCGTTGTCCTGCAATGTTCGCCCCGTTTCGACCAGGTCCACGATGCAATCAGCCAGGCCCAGGACCGGCGCCAGTTCGACTGAACCTGAAAGCTGGATGACCTCCACCGGCTGGCCCCGCCCCCCAAAATACGTGGCGGTTATGTGGGGGTACTTAGTCGCTACCCGCACCATTCCGTAGCTATTGCCGTAGCTTTCGGCCAGCGCGGCCACCACGATGCGACACCGACCAATGCCGAGGGTGAGCGGCTGCAACAGATCAGCTTCAGACTCCATCAGCACGTCGCGGCCGACAACACCGCAGTCGGCCACGCCATGCGCCACGTAAACCGGAACGTCCATTGGCTTTATGAAAATGAAACGAAAGCGGCCCGACTCGTCTTCCAACGCCAGCCGGCGCGACGACAGCGCTTCGCTCGTGTCGCATAGACCGGAGCTCGCCAACAATTCAAGCGTTCCTTGCTGCAATCTTCCTTTGGCAATCGCGATCGTCAATTGAGTCATGGCTTCACCCCAGAGGAACCAATTACCAGGCGCTCGCCGCGCGCACGTCTCTCGAGGGCTTCAGAAAAGAGCGCCGTTGGGTCATTGTTTATGACGCATTGCGCTCTCTTTTCCGACTGGGCCGGTAGCATGATTCCGTGGTTGCGCGATAGCAGCAGGCCGGACAGCGCATCCAGATCGAACACAAAACCAACTGCCGGTTCAGATTTGCCGAAATTAGCCGTCAGGTTGTCGTAGCGTCCCCCGCTTCCAACTCTCGCCCCGGCGCCCTCGATGTAGATCTTGAACGTGAGCCCGGTGTAGTAGTCGAGTCTCGATAGATCACCGAAGTCGATCTCGAAGTGATCCGAAATCCCCAGCGACTCGATGATGAGCCACAAACTCTCGAGGCGATCGAGCGCGGCGCTGGATCGCGCGTTTCTGATCACGCGCCGCGCCTTGCCCAGCGTTTCGAGCCGGCCTGAAAGCCGAATGAGTTCTGAGAAGGCCCGGCACTCCTCGCTCGAAGCGTATGAGACAAGAAAGCTCTCCAGGTCGGCCACGTTCCGTCCGTCAACCAGCTGTCGCAACTGGTCGCGGGCGCCGGCGTCGAATCCCAGACCTTCGGCGACGCCGTTGAAGACTTCCACGTCATTGAGCGTGATTACGTATTCGCGATCGAGCTTTAATCGCTGGAGAACCTCGCAGGCGATGGCTAACACCTCGATGTCCGACGAGGTGTTGTTCTGGCCCACCAGCTCACAACCAATCTGCGTTGACTCTCTACGCCATTCGATAGTCGATTGCCCCTGTTGGCGAAAGACGGGCGCGGCGTAGCAAAGCCGCAAAGGCCGCGGGCGGTTCGCAAAGAGCGTAGCCGTCACGCGGGCAATTCCAGAGGTGACGTCCGGCCTGAGGGCGAGCAGCCGGCCATCAGTGTCGGTAAACCTGAAGGCGTGATGAGCCTCCGAAGGACCCATACCTCGTTCGAAGAGCGAGTAGTAGTCGAGCGTTGGCGTGATGATCTCTTCGTACGACCAGCCGTCAAAAACCGACATCGCGGTTTCTTCGATCCTCCGCCGCAGGCGAGCTTCAGCGCCGGAGTAGTAACGGAGGCCGTCGGGAATCTTGGATAGTGGCTCAGACATAGAATGAAATACTTCAGTCGAAAGTTCAGATCAAAAAAGAACCCGCCGCCAAATATGTTCGGCAGCGGGTTCCAGAAGGTTTTGGTTGTGTCCTTTTTTCTACTCTCGTTTACCGCAGAGCCTTTCGAACCACAACCGCCAACGCGCTGCCTCGATGCCAATGATGGTTGGCATGATGGTGCGAATGGTGGCGGCTATGATGGGTTCTACTGAAGCTCATATGCTTCTCTTTCAGTTTCAAACAAGCACATCTTATACGCGATTGAATACGTTCAAGTCAATGGCCCGCTCCTGGTAGTGTCTTGGTTTCATTTCGTGTGTTTCCGCGGATCACATAAGAGCGATCCACGAAACCACACTAAATCGCACGAACAAAGCTGCTTCGTGTGGCTTCGTGGATCGTTTTGCATCGCCACGAATCTCTCAAAATCACGAAACTAGATAAGACACTACACCCCTTCTTACGCTAAGCCCCATCCAAAGCGCCGACGCCGCTGCGCTTTGCCGGCGCACTCCAGAACCTATCGAGCTTGGATGAGAATCTGAGCTCCCGCCAGACCATTCGACCGGGCGTTGAGCTTGATTTGTCCTGACTGACCCGACTTCGCGCGCACGATCGCCAGAACCAAACCGTTGTAGGCCTTTCGTTCTTTCGCTTGAAAGGATTCGTGATCGGTGGCGTCACCGTTATCCATGGCCACGATTTCTCCGGGGCCGGAGATCTCAAAGCCCACGCGATTTTTCGCGCGCGGCACGAGCCAGCCGTCTTTATCCGCGACCGTCACGGTAATAAACGAAAGGTCTTGCCCATCGGATTTGATTGTGACATGGTCCGCTTTCATCGATAGCCGGGAAGCTGGCCCGGTTGTTTTCATCACGTCTTCGGCCCAGCGCTTGCCGTTCCTGTAGGTGACGACTTTCAATTCGCCCGGCTCGTATTTCACATCGTCCCAGCGGAGTCGATATTCGTAAGTGCCTTTCTTCCTGCGGCCAAGCGAGCGCCCGTTCAGAAACAATTCCCCTTCGTCGCCTGACGTGTAGACATGCACCGGCGTGATCTGTCCGACGCGCTCGGGCCAGTTCCAGTGCGGCAGGATGTGGGCCATCGGGAAATCGGGACGCCAGTGCGCCTGATAAATGTAGAAACGATCCTTCTTGAAGCCGTCGAGATCAACTATGCCGAAATAGGAACTTCGCGAAGGCACTTTGATCTTGCCGAGTTCTTTAAGCTCCCTGGCCATTTGTGTCTGTGCGGCCGGTTCAGTGAAATTCAGCAGCGTCGTCGAGTCGCCACCATAAGGCGTCGGCTCGCCCAGGTAATCAAACCCCGTCCACACAAATTCGCCGGCCGTAAAAGGAAATTCGTCCAGTCCCTTGAATTCGACATCGGGCGGCCAGGCCCAACGTGGCGCGTACAGGTCGTAGGAACTCACTTGGAAATCTGCGCGCCCCTGAAGCTTATCTTCGACGACGGGAAAGAAATATTCACCGCGTGAGCTCACGGTCGATGCAGTCTCACTGGCAAAAAGAGGAATTAACGGATTGCTCTGGCGAAACTTCCCGTACTCAGCAGGCTTGTAGTTATAGCCAAAGACGTCCACTGTTTTCTGAAAACCGTTATAGCCGGCTTCGGTGTAGTTGCACCCGGCCGTCGCTGGGCGCGTCGGATCTTCTTCGTGCGCAGTTTTCACGAGTTCTTGTGCGACTTTCTGGCCTTCGGGTGTGCGCTGCTCGCCGATCTCGTTTCCGGTGCTCCAGAGAATGACGCTCGGGTGATTGCGATCGCGCCGAAGTTGCGCGCGCCAGTCCTTCTCGTGCCAGTCGTCGAACAAGAGATGATAATCGTTCTTCTTCTTGCCGCGCTTCCAACAATCGAACGCTTCATCCATCACGAGAAAACCCATGCGGTCAGCCAGCTCGAGCAGCTCCGGCGCGGGTGGATTGTGACTGGTGCGGATGGCGTTGACGCCCATCTCTTTCAAAATCTCAAGTTGCCGCTCGAGCGCGCGCACGTTGAGCGCTGAACCTAGCGGCCCGAGATCGTGATGATCGCAGACGCCCTGGATGCGGACGTGGTTGCCATTAAGAAAGAAGCCTGAATTCGCATCGAAAATGATGGTGCGAATGCCGAAGACGGTTTCGTACTTATCGACCGGCTTGCCGTTCTGTTCGACTGTGGTTACGGCGGCATACAGATTGGGCTTTTCGAGATTCCAAAGCTTCGGCTTGTTGATCCGAATGTTCGTCTCGTTCTTTTCGCTCGCGCCCCCTGCCACTTTCACGGTGAGCGGTGTGGCAGAGGAAACAGCGGCGCCAACCTTTTGCCCTACCGAACCAAGTTCGTAAATCTGGGTTTTCAAAGTCAGAGTTGCAGGTGATTTGCTGTCGTTGTCGACAGTGACTTTCAGATTTACTGCTGCGGCAGACATGTCGATTCCCTGCGTCGTAACGTATGTTCCCCAATGGCCTACGTGAATGGGCGCGGTTTTCACGAGCCAGACATTGCGATAGATACCGCCTCCGGGATACCAACGCGACGAGTCGGGAGGGTTATCCAGACGAATAGCCAGAACATTCTCTCTCCCGTAGTCGAGATGAGGCGTCAGGTCGAGCTCGAACGAAGCATAACCGTAAGGCCATCCGCCCACGAACTTGCCGTTGAGCCAAAAGGTTGCATAAGACATCGCGCCGTCGATGTCCAGATAGAATTGCTTTCCCTTTTCGTCAGCAGAAACGCTGAAATGTTTTCGATACCATCCGACTCCCCACCACGGAAGCTTGCCGGTCTCGCCAGGATAATCCTGGTTGAATGGCCCTTCGATGCCCCAATCGTGCGGCAGATTCAATTGACGCCAACCGCGGTCATCAAAATTACGTTGCGTGTAGGAAATGTCTTCTCCGAGATCTCCTGCCGGCCGGCTTGGCTTCTTCGCGCCTGAAGTCAGAACGAGTTCATTGCCGGTCGCTGCGACCCAATCTTTAATTCTCTCGTAAGCCAAACGGCCTTCGGTTCCCGGCGGATCTCCTTTCTGAAATCGCCAGTTAGCGTTGAGCGAGATACGCTCGCGCAGAGGAACCGCAGCAGGGGCCGTAGTTTTTGAAAGGACCGGATTGAAAGCCGTGATCAGAAACAGTAAGCTAAACCAAATTCGACTTGACATGGTATTTTCTCGCTTGAGCACTTCAAATGAAGATTCTCAACGCGCTTGAAGTTAGGGTATCTGGTGCTTGACCAGCACGAAGCTTGAGTCGGGCGTTTTCTTCACGCAGACGCTCGCATTCCGCTACCGCCTTTTCGAGCTCAGCCTTCAGAATCTCGTTGTTGCTCATGAATCAACCCCGAAAAAAGAGACCACAAAAGCCGATTGTCAGCTCTCTACATTATTGTTGCAACCTTTATCTTCGGATCAGACGCGTCCGTCAGGTATAATCAAACCCATTATGGTGGCGTTCTTCTACTTCAAGCAGTTCCGTGCAACCGCTTGTCACACTGTAATTTGCGAATCGTCTCGCCCATGCTCTTAATTCTCTTTAGTCTCTCTGGTGCTCTCCAGTAGTAGACACCAAACAGACACCAAAAAATTGTTTGATCACTTCCTTCGCGCTGCCGAATTAGTACTTCGGCCCAGAACGGCATCAAGGACTCTTCCGTGATCGAAACCAGCGTCCCCGTTTCTCAGCAAATCGTTCCCCGGATGCCGCGTAGGGATATTCGAACCGTCCGACCCTACCGTGTCAACAATCATCCATAGTTTCGATCCGATATAACATCGAGGCGATTGCGCTCTCCTAAACTCTGGGTCGCAGGTTCAGTTCTGCTGGCTCATCTGGACTTTCAGTGATTGGCGGTTGGCGTTGAGACAGCCCTTTTTCCTTTTTGTACCTAGACATCGAAGACCTTGACCTGGAAACAACGCTGGTTGAGAATCTACCCGCCTTAGCTGAAGCGGTTGAGATCGCGGCGGAGCTCAAAACTTGAAAACAGCGCCACTGCTAATGATCCTCGTTCTGTTGCTGCTAATTAGTTCGCCGACCGGCCGGGCTCAGATGCAGCCCCCAACGCAAGTGCAGGGAGATACAGGCCTCCCGGATTTCTCTGGTTTCAATCTCATCGATAGCTTTGCGAGGCTACCCGCAGAGCGAACCAATCTGGGCACGCTCTGTGATGTCAGGCGGACCTCAATCGACGAGATTACCGGCAACATCGAGAGCGCGCTAAGCCGAGCAGATGAATCGTCCGATCCGGGGGCTGCCGTTCGGCTCCACAATGCAATGGGCGTTGTCTTCCTTTACAAAGGCGACATCGCGGGCGCCATCCCTCAGTTCGAAGAGGGCGTCCGCGTCGCGCATCAGCATGCGACTGAAGACCCAAAGTTTGCGACTATGGAGAGCATCGATCTGGCGGCGCTCGGAATCGCCCAGATGCGGCGCGGCGAGGTTGAGAATTGCGCGACTCGTCACACCGCAGACATGTGCATCTTTCCGCTATCGGTTGCGGCCCGTCACACTCTGCGGTCAGGCTCTGAACGGGCGATTGAGTATTTCGAGCGCTATCTCGAACGCGAACCGTCGAGCCTGGAGATCCGCTGGCTCCTCAATATTGCCTACCAGACGCTCGGCGATTATCCGGACAAGGTTCCGAAGGCTTACCTGATCCCGCCTGCGGCTTTCGAGTCGAAAGAGAACATCGGCCGCTTCGTCGATGTTGCTCCGGCGCTCGGTCTCGACAAGGTTGGCGACGCCGGCGGTTCAATCATCGACGACTTCGACAACGACGGATTTCTCGACATTGTCGAGACCAGTTTCGATCCGTGTCAGCCGATGCGAATGTTCCACAACAACGGCGAAGGTACCTTCACGGACGTCTCTGAACGCTCACATCTTGCCGAACAGCTCGGGGGAATCAATATCGTCCAGACCGACTATAACAACGATGGCTGGCTCGACATCTATGTAATGCGCGGTGGATGGGAATGGCCCATGCGCAACTCGCTATTGCGCAATAACGGCGACGGCACCTTCACTGACATGACCCTCGAGAGCGGCCTTCTGAGTGTGGACCATCCCACTCATTCGACGGCCTGGGCCGATTACGACAATGACGGTTGGGTCGATCTCTATGTCGGACACGAGCACATGCCCAGCCAGCTTTTTCGCAATAAAGGTGACGGTACATTTGAGGACGTGTCGGCAAAGGCGGGCGTTAACCGCGTCGCGTTCACGAAAGGCGTCGCCTGGGGAGACTATGATAACGACGGCTACCCGGACCTCTACGTCTCAAACTATGGAGAGGACAACTTCCTTTATCATAACCGGGCCGATGGAACGTTTGAGGAAGTGGCGACCGAGCTCGGCGTCGAGAAGCCCAAGTGGAGCTTCCCAACCTGGTTCTTCGATTACGACAACGACGGGCATCTCGATCTGTTCGTCGGAAGCTACTACTTTGCCAGTGGCGAGTGGGTGCGATCCTACCTCGGACTACCAAGGCAGGGAGATTCCATGAAGCTGTACCGCAATACCGGCAAGGGAACTTTTGTCGACGTCACACATGAAACGGGGCTCGATCGGTCAGTCGCGGCGATGGGAGCAAACTTCGGAGATGTAGATAACGATGGGTATCTCGACTTCTATCTCGGCACCGGTGCTCCGACTTACACGGCTTTGATGCCGAATCTTCTTTATCGTAATCACGAGGGAAAATATTTCGTCGATATCAGCTCCTCAAGTGGAACCGGACATCTACAGAAAGGGCACGGAGTCTCCTTCGCGGATCTCGACAACGACGGTAATGAAGATCTGTTCGAAAACCTGGGTGGCGCGGTCCCGGGCGACAAGTACAACAGCGTGCTCTTCATGAACCCCGGTCACACAAACCGTTGGATCTCTATCAAGCTGGTCGGCGTGAAGAGCAACAGAGCGGCGATTGGAGCCAAGATCAAGCTGACGCTAGCGGGCCTAGGGCAAGCGAACCCGATTCGATATCGCGAAGTCTCCAGCGGCGGCTCGTTCGGCGCGTCACCGCTGATGCAACACATCGGCATTGGCAAGGCCACAACGATCGCTTCCATCGAAGT
>WNFH01000306.1_pt1 | contig 30277 bp, 31 predicted proteins | sample 5400411 | NCBI WGS metagenome assembly WNFH01 (sample SAMN13153347, study PRJNA577476) | soil metagenome | isolation source: 200 cm saprolite under Douglas fir tree site 2 hole 3 | place: USA:California | collected 2015-04-18 | reverse complement strand
GAATCGCTCCCCGTTTTGAGGGCGCCATTTCAGACCATTTCTTCAAGGCGCCGGCCGCGACATCTATAGCCCGACGGATATCATTGACGGTTCCTTTGGGGACGGTGTCGACGATCTCTCCAGTGGCGGGGTTTCGGACTTCGGTGGTCTGTTTGCTCTCCGAGTCCCGAGGCTCACCGGCAACAAAAAATTTCACCATTTCATTCCTCCATGTGAAACTAGGAGCTAAAAAAGAATCATTTTCCCTATAGATTGTCAAGAATTCGGGTAAAACGGCTTTGCAAGTAAGATCACCCCAAAGCACCAAACGCGAAGATTCGAAAGAGTCTCTTGCGTGAGCGGGCAGGAGCATCGGTGTTGAACGTTTTCGGCCGATTGCTGATAGAGAAAGAAATCAAGTAGACGCCTTTCTCTTACATTCTACGCCTATTCTCGGGTCGTTGGCTAGGATAGACTCCACGATAGCCAGGGCGGCCTCTTCAAAGTCGTCATAAGTTTCTGGAAGGTAGAGCCACTTTTTTAGGATTGGGTGAATGATCAGGTTTTTATGATCCCGGCGAAGGGACCTATGGAGTTCCTTATCAGTAGGGATCAACAATCCGTTCCAAGCTTGACTTTCACGTGCCGCTAGAACGAGCACCAGTCGCCCGTGAAGGTAACATCCAATGCAGCCGAACATCGCCTTTTGGATATAGGAAGGCTTTTCCAGCAGGGGCTCAACCACCCATTGGAATGGGTGGGCCCTCCGCCCTTTTGGTTTTAAGAAGTTCACTACGAAAAAACTTCCTGCCCGAAAAATAGCGGCAGCCAGGTCATAGGAGCTGAGTCGCGAAAACAGCGGAAGCCCTTGACCTCATTTTTCTGATCCGGGAGATAGCGGTGAGAACAATCGCACGAGCCGCTTGGACCGCACAGGGCTTTAAAAGTCTCAAGCCCCACGGAAACATCGGTCGAGGTCCACTCCCAAACGTCGCCCCGTTTCTTTAGCCCGCTCTTACACGAGGCCATCCACTCATTCACCGTGGGCAGACGCCTGATTACCCAACGGCAATAGGATGTTGCGTCATGCCAGTTCACTAGCACCACGGGTTCATCCGCTGTACCTGCGGGATAGTTGCCTCCCGTCCAGTTCTCGGGCGGTGGGTGACCGGTGGCCAGAACGAACTGAAAATATTCTACGTTAGTGACCTCGTGGGAGTCTGGTGAAGCTGCTGCAAGTAATAAGAAGGGTAGGATAAGAGCGACAAGACAGACTAGATCACTCTGGCGTTTGTAGGGTCGTTCTTTTAGCATCGCTGGCTCGGGATGTCCTATATCCTCACGTTACCCAGCACAGAAACTATCGGTCGAATATATCTTGCGCTACTCACGAAAGTGAGGCTCCTTCTCTAACCAGGTGTCACGATGATTGGACCCTCAGGATCTCCAAGGCGTTTTTTCCTAGAATCCGGGATCTCTCTTCGTCGCTGACGGAGCCGAGCGCCATGATCTTGGAAACTGGTTCCATGTCGCCCATCGCCATCGGATAGTCGGTTCCTATCACCACCCGGTCAAAACCAACCACCTGGATCAAGTACTGCAGAGCCGCAACAGAGTGGACGATGGAATCGAAGTAGATCCGCCTGAGATATTCCGAGGGTCTTTTGGGGAGACGATCTTTTAGATCGCTTCTCAGGGCGTAGGCGTGGTCCAGTCGCCAAATATTAAACGGCAGAAATCCGCCGCCGTGAGCAAGACAGAGTCGAAGATTCCGATACTTCTCAAAAAATCCCTTCATGATCATCCGTTCGATCATCAAGGTGGTCTGGTAGGTAAATACTAAGACATTGCCCAAGATTCCCATAACGGGATCACTGCCCTCAGTACCCTCACCTTCAATGGGATGGACAAACAGCAGTAGGTCGAGTTGCTGTACCGCCTCGAAGAAAGACTCGAACGTGGGGTCGTCCAGAGCCTTACCCTCGACGTTTGTGCCGATTTCCAGCCCTTTCAAGCCCAGTTTTTTCGCCTCCTGAGCGACGGATATAGCCTCAGGGACACTCTGTAAAGGGGCGGTGCCGAAGCCCACGAACCTATCTGGATGAGCTCTGACGATCTCGCAGATGGCCTCGTTTTGTAGGCGTGAAAAATAGCCGGCGGAATCCGGCCGGTCCCAGTAGTAGAGCAAAATGGGAGAGGGCGAAATCGCTTGGAGATCTATGCTCATCCGATCCAGCTCGTTAATCCGCGCCTCGGCGTCGTAGGCCCCTTCGCCCAGGTTTCCCCGTTTTCCTCCCCCTGAGGCGACAGTATAGCGACCGTTTTCTATTGTTACTTTCGGAGCGTATTCTCGATTTTTCTCCGCTTTCCGAAAGGCATCCAAGGGGAAAAAATGAGAGTGAATATCGATGTTCATGACTTCGCGACCCGTTTCATTCCAGCCCGGCTCCAGTCTTTAAATTCGATTGATTCCCCGTGCTTATAACTTATCGGAGAAAAATCGCAAGCCGTATCTTTTGACAACGCTTTTTCTCAATGTTATAGGAGAACTTTGTCTGTTGGGGGGTTTTGACATGGCCTGGTTTGATCGCACTCCGGGAGGGAAGAAGGAGCCGTTGGATAATCGGTCGGTTGAGAATCGCCAGGAGCAAGGCTTGAGCTCCATTAGGCAGCCTGAGGAAGCCTCAGAGGAGATCGCAGGGGAGGAGATGGTTGCCCACCTTTACAAGGGGAGTAGGGTGACCGGTCAACTGACCTTTCACGGATCGGCCAGGATTGATGGAACTGTCGAGGGAGAGATCTTGTGTCATGGCACTCTGAGCGTTGGGGAGGAGGCGGAGGTTAGGGCCAAAATATCCGCTGCCGTGGTCGTCATTCGAGGGAAAGTTGAAGGCGATGTGGCGGCGAAAGAGAGGGTAGAACTAGAAATGCCCGCTCGCCTCTATGGCAATATCGAGGCCCCCCGGCTGGTCGTCACAGAGGGCGTGGTGTTTGAGGGCCATTGCTCGATGAGCGGAGCCCAGGAGAAAGTCGGGCTTTCTAAACTGCGCAGATCGAGCAGCGAGAAGACTCTGGAGGGCGGATCCTCGAAGGTTGCTATCGATTTGGAGAAGTAGACTCCGGTTCGCCACTCATCTCAACCTTAAAATCTAGGTTCATTCCCGGGCACCTTGTGGAAAGGGCTCAAGTCCTTTGAGCTTGTTGTTATCCACGCCTGGGAGAATTAACTAGGAATGGATAATTGATGATTTCTCTAGATTACAGCGTCATCGTTCAGATTGTCTCTTTTCTCCTTTTTTGGTTTCTGTTGGACAAGATTCTATTTAAGCCCTTTCTTGGGCTGTTGGACGAGAGGGAGCGCAGGAGCGGAGGAGTCAAGGCTGAGACAGCATCTCTTGAAGCGGAGGCGGAGCGCTTGCGGGTCGAGTATGAAAGCGGCATTGCCAAGGCCCGGGAGGAGGGCGATGCGGTGAAAGAAACAATCCTGGCTGAAGCTCGTCAAGCGCGCGAACGGCTCTTGATCCAGGCAAGAGAGGAGGCTGGGAGGATACTCCAGAAGGCCCGGGACGAGATCCAAAGTGAGTTGCAAAGGGGACAGGGGCAGGTAGTCCGCGAGGCTGAAGCCATCGCCCAGCAGATGACAGAAAGAATTCTCGGCCGGAGGGTTGGGTGAGGTTCTTGGAGCTTCTCTCTTTGGCCCAACTCTGGGCAGCCCCGCCTGCCGAGGCAGAGAAACACGCGGCCTCTATCACCGGGATCATTTTTCCCTTAGTCAACTTTCTTATTTTTCTCTACCTGGTCAAGCTAGTTTATGACAAGGGTATACCTGGATTTCCGGCTCCCAAAGAGCTTCTGAGGTCTCGTCGGCAGGATATAGTCGACGCAATCAATGAGGCTGATGAGGGGAAAAAGCAAGCCGAAGAGAAGGTCCGTAACTATCAGGAGCGGCTTTCTCGGCTCGCCATCGAGGCGAGACAGATTCAAGAAGCACTGCGCGCGGAAGGGGAGAGAGGAAAGGTCAGGCTGCTGGCCGAAGCGGAAAATCTTGCAGCCAAGATCAAGGCCGATGCGACCTTTCTCACCGAGCAGGAAGTTAAAGTCGCGCGCCAGCAGATTCGCGCCGAGATCGCCCGCGTCGCTCAAGAGGCCGCCCGTAAAACGCTTCAACGCTATTTCACTCAGGCGGATCAAAAGCGGCTTGTGGAAGAATTCCTGACTCAGTTGGGAGGGGCCAAATGATCGAGGGAAAATTAAGCCGGAGGTACGCTGTCGCCCTCTTTCAGTTGGCTAGAGAGGCGGCCACGGATGAAGAGGGGGGGCAGGAGTTGGAACAGTTTGCTGCGGCCTACAACGTTCCTCTCCTATCGACTGCGCTCAACAATCCCGCCTTTAGCATCGAGAATAGGAGAAAAGTTGTCGTTCAGGTGGCAGAGCAGTTGAAGCTCTCCCCTCTAATCATTCATTTCTTGGCCTTGCTTCTCGATCGAGACCGGCTGGGTCACCTCGAATCCGTCATCTTTTATTACCGCCGGCTTCAGGATGCTGCCCGAGGGAGAGTCCAGGCAAAGGTGACGGCATCCAGCGCTTTGGGGACGGCAGAGATCGAGAGGTTGCGCTCGGCGTTGAAAAGCATCTCCGGCAAAGAGGTAGTGCTGCAAGAGGAGACTGATGCGGAGTTGCTCGGCGGCCTTGTCATCCAGATGGAGGGCAAGGTTTATGATGGCAGCTTGCGCACCCAGCTGGGAAAGATGAGAAAGCAAATCGAGCAAGGATACTGATAAACGAAGTTAGGCGGAGTCCATAGGGCCGGCACTAGGAGGAGAAGATGGAGATAGGCACCGCAGAGATCAGCCGAATTATCAAAGAGCAGATCCAAAACTACGATAAAGCCGTCGAGGTTCAGGAGATAGGCACCGTGCTTTCCACCGGTGACGGCATCGCCCGTGTCTACGGGTTGGACAAGGTCGCCGCGGGTGAGCTGCTTGAGTTTCCGCACGGGATTTACGGCGTCGCGTTGAATCTCGAAGAGGACAATGTGGGCGCGGCGCTCTTCGGCGAAACCCACATGATCAAAGAGGGCGACACCGTTAAGCGCACGGGCCGCATCGCCGAGGTGCCTGTCGGTAAATCGCTGGTGGGTCGAGTGGTCAACGCCCTGGGCGAAACTATCGACGGCCGCGGTCCCATCGATACCAAGGAACGCCGGAGAATCGAAATTAAAGCGCCCGGCATCGTCGCGCGTCAGCCGGTCAAAGAGCCGTTGCAGACCGGACTCAAGGCCATCGATGCGATGATTCCCATCGGCCGCGGGCAACGCGAGCTCATCATCGGCGACCGGCAGACCGGCAAAACCGCGGTTGCTATCGACACCATCATCAATCAAAAAGGCGGCAACGTCATCTGCATCTACGTCGCCATCGGCCAGAAGCGCTCCACCGTAGCCCAGGTCGTCGATAAGCTCAGAGAGTCCGGCGCCATGGACTACACGATCATCGTCGCTGCCACGGCTTCGGAGTCCGCCCCGCTGCAATACATCGCGCCCTACAGTGGCTGCACCATGGGCGAACATATCCGTGATAACGGCGGTCACGCGCTTCTGATCTATGACGATCTATCTAAACATGCCGTGGCCTACCGGCAATTGTCGCTGCTCCTGCGCCGGCCGCCCGGACGTGAGGCGTTTCCTGGAGACGTTTTCTATCTGCACTCGCGGCTTCTAGAGCGCGCGGCAAAGATGAGCGACGCTCGGGGCGGCGGCTCTCTCACGGCGCTCCCGATCATCGAGACCCAAGCGGGCGACGTTTCCGCCTACATCCCGACCAACGTTATTTCCATCACTGACGGTCAGATCTTTCTCGAAAGCGATCTCTTCTACTCCGGCGTTAGGCCGGCCATCAACGTTGGCATCTCGGTCTCACGGGTCGGCGGCAATGCGCAGATCAAAGCGATGAAACAGGTTGCCGGAACGCTGCGCCTCGAACTCGCGCAGTACCGTGAAATGGCGGCCTTCGCCCAATTTGGTTCGGACTTGGACCAAGCGACGCAGCGCCAGCTCAATCGTGGTAGTCGCCTCGTCGAGTTGCTTAAACAGGGGCAATACGAGCCGCTGCCTGTCGAAAGGCAGGTTTTGATTATTTTCGCCGGTACCAATGGCTTTGTCGACGAACTGCCTCAATCCGCACTGAAGAAGTACGAGCAGGATCTCTATTCGTTTATTGAATCGAAGCACCCGGACATCTTCGCCGACATCCTCAAGAAGCGCGAATTGGACAACAATCTACGCGCCAAGATCACCAAGGCCCTGGAAGAATTCAAAGGAACTTTTAAGGCGCAATGGCGACCCTAAAAGCAATCCGCAAGCGGATCAGCTCGATCCGTAATACGCAGCAGATCACCAAGGCCATGAAGGTGGTCTCCGCTGCCAAGCTGCGCCGCGCGCAGGAGGCGGCGGTGCAGGCCCGTCCTTATGCGGATAAGATGGCTGAACTGTTGCGCAATGTTGCGGCTAGGGTCTCTCGTGGAGCTCATCCGCTGCTCAAGGCACGTGAGGAAAAGAAGATCCATCTTTTGCTCTTTACTTCAGATCGCGGTCTTTGCGGTGGCTACAACGCCAATCTGATCCGCGCCGCGGAAGCATTCATTCGCCGCGAAGGCGCCGGCAAGGAGATACATTTCGTCTTAGTGGGTCGCAAAGGCGCGGATCATTTTCGCCGGCGTCGAGCCACGATCTCTGATCGCCACGTCAATATTCTTGTCACTCCTGCCGAGGAGCTGGCGACAGAGGTTGCCGAAAAGGCCATTGATCGTTTTGTCAAAGGTGAAACAGACGCGGTTTACATACTTTACAGTCGCTTCCGTTCCGCCCTTTCGCAAGTGCCGACACTGCAAAAACTTTTACCTGTAGCGCTGTCGGAAACAGAAAACGCCGACCAGCTCGCCGCATATCTCTATGAGCCCGGTATCGAAGCGCTCCTAGCGAGTCTTTTGCCGAAGGTTGCCGAAGTCGCGATTCTCCGCGCTCTTCTAGAAGCTACCGCCAGCGAACATGGTGCGCGCATGACGGCCATGGATTCGGCCACTAGCAACGCCTCGAAGATGATGGGGAGCTTGACGCTGCAAATGAACCGGGCACGTCAGGCTTCGATTACGCGCGAGCTGATGGAGATCGTAGGAACGGCGGAAGCCTTGAAGTGAGGATTTAACGGAGGAAACCCTAGCATGAGTACGGGAAGAGTTACCCAAGTATTGGGAGCAGTTATCGATGTCGAGTTCCCCGACGGCGCGCTGCCGCCGATTTACAACGCGCTGAAAGTTAGCAATCCGGCGATCAGCGACGAGCAATGGAATCTCGTTATCGAAGTGGCGCTACATTTGGGTGAAAACACGGTCCGCTGCGTCGCTATGGACGGCACGGAGGGACTGGTTCGCGGTATGGAAGTCATGGACACCGGAGATGGAATCTCGGTTCCAGTGGGGCCGGAGACTTTGGGACGAGTTCTGAACGTAATCGGTGAGCCGGTCGATGAGGGACCGCCGGTAAATGCTAAGAAGCGCTTTCCGATTCACCGCCCGACGCCATCATTTGTCGATCAAGAGACCAAGGTCCAGGCCTTTGAGACCGGGATCAAGGTCGTCGACCTTCTGGCCCCCTATGCGCGCGGCGGTAAGATCGGCCTCTTTGGTGGCGCGGGCGTAGGCAAAACCATCATCCTTATGGAGTTGATTCACAATGTGGCAATGAAGCATGGGGGCTATTCTGTCTTTGGCGGCGTCGGGGAGAGGACGCGCGAGGGGAACGACCTTTGGCTGGAGATGAAAGAATCCGGCGTCCTCAGCAAGGTCGCCTTAGTCTACGGGCAGATGAATGAGCCGCCGGGCGCGCGCGCGCGCGTCGGCCTCTCCGCGCTCACGTTGGCGGAATATTTTCGCGACGAGGAAGGCAAAGACGTGCTTCTTTTTATCGACAACATCTTTCGCTTCACCCAGGCCAACTCCGAGGTCTCGACGCTGCTTGGGCGCATGCCTTCGGCCGTAGGCTATCAGCCGACCCTCTCCACCGATCTGGGTGAGCTTCAAGAACGGATCACCTCCACACGCAAAGGCTCGATCACGTCGGTCCAAGCCATCTACGTTCCGGCGGATGATTTGACTGACCCTGCGCCTGCTACGACCTTTGCCCACCTCGATGCGACGACGGTTCTTTCGCGTCAGATTGCCGAGCAGGGGCTCTATCCGGCAGTGGATCCGCTGGATTCGACTTCGCGCCTTTTGGACCCGCACGTGGTAGGGGATGAGCACTACCAGGTGGCGCGCCAAGTGCAGATGATCTTGCAGCGCTATAAAGACCTCCAGGACATCATCGCGATTCTCGGTATGGATGAGCTCTCCGAGGAGGATAAGCTCACGGTCGCGCGGGCGCGCAAGATCCAGCGTTTCCTCTCCCAGCCCATGTTCGTCGCTGAGGCTTTTACTGGCAGTCCTGGGGTCTACGTCGAGTTGAAGGATACGATCCGAGGTTTTAAAGAGATCGTAGAAGGCAAACACGACGACATCCCGGAGCAGGCCTTCTTTCTGGTAGGCACCATCGAGCAGGCGGCGGAGAAGGCCAAGAAGTTGGCGGCCCAATAAAGATCATGGCGGATAAAATCACGCTCAAGCTGGTGACGCCCAGCCGGCTGCTCCTCGACGAAGAGGTCGACGAGGTCACCGCGCCCGGCGCTCTCGGCGAGTTCGGCGTGCTGCCCAATCACATCGCCTTTCTGACTCTTCTGGAGCCTGGAGAGATGAGTTACAAGCAAGGGGGCGAGAGGGCGCGCCTCGCGGTCGGCGGCGGCTATGCCGAGGTTTTGGATAACGTGATGACGGTTCTGGCCCATGCGGCGGAGTATGCCGATGAGATCGATGTCGCGCGTGCTCAAAGGGCGAAGGAAAAGGCCGAGACGAGATTGGCAGAGTTGGGTCGAGAGGAGAAAGAATTCGTCGCGGCTGAGGCTGCCCTGTGCCGCGCCTTGGTCCGGCTTCAGGTGGCGGGACGAGAGGACCGCAAATAGTCTTCAGAGGGAGGCGTCTTGCACGACGACGATTTTGAACACGACCATCCTGAGTTGGAAATCGGTTCCGGGGCCGTTCTAGAGGATATCGAGGGGCTCGAGATGTTTACGCTCAAAAGCGTGGGCATCGACATCGGCTCTTCGACCTCCCACTTGGTTTTCTCTCAGTTGACCTTGAGAAGAGAAGGCGCCTCGCTTTCAGGCCGCTTCAGGGTCACCGAGCGGAAAGTCCTTTACCGCTCCGGGATCATGCTCACCCCTTACCTCTCCGGCACCCTGATCGATATCGACCGGGTCAAGCGGTTCATCGAAGAGGCCTACAAGGAAGCCGGCTTTTCCCCCGAGGATATCGACACCGGAGCGGTGATCATCACGGGGGAAGCGCTCAAGAAAGAAAACGCGCGGCCCATCGTGGAGTACTTTGCGAAATACTCGGGGAAATTTATCTGCGCCGCCGCCGGACACAATCACGAAGCGCTGCTTGCCGCCTACGGCTGCGGCGCCGTCGACCTCTCCAAGGCCGAGCGGAAAACGGTCCTGAATGTAGACATGGGGGGTGGAACCACCAAGTTCTCGCTTGTGGAGAACGGAGTGGTGACGCAGACGGCAGCCATTAATGTCGGGGCCCGGCTGATCGCCTTCGATGATTCCGGCGTCGTGACGCGGGTTGAGGACGCCGGCAGAACGCTGATGCAAGAGCTTGGCTACACGGTAGAGATCGGCAAGAAGATCACGAAGAAGCGAATGGAAGAGTTTGCCGCATTCATGGCTAAAATTCTCTTCGAACTGGTCGAGCGGGAACCCTCCTCTTCCCTGGCAAAGCGGCTCATGGTCACCCCGCCCTTCGCGAATTACCGGCTGAGCCAAGTCGACCACATCGTTTTTTCCGGGGGCGTCTCCGAGCATGTCTACGAGCGCGACCGAACCTCTTACGGAGACGTCGGTCCCATGATGGGGAAAAGCGTCAGAGATTATCTGAAGAAGCTCCCCAAGAAGTGCCTCCTGCGGGAACCGCTCGAAGGAATCCGGGCCACGGTCATCGGGGCCGGCGAATACACTGTACAGGCAAGCGGAAACACGAGTTACATTTCCAACCCTAAGGTGCTGCCGGTTTTCGGTCTGAAAGTCATCCGGGCATCGCTAAGACCGGGCCAGTCCATAATCGACGCCTTGAATCGGTCGCTAGGAAAATTTGACCTGCATTCCTTTACCTCTGGACTCGCCTTGTCTCTTTCTCTTGAAGGGCCGCTGGATTATCCGACCCTAAGAAAGATCGCTGAGGGCATCAAAGAGATCTGCAACACCTCCGAGAACGCTGAAGACAGGAAAAACCCTCTTTACCTGGCGCTGGACCTTGACGCGGCGAAATCCCTGGGGGCCATCCTCAAAGAGGAGCTCAAGCTCGACCGCGACGTGATCGTCGTCGATGGAATCGAGGTCGGCGATCTCGATTATGTTGACATCGGTGTCCCTATGGGGGTGACCGAGGTCATTCCCGTCACAGTGAAGTCTCTCATGTTCCCGTCCAGCAAGCTCGGATAGTCGCGCACGATCGGCACGAGTCTTGTTATAACACGTTGAGGCGGACCGTCCTAAGATTTTAACAGAGGTAGAACTTTTTCCCCGAAAAGGTCGAGCTGGTTCCGATCCGGAATTGCAATGCCAATGATCAGAGTGTCCAAATCTTTGGAAAAAGCGGCTTGGATCCTTTCTGCGCATGCTTCAGGCGGTCCTACCAAGAAGGTCTTTTCGATGTCAACCCTGACCTTTCCATAATACCGGTTAACGTAAGCGGCACAGGCCTCCACAGCTTTTGTCTTATTATCATCGATCGCCATGAAGGTGAGCGCCGCTTTCTCAATCTTTTTGGGATCTCGTCCCGCTGCCACGGCAAATCCAGAGATTTTTTCCCATATGGCAGGAAAATCCTGAATGGCCGAGCTGCCGCAGATGTAGCCGTCCGCCCATCTTGCTGCGCGCTTGAGAGCGATCTCCGCCCCGCCTCCGGTCCAAATCGGGGGATAGGGCCGCTGAACAGGCTTGGGACCGATGGTGAGATTCTCGACCTGAAAGAACCTTCCTTTGTGGGTGACCTTCTCCTCGGTCCAGAGCCGTTTTATTAAATTCACCCCTTCCTCCGCCCTGCTCCCTCGACTTTCGAACGGCACCTCCACTGCCGTGAAATCATTCTCACGGCTGCCGAAGCCGATTCCCAGGGTTAAACGTCCGCCCGAGAGGAAATCCAACGTGGCCGCAGTCTTGGCGAGCAACACCGGATGTCTGACTCCGGCGAGCAGGACCGAGGTGCCGAGCCTGATGTTTTTGGTCACAGCAGCGGCGGCCGCAAGGAAGGTGAGAGGTTCGAGATTGTCGTAGACGATCCGGTCGATGACCCATAGCGAATGAATCCCCATCTCCTCGCACTTTCTCGCGACGCTGGTGACATATCCAGGTTCGATCTGCGGGGCCGGGTTAACAAAGCAGAGACCGATGTTTTTCATTCAGGATTCTCCTTTGCGAAAGCCTTCCATTTTGATCAACTCATGAGCTATTCATATAAAACTCAAATCTGCCAAGAAAATAGATTAGAGTCGTAGGACTTTTCAAGTGCCAGGCTTTGAGCTATAGGCAAAAGGCAGGGAGGAAATTTAATGGAAGCTCAAACTTTCGAGGTGAAGACTCCTCTGTTGACTGAAGGGCGGAGCATCATGCCCCTCGCCCGCACCGATCTCGTTTCGGTTAGCCTTAATTACTACGCTCCCGGGCGCAAGAATAGCCTCCATACCCATCCGGGTGAGGATCACTCGTTTGTGGTTTTAGATGGCGAGGTGACCTTCTATGACAAGGATGGCAAGGCAACTATTCTCAAGAAGGGCCAGGGAATCATGCTCCCTGAAGGGTGGTATTACCGGTTCGAGAATACCGGCGGGAAGCCCTTGGCATTGCTTCGATTCAGCGCCTGGAAGCAGGGACGCAAGGTTGCGAGAGTTGAAGCCACGGGCAGAGCAAGAAAGGACGATGCGACTGAGTATGAATGCGTGGATGGCACGCCGCTTGAGGGGCGGTACTGGGAGTTAAGTTGAAGGTAAGATCAGTATGCGAATCACCGACATAAGAGCAATCCGGCTGCGCGCTTCTCTTGCTCCCCAACGCCAGGTGCACAGCCGTAGCGGACAAAGAACCCACCGCTCTGCGCTCCTGGTCCAGGTGCAGACGGATGAAGGGATCACGGGCTTCGGTTCTTGCTCGGGCAACGGGGCGATCCTTGAGCCAATGATCGATCGGGTTTTTAAGCCCCTGCTCGTCGGGAAGAATCCTTTGCAGATCGAGGAGCTTTGGGAGACGAGCTACTTCAGCACCGTGGCCAAGGAATTGGGCTCAAGGGGCCTTGGAGTCGTCGCCCTGAGCGGCGTCGATATTGCGCTTTGGGATATTCTCGGCAAGGCGAAAGGCGAGCCTATCTTTAAACTTCTGGGTGGAGCCGTGAGGGAGAAAGTCCCTGTCTACGCTACGGCTCTCTACCCGGAAGAGCCCTCAGAGGTCGTCAAGAAAGCTCTTGCCTTTGCCCAAAAAGGGTTTCGCGCCGCGAAGATCAAAGTGGGCTTTGATCTCGCGCGAGATATAGAGATTGTTCGAGCCGTGCGCGCGGGGGTGGGAAGAGATTTTACCCTCATGACTGACGCGAATCAGGGATACACGCTGGAAGTCGCCCTAAAGGCTGCAGAGGCTTTCGCAGCTTGCGGGGCCGGATTCCTGGAAGAGCCGCTCTTTGTCGAGGATGTCGCGGGTCATGCAAGTCTGAAAGCGCAAGGCAAGGTCCCGATCGCCCTCGGCGAGAATCTCCATACCCGTTTTGCCTTTGAGAATTTCATCGCGCGGAGCGCGGTCGATATCTTACAGCCTGACGTCGCGCGGGCCGGCGGAATCAGCGAGGTGGTGCAGATTGCCGCGCTTGCGGCTCGGCATGGACTCTCGGTTTCTTTCCACACTTGGGGGGATGCAGTGGCCCTGACTGCGAGTCTCCACCTGGCCGCGGCGCTGAAAAATAGCAGCGTCATGGAGCTTGACTGTACAGAGAACCCGCTGCGCAGCGAGTTGCTGAAAGAGCCGCTTGAAGCTCGCAGTGGGTTCATGTTTCCTCCGCAAGGGGCGGGGTTGGGGATCGAGTTGGATCCGCGTGCGCTCGAAAGATTTGCCTTTTCTGGCGCTGAGGAGTTGAGCCTACGGCAGAAGGCATTGAGCGCTTGAAAGCGAGGAGAGACCAATGTTAAGGACTGCGCCCTTTCAAGTCTTTTTTCTTTTGCTCCTTTTTCTTCAGCCCGCCCATGGCCAGAGCCTTCCCAAGGTTAGGGCTGCCTACACATCGATCGCCATACAAATGGACCCGATCTATATCATGAAGGAGATGAATCTTCCCCGGAAGCATGGCCTGGATAGTGAGTTGCTTTACATCCCTGTAAGCTCAAGGGCCCTTCAGTCTGCGCTGGCCGGCGAGATCCAGTTCCTTACTAGCGCTGGCGTTGCCAATATCAACGCCAATATGGCCGGCGGTGACTTTGTGGGTCTGACGGCGACTCTCAACACTTTTATCTTTAAAATCGTCTCCAAGCCGGAGATTAAAGAGCCGAAGGCGCTCAAGGGACGCAAGGTCGGTATCTCTCGCCTGGGCGGGGTGAGCGACGCCGCGATCCGATTTGCCCTGGACCGCTGGGGGCTGGTGCCGGATAAGGACGTTGCGATCGTTCAAGTCGGCGGGGAGCTTGAGGAGCTGCTGGCATTGCAGAATAAGGCGGTGGACGCCGCAATATTATCCGAGCCGGTAGCCACGGTTGCCCTGCGGACGGGCTCGTCTCTCCTTTTCGATTTAAGCACCCTCGGAGTTCCTTACTCGATGCACGGTTTTGGCGCGCGCAGAAGCTTTGTCCGAGACAACCGAGATGTGGTGATCCGATTTATGAAGGCCTATCTTGAAGGGATCTATCTCTTCAAGACTAACAAGGAACTCGCCCTGAATGTGCTGAAAAAATATACGGGCCTAGACGATATTTCTGTGATGCAGACCGCGTACGATGAATATTCCAAGAAGTATATCCCTGCTGTTCCTCACCCGAGTCCGGAGGGAATTCAGACCATTTTGGATCAGCTGGCCAAAACTCGCCCGCAAGTTAAGAAATTCACCCCCAATGACCTCATCGATCCGACAATCTTGAAGGAGATCGAAGAGAGTGGGTTCGTGAAGCGGCTGTATGGACAATAGGGACAACGCTGCGGGAAGTAGCAGTCGGTCATTAGCTTGAACTAGGTTGCGCCTAGGATTTGGGCGGCCTTATTCACGGCACGCGTTTTCACCCAAAGGAGCGCTCCGTACCTTCCGACTCCGGCTGCTACTGCGTCGACCGCGGTGACATTGATCTTCGCCTCAGCCAACCTCGTTAAAATGTCTGTAAGAGCACCGACCCTATCATCTCCCTGGATGAGAAAGCCCGTTTTAGGGCCGGCGAGTTTTAGCTTGGCCTTTTTTGCAGCCGCTTTGAAGGCAGTCTGGTCGACTGGGATAAAATCAAGCTGGGAGTGCCGGCCTTGAGGAAAGGCAGAGAAGGCCAGCAGGTTAATGCCCTCGTCTTTCAGCATACTGAGGACCTTGGCGCCCTCGCCGGGCTTGTCGGGAAGTTCAGTATAAAAGTATTGGACCCGCTGTATTGTTTCAGCCATAGCCCTCTCCTCCTTTCAGATGAAAATTGGCTCAATTTGTATTGACGCTAACCCAAGCTTTTTTTTCTGTCAATCTACTCTAGTTGCCTTCAAGGCAAAAATTGTTAAGATGGGGCCGCTTTTCCATGTATAAAGAAGATACTATCGCAGCCATCGCCACACCAATGGGAGAAGGTGGCGTGGCGATTGTGCGCGTGAGCGGTCCGGACGCGGAGCGAATCGCCAAGGAGATTTTCTTTCGCGGCGGTGGGAAAGACGGTCATTTGCGCTCACACACTCTACACCACGGCTCTATCCGCGCACCCGAAAGCGGTGCCGTTCTCGATGAAGTTCTCATCGTCTTAATGCGCAAGCCGCGCAGCTATACAGGTGAGGATGTTGTGGAGGTCCATTGTCATGGCGGTCCCTTTGTGGTGCGGCAGGTGCTTGAGCTCATTCTCTCTCGGGGAGCGCGCCACGCTGATCCAGGAGAATTTACCAAAAGAGCCTTCCTCAATGGCCGGATGGACCTAGCCCAGGCAGAGGCCGTGCTGGACCTCATCCGAGCGCGCACGAATCAGAGCATGCGTTTGGCTTTAGGCCAGGTAAGCGGAGAGCTCTCTAAATGGGTGGGCGAGCTGCGCGAGGAGCTGCTGGATATTTTAGTCCAAGTAGAAGCGGCGATCGACTTTCCAGAGGAGGAGATCGAGCTACTCCAGAGGGACGAACTGGCGGGAAAGATCGAGGCTCTGAGAGAAAAGATTTCTCGTATCATCGCAAGCTATGAGTGGGGGAGGTTGTTCCGCGAAGGAGCACGGGTGTGCATAGTTGGCCGGCCGAACGTCGGTAAGTCAAGCCTTCTTAACGCGCTTCTTGGAGAAGAACGGGTGATTGTCACCCCCGTGCCTGGAACTACAAGAGATGTTATCGAGGAAGGCATCAACCTGGACGGTCTCCCCGCTGTTCTTTGGGATACCGCGGGTATTAGAGAGACAGAAGATGAGGTGGAAAGGATAGGGGTTGATTTTTCTCTTAAGCGCCTTGAGGAAGCTAATGCTGTCTTGATCGTGCTCGATGGATCTTCGGCTCTAACGATTGAAGATCGGGCTGTTCTCAAGGCGACAAGCAAGAAAAAAGGCCTGGCGGTTATCAATAAGTCTGATCTCCTTCAGAAACTCGACCTTCAGGAACTGAAGATTGTAGCCCAAAACAAAGAGGCAGTCTCAATTTCAGCAAAGGAAGGCAACGGTTTAAATCTGCTCAAGTGTAAAATACGACAGCTTTTGTTGAATGCCGAGACCGAACCGCCCATCGTCCTTACCAATATTCGTCACAAAGCAGCGCTTGAGAGGGCGGAGAGAGAACTGAGAGAAGCGAATCAGACTTTACAGAATTTGCCTCCTGAAATGGTTGCGGTTGATATCCAGGGTGCAAAGGATGCACTTGAGGAGATCGTCGGAGTGATCCATAGTGATAATATTTTAAAACGTATTTTTATGAATTTTTGTATTGGAAAATAATAGGTTATAAATAACTTTATAACGGTAATATGTTTGTTTCACGTGAAACAATCATGACTACAGATAAAATTTACGAAGTTATTGTGGTGGGGGCTGGCCACGCCGGGATCGAGGCTTCGCTGGCGGCGGCACGAATGGGGTGTAGAACTTTAATGCTGACATTAAACCTGGATCATATAGGCCAAATGTCCTGCAATCCTGCTATTGGCGGTATCGGAAAGGGTCATCTTGTTAAAGAAATAGATGCATTGGGGGGAGAGATGGGGAGGGCAATTGATGAGACTGGAATCCAATTCCGAATGCTGAACACCAAGAAAGGGCCTGCGGTTAGGGCGTCCAGGGCGCAAGCTGATAAGGCTTTGTATCGACAGAGGATGAAGCGGGTGTTGGAAAACTGCCCAAATCTCACCCTTCGCCAGGGAAGCGTTGAGCGCTTGTTGGTGGATGAGGGTGAAATCAGGGGAGTGGAAACCCAGATTGGGGAGATCTTTTATGGTCGCAGAGTGATCCTGACTACAGGAACTTTTCTCAAGGGCCTAGTCCATGTCGGTGACAAAAACTATTCTGCGGGGCGAGCAGGCGATTTTGCCGCACATGGATTGAGTGACTGCCTGAGACGGTTGGGCTTCAACGTGGGTCGCCTGAAGACAGGTACCTGTCCCCGTCTAGACGGCCGAACAATAGGTTACTCTGGACTCCAAGTGCAGTGCGGCGATGATCCTCCAGTTCCATTTTCTTTTTCAACGGAAAGAATAAAGCAGAAGCAGATTCCATGCTTTATTACTTATACCAACAGAAAGACGCATGAGATTATTCGGGCAGCCATCCACCGGTCACCCATGTATTCGGGCACGATTAAGAGCCGCGGTCCCCGTTATTGTCCGTCGATAGAAGATAAAATTGTTCGCTTCGCCGATAAAGAAAGACATCAGGTCTTTCTCGAGCCGGAGGGGTATGACACTATTGAGGTATATCCCAACGGGATTTCCACAAGTTTGCCGCTGGATGTTCAATCTGAGATGGTCCGCTCTATTGAAGGCCTTGAACATGCTGAAATCATGCGGCCGGGTTATGCTATTGAATACGACTATGTCGAACCAACTCAGCTATATATTTCTCTGGAGACGAAGCTTATCAAGGGTCTCTATCACGCAGGGCAGATCAATGGGACGACCGGGTATGAAGAAGCTGCATCTCAAGGGATCATGGCAGGGATTAATGCGGTCCGAAGCATTCGAGGAGAAAAGCCCCTTATCTTAGCTAGAGACCAAGCCTACATAGGGGTCCTCATCGACGACTTGGTTACTAAGGGAACCGAGGGGGAGCCTTATCGCATGTTTACTTCGCGGGCCGAGTTTCGCCTTCTTCTTCGTGAGGATAATGCTGACCTGCGGCTCACTGATATTGGCTATGGAATGGGGCTGGCTACTTCAGAGGCTCATCAGAGGATGGAGGAAAAGAAGCGCCGAATATCTGATGTCATAGGAATTTTGAAAGAGAGGCAGCTCAATCCCACAACTGCAACGAACCAGCGGTTAGTGGAGCTTGGTTCAGCCCCCCTGCGTAATCAAATATCCCTTGCTCATCTGCTCCGGCGCCCAGAGATATTTTTTTCTGACCTGCTGTCCTTTGCTCCTGAACTCGATCAGGTGTCCTTATCTGTGGGGCTTCAAACCGAGGTGGAGATCAAATACGCAGGCTATGTTCAACGGCAGCTCGAAGGAGTGGAGAGGTTCAGGAAAATGGAGTATGCTCGAATACCAGATGACCTGGATTATTTTTCAATACAGGGACTCTCGCGCGAGGTGCGCGAGAAACTCACACGGATGCGTCCACACTCCCTCGGGCAAGCCTCAAGAATCTCCGGTATTACTCCCGCAGCGATCTCTCTGTTGTCGGTTTACTTAAAAAAGCGCAAGTCGGCCTGAGAACAGTTGGCATTCAATTTTCAGCACTGCAGTTGTTGGCTTTAGCTTACACCCGAGCTTTTCATTCTTCGATGTTTCACGTGAAACGATTTTTTTCTTTTCTTTCGAGCCTTGTTGTGGTAATAGGTTAGAGTTACGAAATACAATATAACTTATTGATTTTACATAATAATTTTGTGTCAAGGATTATAGCCATTGCAAATCAAAAGGGAGGAGTTGGGAAAACTACAACGGCAGTTAATCTGGGAGCTTCTCTTGCGGTTGCCGAAAAGAAAACATTGCTGGTTGACGTTGATTCCCAGGGCAATAGCACAACCAGTCTGGGCCTTGATCGATCAAAGCTGAGTGCTAGCCTCTACCACGCCCTTATTGGTGCCAGTTCGATTAAGGAAATTTTATGTCAGAGCGAACTGCCGTGCTTAATGGTGGCTCCATCGACCAAAGACCTTATTGGCGCCGAAATTGAGCTTGTAAGTGCTGAGAAACGAGAGTGGCGACTTAAGGAAGCGCTCGATTCAGTGAAGGGGGATTATGACTACATTCTGCTCGATTGTCCTCCTTCTCTTGGGATCCTTACCTTGAATGCCCTTACTGCTGCACGGTCTCTTCTGGTCCCTATTCAATGCGAATACTATGCCCTGGAAGGGTTGAGCTCCTTAGTTGAAACCTTAAAGCTTGTTCAAAGAGGTCTTAACCCGGGACTCTTTCTAGAAGGAATTTTGTTGACTATGTTTGATGGCCGCAACCGACTCTCGCATCAGGTCGCTGAAGAAATTCGCACGCACTTTCCTGAAACTGTCTTTCATACCGTGATTCATCGCAACGTTCGTTTGAGCGAGAGCCCAAGCCATGGGAAGCCGGCTCTTCTCTATGATGTTCATTCCACCGGTGCGCGGGATTACTTGGAGTTAGCCCAAGAACTTATTCGTCGTCAGGAGGAAGATCAGCATGTTGAAAAAGGGATTGGGTAGGGGACTCAGTGCGCTGATCCCAGATGCCCCTACGAGCAACGATTCACCTGCTCTGGAGGTCGAGGTAGAAAAGATTGCGGCCAACCGCTTACAACCCCGGCGTTCATTTGATGATACCACGATAGAGGAGTTGGCGACCTCCATACGGGATAAAGGAATCATCCAACCTCTCTTGGTGCGTCGCCGAGATGGAGATGGGTATGAGCTGATCGCCGGCGAGCGACGCTTGCGCGCAGCCATCAAGGCTGGTTTGACCAAGGTGCCGGTGGTCGTGCGGGAGGCGACCGATAACGAAGCTTTGCAATTGGCTTTGATTGAAAATGTCCAAAGAGAGGATCTCAATCCCATAGAGGAAGCGAGCGCTTATAGCCGGCTGCGGGAGGAGTTTCAGTGGAGACAGGAGGAAATCGCATCTAGGGTGGCAAGGAGTCGCCCGGCAGTCGCCAACTCTATGCGTCTCCTTCTTCTACCTAAGGAAATACAGGAGGAAGTAGCCAGGGGGAAGCTACCGGCAGGGCAGGCTCGGGCTTTACTAGGATTGGAGCGTGAAGCGTTGATTATCGCTGGAGGGCGTGCGGTTATAGCGAAGGGCCTCTCCACTCGTGAGACCGAGAGGCTAGTCCGGCGCCTGAAGTTGGGACGGAGGAGACACAGAGAAGCAATCTCATCTGATCCGGATCTGCGATCTCTGATTGAGGGTTTGCAACGCTCACTGGGGACCAAGGTTCGGCTCGTACAGCGGGGTAAGTTGGGGACAGGTAGAATTGAGATTGAATATTATTCCGCATCTGATTTGGAACGAATTGTACGGATGATGACAGGAAATAAGAGCTGAAAGCCTTTGTGGCTCACCGGACGATTTTAACTTCCGTTTGCTTTTTTCTCTGGTTCACGCTTTTTCCCGACGATTCCTTTTGTGCTCAGGCCAACCTTGAGGATGTTATTGTTGGTTATCCCAGCCGCAGCATGACGGAGCTGCCTACTCAGATTGCGATCACGAGAGGCTTCTTCCGCAGCGAAGGTCTTGAGGTCAAATTGGTTCAGGCCAAGTCGAGCATTCTCGCGGCGGCGCTGGCCTCCGAGAGTATGGGCTACGTCACGTCAATGACCACGACCATTGGCGGGATTATGGGCGGCATACCAGCAAAAGTGGTTGCGGGCGTAACCAAGAATAATCCTGACTTTCTCATGGTTAAGCCGGAGATCCGCGCGGTTCAGGAGCTTAGAGGCAAAAAACTGGCCGTGAGCGGCTTCGGGGGGTCATCGCACCAGCGGCTGCTCATCATTCTGCGCAAGGCAGGCCTGGATCCCAACGCAGACGTAAATATTCTCTCTGTGGGAGAGGCGCGGCTGAGGTTCGAGCAACTGCGCTTGGGAGTGATCGACGCCACGGTATTGACCGCGCCCCATAATTTTCTGGCCGAGCGCGCGGGCTTTCGTAGCTTGGGCTCGTCCGCGGATATTTTGGCTCTGCCGGCAGTGGGTATTGCGGTGCTGGAGCGCAGGCTGAAAGAGAGGCCGGAGGAAGTCAAGAAGGTGCTTCGCGCGCTGCTCAAAGGGATGAGATACCTAACAGAGCGTCGCGAGGAGACCGTGCGCACGGCGATGGACTGGCTCTCTCTGGATCGTGACCTGGCGGAGAGATCCTACGATGTGATGCTGCCAAACTATTCTCTTGACGGCAGCATTGATCCAAGCGCGCTCCAAGCGTTGATTGACGTGCTCGGTCAGAGGCGCGGGGCCGGAGGCTCGCGGAAGGGTCTTAGCGTTGCCGAGATAACTGATTTTTCGCTTTTGGACGAGGTTCACAAGGAGCTGTCACGCTAGAAGAGAAATCAAGTCAGAAGCGCTTTTAACTCCTCCCACTCCATCACCGGCGGCGAACAGGTAAACTGGTGGCAAACATAAGCCGTAGGTTTGTCATTGAGCTGGGTTTTACCTGAAAGCAGCGGCGAATCGGTTTTCAGAGACTCTCCTGGTTCGATCACCTGGACCGTCTTGTTCGGCAAGTAGAGCGAATGGATTCTTTTTAGCAGATTAAGACTAGCCGGGTCGGCCTTCCTGGCCATCAGCACGATCTCCTTGGGTTTCTCGAGGTAAAAATCCAGCGCCTGGAGCATGTGGGCGAAGCCGAATGACTGCTGCGCCATAGCATCGTAGTAAAGACGCAGGATCTTTTCCGCTTTTCCGAGGTAGTCCTCCTTGCCCGTGTAGTGATAGAGCCTGAGGAGGTTCTGGGTTGCGATGGCATTACCCGACGGGACAGAACCGTCAAAGGCCGGTTTCGTCTGGCTGATCAATTGCTCGTGGGACTTTCCGGTGTAGAAAAAACCGCCATCCCTTTCATCCCAAAATTCACGGATCATGGTTTCCGTCAGTTGGACGGACCGCTCCAAGAGCGAGCGATCATAAGTCGCCTCGTAGAGATCGAGGAGAGCCGCGGCTAAGAACGCATAGTCATCCAGATAGCCGTAAAGTTTCGCTTGGCCGTCTTTGTAGGTGTGAAGAAGATATCCCTCTCGGAACATTCTCGTGAAGACAAACTCCACATTTTTCTCTGCCGCCTCACGGTAACGCTTCTCTCCGATGACCTTGTAGGCTTCGGCCAGACCGGAAAGCATCAGACCATTCCAAGAAGTCAAAATCTTTTCGTCTCGGAAAGGCTTGACTCTTCTTTCTCTCTCTTGAAAAAGTTTTGCTTTGGCCTCGGCAATCAGCCTTTTGACCTCTTGAACGTCCTTGTGGAAAAACTTGGCTGCCTGTTCCGGTTGCAGGACGGGATGAAGGATATTCTTCCCCTCAAAATTCCCCATCTCGCTCGCATCATAAATGCGGCAAAAGATTTCTCCTGCCTCCTCGCCTAAAACTTTGAGGATCTCCTCATACTCCCAAACAAAGAATCTTCCTTCTTCTCCCTCGCTGTCTGCGTCTTGCGTGGAGTAAAAGCCGCCTTCGGGATGGAGCATCTCCCGTAGCAAATAGGCTACGGTCTCTTCGACGACCCGTTTAAACAGGGGATTCTGCGTGATGCGAAAGGCATCGATGTAAATGCGCGTGAGCTGGGCATTGTCGTAAAGCATCTTCTCGAAATGGGGGACCAGCCATTTTTCATCCACCGAGTAGCGGTGGAACCCACCGCCTAGATGATCATAGATGCCTCCCTCAGCCATCTGGGTTAAAGTGTAGGTCACCATTTCCAAGTATCGTTGCTCTTTGGAGAAGCGGTAGCTGCGGAGAAAAAGCTCGAAGACTCCCACGTTGGGAAATTTAGGGGCTTGCCCAAAGCCGCCGTAGTCTGGGTCATACGCCGGCGATAGTTGTTCAGCAGCCTTTTGGATTGCATCGTGGGAAAAAGGTTGCTCGCTTTCTTTAATCTCCGTCAAGCGGCTTAAGACCGCGAGGATCTGATCCACGCTTTTCTGAACGTCTTGGGGCCTCTCGCGATAGGCCTGGGCGACAGTGTTCAGAACCCTGGGGAATCCGGGCATGCCGTGGCGGTCTTCAGGGGGAAAATAGGTGCCGCCGAAAAAAGGTTTCCCTTCCGGCGTAAGAAAGACCGTCATGGGCCAGCCTCCGCGCCCGGTCAGCATCTGAACGGCGCTCATATAGATCTCATCGAGGTCCGGCCGCTCTTCCCGATCTACCTTGATGTTGATGAAGTTCTCGTTCATCAATGCGGCGATCTCCTCGTTCTCGAACGACTCCCTCTCCATCACGTGGCACCAATGGCAGGCGGAGTAGCCGATGCTCAGGAGGATCGGTTTGTTCTCCCTCTTTGCCTCGTCAAAGGCATCTTTGCCCCAGGGATACCAGTCCACCGGGTTGTGCGCGTGCTGCAGCAGATAGGGGCTGGTTTCGTGGATGAGATGATTAGAAGACACGTGTAATCCGCTGCGAATGGACGGAGGATCTAACTATTTACCGGAGACAACCTGCTTGACAAAACCACTCGCTTCGAGCTCCTGAATCGGGGAGTTTACGGCGATCGCCTCAATCTTGACGCTTTTCGCCTTGGGATTGGACTCGGCGATTGTATCGAGCAGGAATTTCATGCCTTTCATGTTTACATTTACTGCGGTTGGAATCTTCGGCGCGTAGTAGTCATAGGCCGACTGAATGACATCGACATCGGAAACTTTAAGATGTCTTTCCAGCACCTTCATGCCAAAGGGGCGATCCGTCTTGAATCTATGGTTCCCTTCTATCAGGGCCTTGAGGAACCGGTTGACGAGATCGCGGTTCTTCTCCGCGAAGGACAAGGTCGTGCCGATGCCGCTGTGCTGATAGTCCAACCCAATGGTCGAGTAGTCCAACAAAGAGCGAAAGCCTGCTTTTTTCGCCTGGTAGGCGAAGGCCTGCTCCAACAGCGTTGCTTGCACAGCGCCTTGGGCGACAGCAGCCAGCCGTTCTGCATTTCCGCCCGTCTGAAGGATTGTCACATCTTTGCCGGGTTTCAGCCCATTCTTTTCCAGACCCCAACGGGCGAGAAAATCCGCCGATCCGCCAAAGCGGGCAATGCCCACCCTTTTGCCTTTTAGGTCTTCTATTCTTTGGATCTCTTTGGAGACGATCAGGTCGTAGGGGGGAAAGTTTATAAGCCCGGCGATCATAATCGCGTCTCCACCACCAAGATAGGCGTTGATAAGACCCGACCCGGCGATGGTGATGAATTTCACCCCTCCGGAGAGCATGGCCGCTATGGCTGTGGATGAGCCCGACATGACCAGGGGTTTTACGTCCAGTCCGTATTTCTTAAAGTAGCCTCCATCCGATGCCGCTAATACAGGCGCATTGGAAGGAGTAATGGAGACAAGCCCGACGTAGATGGGTGAATGGGTTTGAGGGTAGACGGAGAAGGGTTTCATGAGCAGCGACAGAAAAAGAATCGTGAAGACAATTCTAGCTTGCATAAGACACTTCCCAAGATCCCTTAAAGTCTTGTCGTGCAAGAGATGAGAAGCTTTCATAGCGACCCTATAACACCCTGGGCTGAAAAGATAAAGGGAGGATCGGCTCATATTGCCTTTGTGTGTTTGAGTGCTTCTTTTTGCCGTTTGGCAACGATCGTGTTAATCTTCCACAAATTGGTTTATCTTAGATCGAGTAGCGACTGGGTATGCAACGCCTGCTTTTCTTATCGTCTAACCCAGTGACGCCTTGGCTGATTTCCCATCGTGAGACGGTAATATGCTCAAGGTCTTGATTATTGAGGACAACGAGGATAACCGCGGCATACTTAGGCAGCAGCTTGAGTATTTGGGTTATGAGGTTGTCGAAGCATCGACTGGCGTGGAGGGGCTGGAGCAAGTGAAAAAAGAAAGCCCGGACTTGGTTGTCGTGGATGTCATCCTGGCTGGAGCTGATGGGCGAGAAGTCGCTCGCAGGATACGTGCGGAGCCGAAGACGAAAGACGTTCCCATCCTCGCCTCAACCGTCCTTTTCCAGAGGGAAGATCTTCAGAGTTGCCTTGAAGCGGGCTGCAACGACGTTCTGAGCAAACCCTTCACCTTGCAGCAGCTCAGGGAAAAGCTGGATAAAGTTTCAACGTTGACTACTAAGAGGAAATGAGGTAGAGGCTCATCCGTTTAGAGAGCGGCTTTGATGCCGGGGTCTAACGTACCTTTAAGTCGAAAGCCACCGGGCCTTTCTCGCCGCGCCGAGTTTGAAATTGGACAGAATCTCCGTCGTTGAAATCCTCGAGTTGGACGCGTGGGGCCAAACTCCCTCGATGAAAGAAGACTTCGTCGCTGCCATCGTCGGGAATGATGAAGCCGTATCCTTTTTGTCTTATGATTTTCTTGATCACGCCGGTCATGGGCCAGTTCCCTCCTTATTCCAGAAGCTGAGGGATTCCTACCTTGTTTCTTCTGTCCCTGCAAGTTCTTATCCGTTGTGATCCCTGGCGAGTCAGCTGTTTGTCTCGGAAAGGCAGAAAGTTGGCTTGCGCAGCGCTGCATATTTCAGCTTTTCATAGAAGACGGCGTTGATACCATTTGTCTACTATATCAGCGGCCACGGATACGGCCATGTGGTGCGCTCCCGTCAAGTGATATCGAGTCTGAAGAAAAGATGTCCAGAGCTTGAATGCTACGTCAGGACCTCAGCTCCCAAGTGGTTCTTTGAGGAGCTCTTATTCCTGCTCTCCTATTCCAACCGGCTTCTCGATGTGGGCGTCTTGCAGAAGAACGCCCTGGAAATGGATTTGGAGGGGACGCTGCGTGCCTGTCAGGAGCTCCACAAAGAGTTGCCACAGCTTATTAAAGAGGAAATGACTTTCATCCGAGCCAGGGAGATCCGGCTCGTCATAGGGGATGTTCCGCCTCTCTGCTTCGAGATTGCCGCGCGCTCTTCCCTGCCTTCGGTTGCGATCGCCAATTTTACTTGGGATTGGGTCTATCGGAGCTACCTTTCCGGCCTTCCCTCCTTCCTGCCCCTCATCCAAGAAATGGAAGAGTTCTACCGTAAAGCTACGCTGGCTCTTTCCCTTCCCTTTTCATGCGATCTAGAGATATTCCCTCATCAAATTCCTATTCCACTGATCGCGCGCGTTTCTTCGCTGGATAAGCAGGAAGCAAGAAAGAGGTTTGACCTGCCGGCGACTGCCCAAATTGTTCTCATAAGCTTCGGGGGCTTCGGGTTGGAACAGTTAGGTTGGGAAAGGCTGGGGCAGAACCGAGACTTCTTTTTTGTCACGACCGGCAGCGTTCCCAAGAGAGAGAAGAATTTTCTTGTTCTCCCGGAGGTACAGTCCCATTATGAGGAACTCGTGTGTGCGGCAGATGCGGTCGTGAGCAAACCGGGCTATGGCATTATGGCGGATGTCATTGCCCATCGGGTTCCGATTCTCTATACCTCCCGTGGCCCCTTCCCGGAATATCCCTTCCTTGTAGAGGCGCTGACTCAGTGGGCGACGAGCGAATTTATCCCTCAGGAGAATTTGCTGAAAGGAGAAATAGGCTCCTATTTACACCTTCTACTGGGGAAGAACCCAAATTGGCCCAGTGTCCCCCTGAACGGCGCTCAAGTTGCCGCAGAGAAGATATTGGATCTTTTGAAATGAGGACTGCTATTCAATCCTCAGCGCGCGTTCCCCGGTCTGTTGACAACTGAAATTAATTTCAGTATATGTCTGCCGTGGCGACCGAGCTGACCCACAGGCAGAGACAGATCTACGATTTCCTGGTGAAGATCATCCGGGAAAAGGGCTATGCCCCCTCCATCCCAGAGATCGGTGCCAAGTTCAAGATCGCTTCCACCAATGGAGTCTCCGACCATCTGAAAGCCCTTGAGAGAAAAGGGCATATCCGCAGAGTCGGCAAGAGGGCCATCGAGGTTTTAAATCCTCTGGGAAAATCACTTTTCGCCGCTACCCGGCAGGTCCCGATTCTGGGAAGGGTTCCCGCCGGAAAGCCGCTGATCACCGAAGAGAACGTCGAAGGTCTCCTGCCCATACCGGCTGAGATGGCGCGCGGAGAGGTTTTTGTTTTGAAGGTCAAGGGAGACAGCATGGCCGGCGCCGGCATCCTGGACGGGGATTACGCGATCATCAGATATCAGGAGACCGCGGAAAATGGAGAGATGGTCTGCGCCCTGATCAACGGCGAGGCGACCCTGAAGAGATTCTATAAGAAAGGTGATGCCGTTACCCTGCAAGCAGAGAACAAGAACTATGCTCCGATGACCATCTCGCGCGGGGAGTTCCGCATCGCGGGGAAAGTGGTGGGGATCCTGAGGAAGTTTTAGGCTGACGTTGGAGCATGGACCGCTTTTCTGCAAAGCTCCTCAAAAGAGCCCCCTCTGAGTCAGCAGAGCCGGCGCAGTGGACTTTACCGGAGATTGCGGGACGCTTGGTGGAGATTTCCGGATTTGGAGCGACGGCTGCGCTGACACTCGCCTTCGGTTTGGTGATCGAAGCGCAGCAGCGAGGAGAACTGGTCGGCTGGGGCACGCCTAGCGAGAGCTCTTTCTATCCACCTGATGCCGCTCAGGGAGGCGTGGATCTCGATGCCTTGGTAGTCGTTCGTCTTCCCCATGCTCCGGCTATCCCGCGGGCCGGAGAAAAGCTGCTGCGGTCCGGCGCTTTCGGTCTGATAGTGCTCGACATCGGCGCCACCGATATTCCCATGCCGCTGCAGGCGCGCCTCGCCACTCTCGCCCGCCAGTATCACACCGCTCTCATCTGCCTTACGGAGAAAGAGAACAGGCAACTGTCGCTCGGGTCGCTGATCTCTCTGCGAGTTCATGCCCAGCGAAGTCAGGTCTCGCAGGGGCGGTTCGCGTGCCATCTTAAAGTCCTTAAGGACAAGCATCGGGGACCGACATGGAAATATCTGGAGACATGCCGTGGACCGGCTGGCCTGTGTTAATCTCCCGGCCTTTCCGCTGCAGCTTCTGCTGCGACGTCACCCTGAATGGACCGCCCACCCGGTGGCTGTGGTCGCCGAAGATAAACCGCAGAGTGTGATCCTTTGGGTCAATCAGAAAGCCTGGCAGGCTCGAGTCCTTCCCGGCCTTCGTTACGCCGCAGGATCTTCTCTGGCGCCCGACCTCCGCGCCGGCGCGATTCCATCCGCCGAGGTTGAGAAAGAAATCGCTCTGTTGGCCAAGCGGTTCATGCGTTTTACTCCCGAAGTCGAGCCTTCTACCGAGGAGCCGGGAGTTTTCTGGCTCAGTGGAGTCGGTCTCAACCTGTTGTACCCGTCTATAAAGGAATGGGCGCATGCAGTTTACGCCGCCGTTGAAACGCAAGGCTTCCGCGCAAAAGTTGTCGTAGGTTTCACGCGCTTTGGCACATACACGGCAGCAAAGCTGGGAGAAGGAATAGCGATCTTCGAGAATATTTCGCAGGAGCGCACGGCCGCACGAGAGATCTCCCTGGATCATCTTGGGTTGGAACCGGAGCTGCGCGACGCGCTTTTTAAATTGGGGATAAAAACTGTCGGCGGTTTTCTCTCTCTTCCGGCCGGAGGGCTCTATGAGCGCTTCGGAGCCAAGGCCTATCGCCTCCATAGAATGGCTTCCGGCGATCTGTGGGAGCCGCTCGAGCCCTATGAGTCTGAGGAACCTGTCCGGCAGAGACTTTTGCTCGACGATCCCGAGACGGACACCACGCGTCTTCTCTTCCTTATAAAACGGCTCCTCCATCCCATGCTGGCGACTCTCGCGGACCGGAACGAGGCGCTCATGGAGCTTCTGCTTCGCTTCCTTATAGATAGAATGGGTTGGCGCGAGGAGCGCGTCCGCCCTGCCGCGCCCACGCTGGACGCAACTCAAGTGCTCGACTTGGTTCGCCTCCGCTTGGAGACAGTAAAGTTCTCCGCGGGCGTGATGGAAATCGAACTCATAGCAAAAGAAAGCCCGGCGACAACCGAACAACTCCGCCTCTTTGCCGAGCGGCTGGCGCGCGACCTCGACGCTGCCAATCGGGCGCTGGCGCGGCTTAGGGCCGAGTTCGGCGATGAAGCAGTGGTGCAAGCAAGACTGGCAGATGGGCATCTTCCCGAAGCTAGATTTACATGGGAGCCCATTGAGCGCGTCAAGCTTCCCCGGCCAAAGACAAAGACGTCAAAAACTTTGGTCCGCCGGATTTTGGCGAAACCATTTCCCCTACCGTCGCAGCCGCGGACACACGACGACGGCTGGCTTCTTTTGGGACCCCAGTATGGAGCGGTAGAAAAACTCTCCGGACCTTACGTCACCTCCGGCGGATGGTGGAATCGGGAGATTCACCGGGAATACTACTTCGCCGAAACCCGCCGCGGCGACCTCTTGTGGCTCTACTACGACCGGGTGCGGAGAAGGTGGTTTTTGCAGGGGTGGCTCGAATGAATGCGTTTACAAGGAGCGTTCAAATCGTTCAACATGGTTCAAAGTTGTTCAAAGGGTTCAAGGGTTGAATCCATCGGGAGGAGGATTTATGGCGATAAAACATTTTGAGGACTTGGAAGTCTGGAAAGAGGCACGGCGTCTAACGTGGCAGGTTTACCGGCTGACAAGCAACTCGAGATTCTCGAAGGATTTCGGACTCAGGGGCCAAATTCAGCGCGCAGCCGTATCGGTTATGTCCAACGTCGCCGAAGGATTCGAGCGGGGAGGGAATCAGGAATTCACCCAGTTTTTTTACATCGCAAAGGGTTCATGCGGCGAAGTGCGCTCTCAGCTTTACGTGGCGCTCGATCAAGGATATGCGGCGCAAAAGGAAGCAGACGAGGCGATAAAGTCCTGTAGATATCTATCGGTCAGGATTAGCAACCTGATCGAGTATCTCAGGCGTAGCGGGATGAAAGGAGAAAAGTTCAAGAAGCCGCCGTACAGAACGATCAAGGAGGAACTCGACAAACTTCTCGAGGATCCTAATCGTTGAACCATTTTAAACGTGTTGAACTCTTTGGCCCTATTGAACGACCTTGAGCCATATTGAACTACTTTGAACTTTCCAGGCCCTAAACGAGTTGAACTATTTTGAACGTCTTAGAATCGTTATACGACTTGAACCATGTTGAACTACGTTGAACCTTTTGAACCCATTGAACTCGACGGCTTTTTATTAGTGAATCGGTGCTTGACAGGGTTTTCGTAAATGAGGGATATTGCATCGGGCATGGATATGGATCGGAGAGTCGGCGGCGGTTTTGCGATCACGCACTGTTGCAATGCAGGACCTGACCCTGAATCCCCTCTGGATATTGCGGCAGATTTGCTCTTCTCAGATCACGGAGCTCCCGAATACACTGCGGGAAGAGCTGGCAGTATACTCAATGGTTAGCTAGATCACGAAAAACAGGGACAAGCAGTGGAGTATCGACGTGCGATAATGGTTTGGTTGCAGCGCAGGCCAGAGTTCTGTCGAATCCTAGCGGTTTGCCTGAGTGGGAGCGTCATGGCCGTTGCCGCGCTTCTCTTTTTGCTCGCCTTTGTAAGGGGCGCGGACGCAATCACTGCCATGCCTCGCTGGTTGTGGTGGTGTATTATTCTCTATTCGGCAAATGCGATTGGGATTTGTAGCTGGTTGCTAAAGGCGGCAGCTAACAACGGTGCTCCACCCAGACCGCGGCCACGCGCGCGGCAGGCATAAATGTGACAGGTCTTGTCTTGGCCGCAGCTGGTGAGCGTAAACGTTAGGCTGTGACAATGTCCGA